>Ga0160433_100374_pt1 | contig 25862 bp, 26 predicted proteins | sample HID1972K_E0MG_FD_108235 | JGI IMG/M metagenome (GOLD analysis project Ga0160433, IMG submission 108235) | Enriched pill bug-associated microbial communities from UW Madison campus, WI, USA - HID1972K_E0 MG | ecosystem: Host-associated > Arthropoda: Insects > Digestive system > Unclassified ...
GCGAAGCCGGTGCCATACACCGCGGTGCCTGCTTCGCGGGCAAGTCGGAGCGCCGAACCGCCGCCCCCACAGAGTATTGCGCCGCGCTTGCAGGCTTTGTTCTCTGCGCGACAGCGCAGCCCAACGGGCTGGGCGAGCTCCTGTGGAGCCTGTGGGGAGTTCACTCTGCCCGCTGGGCGATCTCCTACAGGGATTGGCCTGCGCGGGCCCGCTCAAGCAACCTTGCGCAGGCCTGGGAGACGTACCAGCGACCAGCCGGCCTCGGACTCGGCCAGCGTCACCCGCACGCCGTCCACTGGAATGGTGTTGAGCAACGCCAGGGCCAGATCGCCCACCATCCAATTAGCGGTATTGGAAGCAATCACCCGACCATCGGCGGAAATCAGCACCGCCTCATGGGCCAGTCGCATCAGGCTGCGCACCAGCAGGCGCTCGACGTTGTGCAGGGACAGGTCCAGCCCGGCAACGCCGATGAAGCGGCCCTGGACCACGATGGGCATGGTAAAGGTCAGCACATACATGTTGGTGCCATAGAGATCCACATAGGGGCCCTCCACCACCGGCTTGCCGCTGTTGCGGGGGCGGCTGTACCACGGCATCTCGGTGTAGTCGTAGTAGTTCTCGCGGCGCCGGTCGAAGTTCGGGCGCAGCGGCAGGGTCTTGCCTGCATCGGCCAGGTACCACCACTCCAGGTGCATCTCGCGGTCGGCCAGGCAACCGGGTTCGACGATGACGCCGCCACCGCAACCGAATGCGCCGGTGGCCAGCAGTTGCCGGTCGATGGCCGGGCGCAGCAAGGCCAGGTCCTTGGCGGCGGGCTGGCGGCCCTCGGCCAGGACCCGCTCCCATAACGCTTGGGTTTCGTCCACCAACTGGCGAACCTGACTGAAGAGGGTCCCCAGGGTACTGTCGAGCTGTTGGGCGCATGCCGACAGGGGGTCGTTATCGCTCAGGGCAAACATGGCATTACCTCATGCAGGTGCGGCTTTCTTGTTATGTAGGGCGATGGCCCGGCATTCGCGCTCAGGCCTGTTGCTGCAATGTCACGCAATTACCACGCCAAGCCTGGCGCGTGTTGTCTTTCGACTGGCCTCAACCTCCATCCACCTCGGCCAGCAACTCCAGGCGCAGGCTGATCAAGCGCTTGATGCCGCGACTGACATGGGCCTCGGCCAACGCACCGGCCAACACCGCGTCACCGCCCACCAGCGCCTGCAGAATGGCGCGGTGTTCCTGCTCGACCACCTCCACATCGCCCCCGCCCGCGGCCTCCAGCCAGAGCAACTCGCCGACTTCCGACTGCAGCCGCATTTCGGCGTGGGTCAGGCGCAGCGATTGCGCGGCGGCCGCCACCTCGATATGAAAACGCGCATCGGCACGGTGCCTGGCCAGACGAGTGCCCGCTTGCCTGAGCGTCTCGATGTGCTGGGCGATGCGCGCCTGCTGCTCGCGGGAACTGCGCTTGGCGGCCAGCCGTGCCGCGGTGCCTGAGATGGCGGTCTGCTCATCGCCCAGGTCGCGCAGGTCAGGCCCGCTCATGTCGCGCAGGCGCTGCAGCAACAGCACCTCGGGCAACTCCACCGGCGCGCAGACGAAGCTGCCGCCATTGCGCCCCCGCCGGGTCTCGATCAGCCCACGCTGACGCAGCACCACCAGTGCCTCGCGCAACGTCACGGTAGCGACCCCTAGCTGCAGGGCCAGCTCCGACTCGCTGGGCAGTTGCTGCCCTTCGGCGAACAGCCCCAGTTCAATGGCTTCCACCAGCCTTCGTGCCACTTCGTCGGTACGCCCTTCCTGGCGCAACCGAATGAAAGCAGTATTACGAGCAGTATTCAGGGCACTCATTGCCTCTCCCTATCGAGCATTGCAAGGCTTGGCGGACGGGCCTCGGCTAAAAGGTTCAGTTCCGTATCTTATAGCGAACGCGGCGGGACCCGATACCGCTGATTCCATTCTTTCCACACCAGAAAGACCTTTTAAACGACCAGTTGGCAAATAACAAAGTTTAAGATATGGTTTCATAGGTTTATGATTTTCTGCAGACATCGAGCCCGCCTCGGCCTGCGCTAAGCGATTTTCCACTTACAAGACTGACCAAGGAATACGCCATGCAAACCAAACTCCTGATCGATGGGCAACTGGTCGACGGCCAAGGCGACACCTATGCCGTGTACAACCCGTCCGAAGGCGAAGTCCTGGTAAACATCGCCGAGGCCAGCAGCGCCCAGGTCGATGCCGCGGTACAGGCCGCCGACCGTGCGTTCGACAGCTGGTCGCAGACGCCACCCAAGGACCGCGCGCACCTGCTGCTCAAGCTGGCCGATCGCATCGAAGCCCAGGCGCAGACCCTGGCCCGCCTGGAGTCGCAGAACTGCGGCAAGCCCTACCAGGCCGCACTCAATGACGAAATCCCCGCCATCGCCGACGTGTTCCGCTTCTTTGCCGGCGCCAGCCGCTGCCTGTCCGGGTCGGCCGGCGGTGAGTACCTGCCTGGGCACACCTCGATGATCCGCCGCGACCCCCTGGGTGTGGTCGCTTCCATCGCGCCCTGGAACTACCCACTGATGATGGTCGCATGGAAGATCGCGCCGGCCCTGGCCGCGGGCAACTGCGTGGTGCTCAAGCCTTCCGAGCAGACCCCGCTGACCGCCCTGGAGCTGGGCCGGATGATGGCCGACCTGTTCCCGGCCGGCGTGGTCAACATCCTCTTCGGGCGCGGCCCGAGCGTGGGTGAACCCCTGGTCAACCACCCCAAGGTGCGCCTGGTGTCATTGACCGGCTCCGTCGCCACCGGCGCGCGGATCATCGCCGGCACCGCCAGCAGCGTGAAGCGCACCCACATGGAACTGGGCGGCAAGGCCCCGGTGCTGATCTTCGACGATGCCGACATCGACGCCGCGGTCGAAGGTATTCGGGCGTTCGGCTTCTACAACGCCGGCCAGGATTGCACCGCCGCCTGCCGACTGTATGTGCAACAAGGCGTCTATGAACGCTTCGTGAGCAAGCTTGGCGAGGCGGTGGCCAGTCTGCGTCATGGCCTGCAGGACGACCCTGAAACCGAGCTCGGGCCGCTGATCACCCGCGATCACCTGGAGCGCGTCGAAGGCTTCGTCGAGCGCGCCAAGGCCCAGCCGCACATCCGCGTGATCACTGGCGGCAAGCGCGTCCCAGGCCCAGGCTTCTTCTTCGAGCCGACCGTGCTGGCCGACGCCCGCCAGGACGACGAGATCGTTCAGCGCGAGGTCTTCGGCCCGGTGGTCAGTGTCACCCCCTTCAGCGATGAGGCCCAAGCCCTGGCCTATGCCAATGACTCGGACTACGGCCTGGCCTCCTCGGTGTGGACCCGCGACGTCGGCCGCGCCAACCGACTGGCCGCGCGCCTGCAGTACGGCTGCACCTGGGTCAACACCCACTTCATGCTGGTCAGCGAAATGCCACACGGCGGCATGAAGCAGTCCGGTTACGGCAAGGACATGTCGATGTACGGGCTGGAAGACTACACCTGCGTGCGCCACGTCATGTTCAAACACTGAGGGCGCGCTGCACGGCGCACCTGCATGGTGCGCCGTGCACCCGCCAAGCGCAGCCTTACAGTTTCTCCATAGCATCACCCCGGATGGAAACGCCTGAAACCGGCGTTCGGTATAAAACATATAAAACCATAGGCAATATGGCATGGGTTCTGCTTTCTCCCCTGCATGCGTCTGAAACCAGCCGTCTTTGTTACCGCCCGGCACAACCGCGGTAACGGCTTACGAGGTGTGTCACCATGCTTATCACCGGCATCAAAAGCCGTCCGGTCTACGACCGGCTGCAACCCATGGCGGGTGGCCTGCGCCACCTGATCGCGGGCCAGGGCAGTGGCGGCGCCGCCATGCTGCGATTGATCGCGGACATGTCGCCATCGCAGCGCCACAACAGCACCCTGCTCTACTCCACCGAATCCTTCTCCGGGCACGACCACCTGCCGGCGCTGCAAGCAGCGGACGTGGCGGGCCTGTCGGTCTTTCCCAGCAACCAGGCGCTGATCGAGGCCTTGCGCGAGCACCTCGGCGACGCACACATGGGCACCCGTCTGTACCTGAGTGGCTCGGAAAGCTTCATCGGCACCGCCATGCAAGCTGCCAACGCCGTTGACCTGAACCGCGACGAGGTGCTGCGCGAACACAGCGGCACGCTGGTGCGCCGGGTCTGGTGCGCGCATTGCGACACCTATACCGAGAACGTTACCCAGCGCGTCTTCACCTGCCCTGGCTGCCAGCTCAGCCTGGTGGTGCGCGATCACTATTCCCGCCGCCTGGCCGCCTTCCAGGGCATCAAGGCCGACGGCGAAGTCCCAGGCGAACTGCCCGCTGCCGAGGAGCTCGACACATGAATACCCACAACGGCACCCTGAGCGTGCGCGTCGCCCGCATCGAAGCACTGACGCCGGAGATCAAGCGCTTCACCCTGGTCGACCCTGACGGCAAGCACCTGCCCGCCTTCTCCGGCGGTAGCCATGTGGTGGTGGTCCTGGAGGACGCCGACAAGACCCACCGCAACGCCTACTCGCTGATGAGCTCGCCCTACGACTCCAGCGCCTACCAGATCGCGGTGCGCCGTGTAGCCGACGGCCGCGGCGGCTCGCGCCACCTGCACGAGCGGATCAGCGAGGGCGACCTGCTGCAGATCCTGCAGCCGGCCAACCTGTTCCCGCTGGCCAAGCATGCCCGCCAACATCTGTTCATTGCTGGTGGCGTCGGCATCACCCCGGTGTATTCGCAGCTCGAGGAACTGCAGCTCAAGCAATCGACCTTCGAACTGCACCTGGCTGTGCGCGGCCCTGAGCACACCGCCCTGGGCCTGGAGTTGCAGGCCCGCTATGGCGAGCGCGTGCATCTCTACGTGCAAGGCCACGGCCCGCGCCTGGACATCCGTCAGGTACTCAAGGCCCGCCCGTTGGGGAGCCACGTCTACGTCTGCGGACCGGACAGCATGATCGACGACACCCTCGACAGCGCCCGTGCGCTGGGCTGGACCGACAGCCACATTCACTACGAGCGCTTCGTCGAGCAAGGCTCCAGCGGCCAGCCGTTCAGCGTCACCCTGGCCCGCCAGGGCGTGACCCTGGAGGTGCCGGCCGAGCAGTCGCTGCTCGAAGCCGCCGAACAGGCCGGCTACAAGGTGCCCTACCTGTGCCGCGGCGGTGCCTGTGGCTACTGCGAAACCGAAGTGCTGGAAGTCGAGGGTGAGCTGGACCACCGCGATGACTGGCTCAGCGAAGAAGACAAGCTGAGCAAGCGCAAATTCATGCCTTGCGTATCACGTGCCAACTGCAGCCGCCTGGTCGTAGACCTCTGAGACAGGAAAACAAAAAGATGACCGTATTCAAGCCGATCGAAACCTATGCCGACGTTGGCGGCGACCACACCTACAGCAACAGCCGCGAGGCCGTGACCCGCCTGCCCTTCCCCTATCCGGAAGACCAGTACATGTACTCGATGAACGTCGAGCCGCATGTGCCCTTCGGCAACGGCGCGTTGCGCGCCCAATTCGACATCGACGAGCACTACATCTCCGAATGTCATCACCGCGCGCAGACCCTGGACAGCCAGCCCGGCGTGCACTACGCCGCCTTGCCACACATGATGGAAGCCCAGTGGGACCTGCTCGAACTGCTGATGGAGTCGTATTCGCGTGACTTCCCCGAGCACTTCACCCTGGAGAAGAAAGGGACCCAGTGGCACTGGATCAACCGTCCGTTGCAGATCGACCACACCTTCACCTTCGGTGATGCCAGCACCTTGCCGATGGACCCGATGGAGTACATCACGCGCCAGGCGCAAGGCGAGTTCATCCTCCTCGAAGAGCGCGACGACACCTTGGTGATGGGCGCTGGCATGGCCACCCAGCGCGCCGACTATTCGCTGCGCTTCAACCTGGGCATGAGCTTCATGGAGTTCCACGGGCCGGTGCCCAAGCTGCACGAGATGGGCATCCTGCAACGCGCGCTGAAGTTCCTCCTGCGCCTGCGTCCGGGCCACCCGGTGCGCCGCACCAACTGGTCGATCACCGTCAACCCGCGCCTGGAAACCTCGGCCGAGACCCTGCCAGACTGGGCACCGGATCGCACCGTCGTTACCGCTGAAAACGCCGGCGAGCTGGTCAACCTGCGCATCGAGCTGCAACCCCTGCACCGCCTGCCGCGCAGCAACGCCGTGCTGTTCCCGGTGCGCACCTACCTGGTGAGCCTGCAGCAACTGGCCGAGTTCGCGCCGCAGTGGGCCAAGCGCATGCACCGGGTGATCCGCGACCTCGACCAGGAACTGGTGGATTACAAGGGCTTTACCCGCTACCGCGACGCCATGGTCGCCTGGCTGTCGCAATACGACGACGGCACCCCGGTCGACGAGAGCCAGCAGTAACGCAACCCGTGGGCGCGCCCGCACGGCGCGCCGCTACCATCGATGTGCTAGCCATCCAGGGATCACCCATGAAAACAATACGCAACTTCCTGCCCGAGAGCTGGAGTCTGGTGTTCTCCGCCGCGGCATCGGCCTACGGCGTCGGCTTGCTCGGCCTCTGGGCCTTGCCCTTTTTGATCAGCGCAATCATCCACGACCTGCAACTCAACGAGGCCCAGGCCGGCCTCCTGATGTCGGCCGAGTTCGGCTTCACCATGCTCGCCTCGCTGCTGATCGCACCCTTCATGGGCCGCGCGCCACGGCGCACCCTGGCCATTGCCGGGACCCTGCTGGCCATCGCCGCCAACCTGGTGAGCGCCAACATTGACAACCTCTACGTCCTCGCCGCCGTGCGTTGCCTCGCAGGCCTGGGCGCCGGCCTGGCCCTGGCCTGCGGCAACGCCGCGGTCTCCAGCGCCCGGCACCCCGATCGTATAGCCGGGCACATGAACGTGTTGTCGGTGGTGCTGATGATCGTGGTCATGCTCGGCTACGCCAAGGTCATGGCGCTGTATGGCCTGCCAGGGCTGTACTACGCCATGGCCGCGACCATGGCGGTGATGCTGCTGGCCATTCCCTCGCTGGCGCAACACGCGCCGGTCACCGCGCCTTCGCCGCTGGCGCACACTGGCAAAGGTGGTTCGGGCAATGTCCTGCTGAGCCTGCCGGCCATCTGCATGATGCTGGCGATGTTCGTGTTCCAGGCCCGCGACACCATGGGCTGGGCCTTCGTCGAGCGGATCGGCACGATGGTCGGCTACAGCGGTGACGAGCTGGGCGTGCTGCTGTCGGTGCAATCGGTCGTCGGCCTGATCGGTCCGCTGATCGCAGCGATGATCGGCAAGCGCTTCGGCATGAGCACCCCGGTGATTCTGGCGATCCTGCTGACTGGCGGCACCAGCCTGGCCTACGTGCTTGGCGAGCACTCCAAGACCCTGTACACCGCCGGCGTGATGACCATCTGCGTCACCTACTTCTACGCCCTGAGCTACCTGACCGGCCTGGCGGCCGAGCTGGACCGCGAAGGCCGCGTCGTCGCCGCGGCCAGCAGTTTCCTCAGCCTGGGCCTGGCCGTCGGCCCGGCGATCTCTGGCGGGCTGATCTCCCTCGGCGGCTTCACCCTCGCCGCCTGGGGCATCGGCGTCACCGTGGTGCTGACCTTGCTGCTGGTGATCGTGCCACTGGCCAGTATTCGCCGCCAGGCTGTGCCGTTGACGCCGGTGGTGGCGTTGTAAGGCTCAGTTGGGATCGCGCTTAAGATCGAGCGCCGCTTCGCGGGGTGCTCGATTTCAGCAGGCCCAATCCTCCCTCGCACTGAATTGATCTGAACGCCTGCTCCTCCTCACCAGTCGTAACTTCCATTCACCCGCTGCGCGCGCCTCGCGCAACAAGGAGAGGAAGATGACGATCACGGTAGGCGATTTTCTGGTCGAACGGCTCAGCCAATGGGGGGTGACCCGCCTCTATGGCTACCCCGGCGATGGCATCAACGGCGTGTTCGGGGCCCTGCGCCGCTCCGGCAAGATCGAGTTCATCCAGTGCCGGCACGAGGAGATGGCGGCCTTCATGGCCAGCGCCCACGCCAAGTTCACCGGTGAGCTGGGTGTGTGCATCGCCACCTCCGGCCCCGGCGCCTCACACCTGCTTACCGGCCTCTATGACGCGCGCATGGATCACATGCCCGTGCTCGCCATCGTCGGCCAGCAAGCCCGCGCGGCGCTGGGTGGCCACTACCAGCAGGAGCTGGACCTGGTGTCGATGTTCAAGGATGTGGCCGGTTCCTTCGTGCAGCAGGCTTCGGTACCTTCACAGGTGCGCCACTTGGTCGACCGCGCCATCCGCACGGCGCTGGGCGATCGTCGGGTTACCGCCATCGTGCTGCCCAACGACCTGCAGGAACTGCCCTACGAGGAACCCGCGCGGGCTCACGGCACGGTGCATTCGGGCATCGGCTACAGCCGGCCGAAAGTGGTGCCGTACGACGCCGACCTGACGCGTGCCGCACAGGTGCTCAACGAGGGCAAGAAGGTAGCGATCCTGGTCGGTGCGGGGGCGTTGCAGGCCAGCGACCAAGTCCGCGCCATTGCTGACAAGCTCGGCGCCGGGGTGGCCAAGGCGCTGCTCGGCAAAGCGGTGTTGCCCGATGAACTGCCCTGGGTCACCGGCAGCATCGGCCTGCTGGGCACCGAGCCGAGCTATGAGTTGATGAACGAGTGCGACACCTTGCTGATGATCGGTTCAGGCTTCCCGTACTCCGAGTTCCTGCCCAAGGAAGGCCAGGCCCGCGGCGTGCAGATCGATCTCGCCCCGGACATGCTCAGCCTGCGCTACCCGATGGAAGTCAATCTGGTGGGCGATGCCGCCGATACCCTCGCTGCCTTGCTGCCGCTGATCGAGCACAAGACCGAGCGCAAATGGCGCGACAAGGTCGAAGGCTGGCGTGCCGCCTGGGACAAGAAACTGGAAAAACGCGCGCTGACCGCCGCCGACCCGGTCAACCCTCAACGCGTGGTGCACGAGCTGTCGCCACGTCTGCCAGACGCGGCGATCATCACCAGCGACTCAGGCTCCTGCGCCAACTGGTTCGCCCGTGACCTGAAGATCCGCGAAGGCATGATGTGTTCGCTGTCGGGCGGGCTCGCCTGCATGGGCGCAGCGGTGCCTTACGCGATCGCGGCCAAGTTCGCCTACCCCGATCGCCATGTGATCGCGTTGGTGGGCGATGGCGCCATGCAGATGAACAACCTCGCCGAACTCATCACCGTGGCCAAGTATTGGAAGCAATGGGGCAATGGCAAATGGATCTGCGCGGTGTTCAACAACCAGGACCTGAACCAGGTGACCTGGGAACAGCGCGTGATGGAAGGCGATCCGAAGTTCGCCGCCTCCCAGGACATTCCCGACGTGCCCTACCACATGTTCGCTATTTCCATCGGCCTCAAGGGCATCTTCGTCGAGCGTGAGGAAGACGTGGCCGGCGCATGGGAGCAGGCCTTGGCCAGCGATGTACCGGTGCTGCTGGAGTTCTCCACCGACCCCAACGTCGCGCCGCTGCCGCCCCATATCACGTTCGAGCAGGCAAAGAAATTCGCCTCCACCCTGCTCCAGGGTGATCCTGACCAAGGCGGGATCCTCAAGCAGACGGCCAAGCAGCTGATCAGCAGCGTGCTGCCGACGCGCGACAAGGACAAGTGAGGTCAGACAGTGCCTACCGGGGAGCTCAAGCGAGCTTTTCCTGGGCCTGCGTGACCCGTACATGGATGCCATCGAGGTATTGCGTCCTGAGTTCCTCGGCCAACGGGCCGAGGATCGGGTTGGCCTGGAAGGGCCCCAGCAGCGTGTCGATCACCCGGTAGACCCGGGCGATCGCTGCCTCGACGCTGGCTGAGACGAGTGGGTCGAAATCGATGCATTCCATTTCCACGTCCAGACGCATCAATACCGGTTCTGCGCTTTGCATCTGATGGCGCAACACCTCGATAGACGACTCCATCTTCACCTCCCTGTGTCGCAATGCCTGGCATATGAGTGCCTCTGGATGGGCTGCAGTCGCTCTGTCTTCAAACTGCAACCGTCTTGTAATGCGGGCGACATTACGTCATGGATATTTCACTTATGTTACAAGTTGGTGAAATGGCCCGTGGGAGATCGCCCAGCCCGCTGGGCTGCGCTGTCACGCAGAGAACAAAGCCTGCAAGCGCGGCACCACCCTGTAGGAGCGCGCCTCGTGCCGCGATCGGGCGCGTAGCGGCCGCAAAACCTGCAATCGCGGTGTGTCAGAAAAAATAGGATGGCTACCAGCCTGTGGGAGCGCGCCTTGTGCCGGGACGCCGGACCGCCGCGAACACGGGCGCAGCCCGGGCCATACAACGATGGTGTCCAGGCGGGCCTCTTCGCGGACAAGCCCGCTCCCACAGGACATGAGGTGCATCCAGAGATATGTTTTCTGCGCGACAGCGTAGCCCAGCGGGCTGAGCGATCTCCTACAGCTCCAGCTCAATCAATGAGTTAGCGTTTGTTCTATGAGTGGGTTTAAGCGGGACGCCGGACCGCCGCGAACAAGAGCGAAGCCCTTGCCATACACAGATGCTACCCATCTATAGACGGCCCCTGCCCCCTGCGCTATCTTCGCGCCGCTGTCCAGGCAGCCGTCTATCTCGGCCCGGCCGCCACCTGCGCGTCTTAAGGAAAGTCATGCTCCACGTTTTAAAAAGTCGATACTTCGCGGTCTTGCTGGGGCTGACCTTTTTAGTGCTGGACCAAGGGGGCAAGGTCCTGGCACTGATGCACCTGCACGCCCAGCGTTTCAAGTTCGGCAGCAGTGCTGCCTGGCTGGACATCGTGCCTACCCTCACCCCCAGCGCCTTCCTGAACCTTGGCACCCGCCTCACACCAGGCCTGAAGCAACCCATCGTTGTCCTGGGCATTGGCATCGCGCTGTGCTGGGCAGCCGGCTGGGCGATCAAGTGCTGGAAGCGCAGCACCGCCAGGGCCGCGGCCACGTACTTCATCGCCTTGGGCGGCACCTCTAACCTGGCCGACCGGGTGTTTCGCGAAGGGCACGTGGTGGACTACCTGGCGCTCAACCTGGGCAGCCTACGCACCGGCGCCTTCAACATGGCCGATGTTGCCATGATGCTGGGAGCAGTGGCGCTTCTGGGGGCTGGGTTCAAGAAGCGCCACTGACGATACCCTGGCCCGGCTTACGTTGCGGCGTAAGGCGAATAATCCACATACCCCTCGCCGCTGCCGCCGTAGTAGGTGTCCCGGTCCGGCGTGGTCAACGGCCAGCCATGCTTCAAGCGCGCCACCAGGTCGGGGTTGGCAATGAACGGCTGGCCGAACCCGGCCAGGTCGATCAGGCCGGCGTCCACCAGGTCCTGGGCGCGTTCGAGGGTCATGTCACCTGCAAGAATCAGCGCGGTGTTCCCCAACTGCGCCTTGCAATGTCGCAGCAACTCGCGCAGGGCCTGCTCCTGCTTTTCGGCGCCTTCGCTGGCGAGGAAGAAGTGGGTCTGGTCCATGACGTGGACATAGGCAATGCCGCGCTGGCCCATGCCGGCACAGAGGGCCGAGTAGGTCTCGTCGATTTCGGGATAGATCGGCATGTCGAACAACTGGCCATACGGGGAGATACGAATGCCGACACGCTGGGCGCCAATGCGCGCGCACACGGCATCCACCACCTCGAAGACGAAGCGCAGGCGGTCTTCCAGGTGCTGTGCCGAATAACGGTCGGTACGGTCATTGACCTGCGGGTTGAGGAACTGCTCGATCAGGTAGCCATTGGCGCCGTGGATCTCGACGCCATCAAAACCGGCGGCAATGGCGTTTTCGGCAGCCTGGGCAAAGTCTTCGACCACGCGAGGGACCTCCTCGGTGGCCAGGGCACGCGGCACGGAAGTGGACACGAAGCCCGGCTCCCCCTTCTCGGTGTAGCCAAAGGCAATGGCGCCTTCGGCAGCGCGGTTGGTCGAGCTCACCGGCGCCTGGCCATCGACCTGGATCGAGGTGTGCGACACCCGCCCCACATGCCACAGCTGCGCGAACATGCGCCCGCCCACACTGCGCACAGAATCGGTCACCAACTTCCAACCCTGCACCTGGGCGTCGGTGAAGATGCCCGGATTGAACAGGTAGCCTTGCCCCTCTCGGGAAATCGGTGTGCCTTCGGAAACGATCAGGCCGGCCGTGCCGCGTTGGGTGTAGTGCAAGGCGATCTGTTCGGTGGCGATGTCTTGAGGGGCGCGCGAGCGCGTCATGGGCGCCATGACGAAACGGTTGTTCAGGGTCAGCCCGGCGAGGTCATAAGTGTCAAAAAGATCGATCATGAAGCGGCCTCCGCAGGCTTGAACGGGTCAGTCAATCAGCGTGGACTCGATCAGTGCTTGAGCCAACGCTGTACTTCACCTAGCGTATTGGAGAATTCAGGCATCATCTGAGCTATTTTCTACCGAGTGATGTGAATCCACGTCACCAATGCGAGGCGTCATGATTTCCTCCGAAACCCTCAAAGGCATTCATGTCTTCGTCTGCGTGGCCAATGTCGGCAGCTTTTCCGCCGCCGCCCAGCGCCTGAACCTCAGCAACTCGGCCGTCAGCAAAGGCATTGCCCGGCTCGAGCAGCGCTTGCAGCTGCGCCTGTTCAACCGCACCACCCGGCGCCTGGCGCTGACCGACGCCGGCGCGCAGTACTACCGCACCTGCGCCGAAGTCCTCGGCTGCCTGGAGGAAGCGGAGCAGACCCTGCGCGCCGAAGACGCCGAACCCAGCGGACGGGTGCGCCTGGACCTACCAGCCGCCTACGGCCGCGTCCACGTGTTGCCGTTGTTGTTCGACTTCTTGCGCGACCATCCACGGCTGCTGCCCCACGTGACCTTCTCCGACCGCTTCATCGACCCGGTCGAGCAAGGCATTGACATCGTCGTGCGCATTGGCGCCCCCGACGCCTGGCCGGCGCTGCTCGGCCACCACTACCTCGGCGCGCAGCGCCTGGTGTTCTGCGCTGCGCCCGCCTACCTCCAGGCACGCGGCATGCCGGCCACCGTCGACGAGCTTCAGCACCACGACTGCATCCTCTATGGGCACGAAGATGGCGCGGTCACCCCGTGGGTGCTGTCTGGCCAGCCGGGGCACGTCGACCGCCGCGTGATGCCCGGGCGCATCGCCATTGGTGACGGCGAAGGCCAGCTCATGGCCGCCCTCGCCGGCACCGGCATCACCCAGCTGCCGACCTGGCTGGTGAAGCGTTACCTGGACAGCGGCGAGCTGGTGGAGGTGTTGCCAGACCTTGCCACCGACAGCCTGCCGCTTAACCTGGTGTGGCTCAAAAGTCGGCAAAGCCTGCCCAAGGTCCGGGCGCTGCTTGAGGTATTGGGGGCCTGCCTGTCGCCATCTGGCCGGCTGCCGCGTGAGACGTTGGCACCGCAGGTCAAGCATCAAGGCGCGTGAGGTCGAAGCTGGCGCAGCGAGTCAAGACAGCCCTCCTTTCTCAAAAACCGCGAGCAGTCACCTGCCCCGGCATGCACCTGTTCGCGAGCGGTCTTACGCCTTGAGTGCGCTCACCGCGTCGGCACCCTCGGATGCCCGCGCGGTACCCGCCGAGCGCCTCGCCGCCTTGTCATCTATGTGGTAGCTCACCCCCAACGCCAGGTCCTCGACCAGCGCATGCGCCATCCCCGACAGCAGATGCGCCGCCCAGACCAGCGTGTCGTCCTTGTCCATCACCCCGACGAACGTCAGCTTGTGCACGCACCCCATCATCACCGACGCCTGTTCCAGCGCGTAGTCGATGGGAATGTCCGGCATCACCCGAAACAGTGCTGCGGGCGAGCCCTCTCCCTCACTGAACGTCGCCACCCCCGCCGTCGTGATGCCGTGTGCGTGGGTGGTTGTGGATTCCTTGCTCATACGCCTCTCCTTGCCGCGCCAGGGTACCTGGGGTGCGGCCTTGCCAGCGAACCGGGCTCACGGCGCTCGCTGACGCCTGCCAACCCGCTGGGCAAACTTGCTCACCGAAAGCCCGGCCGCTGACTACCAAAAAATGCCGGGCGCAGGTCCCGGCTTGATCGAACACCACACGACCTATCTCAATGCTTGGCCTGCACCTGACTCAACGCCGACTCAACCATCGTTCGCGCCGCTTCGATTTCGTGCATCGCCGCCAGGCTCAGTACCTGCCCGCCGGGCGAGGAATGGAGCAGCACCGCCTGCTGTGCAACGGTCAGGGCACAGACCAGGTATTCGGAGGCTTGGACTAGCGTGTCTTCCAGGGTGTGGGGTGGTGTGTGGGGGGATCGTGGGGGATCTGGGACGATCTTGAGCATAAGTAATTCCTTTTGCAGTGGTCCAAACCACCAACCCACTCCTTGCAATGAATGGGTGGCGGCTACGTGCAGGTCTGCAAGACCGGAGCAAAAGGCAAATCCGGCAGGTCCGAAGACCTCCCGCACGCAGCCACCATAGATCGAGTCACCAGCATGGAGACATGCCATTGACTTAAGGTGCGCTCAGCGCCAATTGCTAGCGGGCTTGCAGGCCCGGTCGTTGAATGGCAACGACTGGGCGAGACTAGTGGGCTCGCGGAATCACTGCAATGGTTGAGAGGCAGTAGAAGTATGTTTGGGAAACGGACTACAGGGAAGTAGGAAAATCTGAAGATTCGGGGTTTCTTTTACTGGGATCTGGCCTGAAAGGCCACTATTTACTATCACATTCCTGGCCGATAGGTTTCGCGGCGAAAACAGCATTCGCCAGCAAAGCCTGGGCCTTTACGAAGCGAGACGTTGTTGACTCGTCGACAGGATAGCGGTGCGTCCAATTCAATCTCGGATTAGCATGGCCCTACTTGATTCAGCAAACGGACGAGCCATGGAAATTCTGAATGCAAACGCGGCCTTGGTGATCATCGACATGCAACAGGGAATGGATCAACCCAGGCTTGGGCGGCGCAACAATCCAGAGGCCGAATTGCGGATGCAAGACCTGCTAGGCGCCTGGAGGCTGTCACAACGTCCCGTCGTTCACGTCAGGCACATTTCCAGGACCCCAGGATCAGTATTCTGGCCTGGCCAGCCAGGTTGCGAGTTTCAGAAAGCGCTTAGCCCCCTGGGGCATGAGCATGTCGTAGAAAAAAACGTACCCGATGCATTCACGGCAACAGGCCTTGAGCGCTGGCTTCACGCTCGTTCCATTCGGCAATTGGTTGTCGTCGGCGTCACCACTAACAACTCGGTCGAAGCCACTGTACGATCAGGCGGGAATCTGGGCTTTGACGTTATCGTGCCTCCGGATGCGACTTATACCTTTGATCAGAGGGACCTTGGCGGGCGTCTTTGGTGTGCAGAAGATGTACATGCCATATCGATAAGTAATCTAGCAATGGACTACGCGAGAATTATTGAAGTGGAGGATATTTTGCAGAGTGCATGAGACCGCATCCGTCCGCTATGCCTGAGCGTTGTGTTCCAGGCCGACTGCCTGCGCGATCTTGACCCTGTTGAATAACCCTTCGGAACTGGTAAGCAGCGCCCCTAACCCAAGCAGGCTTGCCCCCCGTGAGCTTCCTGCTAGTGGTCAATAACGTGCTGATGATTGCCGGCGCGTTCATGGTGCAGCCGGCCATCATCCTCATAATGGCGCCAATCCCCTTCTCTATCACCATGAAACTGGGCATCGACCCGATATACCTCGGCATCATCATAGTGGCCAACCCCGGGATAGGCCTGATCACGTCGCCGGTGGGCCTGAACCTGTTCGTCACCTCGGCGGTGATATGAGTTGATCCCTCTTGCCCACCACCTTCTGCGTCGGAATCAACTAGAGTGAAATCACTCTGGATAAAGCCATAACAAGACGGAGAGGTTCCCATGCGAGTAAAAAGACGCTTCGCCCTGCTGGTCGCCGCCACGTTGGCAATCAGCAATGCCGCTCAGGCCGCGCCGGTGTTCATCAACATCCTGACCGGCGGAACCAGCGGGGTTTACTACCCGATTGGTGTCGGCTTGTCGCAGATCTACAGCGATGGCATTCCGGGCTCGAAGACCTCGGTCCAAGCCACCAAGGCCTCGGTGGAGAACCTGAACCTGTTGCAAGCCGGTCGAGGCGAGTTGGCGCTGGCACTGGGTGACTCGGTTGCCGATGCCAAAAACGGCGTGGAAGATGCTGGTTTCAAGGCACCGCTGACCAAGTTGCGTGCGCTTGGCGGGGCCTATCCCAATTACATTCAGATCGTTGCCAGCAAGGAATCGGGGATCAAGACCCTCGCAGACCTCAAAGGCAAGACCATCTCGGTCGGTGCGCCCAAGTCAGGGACCGAACTGAACGCGCGCGCGATCTTCAAAGCAGCGGGGCTGACCTACAAGGACATGGGCAAAGTGCAATACCTGCCCTTTGCCGAATCCGTCGAACTGATCAAGAACAGGCAATTGGATGCAACATTGCAATCTTCTGGGTTGGGTATGGCGGCCATTCGTGACCTGTCCTCTGTCATGCCACTGAACTACATCGCTATCCCGGCTGAGGTGGTAACGAAAATCGGCAACCCGGCCTATCAGAGTGCAATGATTCCGGCCAACACGTATGACGGACAAACCGAAGCCGTGCCGACGGTCGCTATCACCAACATTCTGGTGACCCGCGCTGACATGCCCGATGAAGTCGTCCATGAGATGACCAGACTGATGTTCGAAAACCTGACGCGCCTGGGCAACTCACATTCGGCAGCCAAGGACATCAAGCTGGAAACCGCAGCCAAAAACCTGCCGATCGCGCTGCATCCAGGCGCCGAACGCTACTACAAGGAAAAGGGCGCGCTGTAACCGGGCCAGGCGCAGTGGGGCTGAGTGCCACTGCGCCATCGATTCCATCCAGTGTGGTCATGAGGCAGGCAGGTAATGAGTGACGAGCATCACGGCATTTCCGCGAACCCGCGGGACTGGCCAAAAGCCTTGTTTTACGTAGCGTTGCTGTTTTCGATTTTTCAGATCGTCACTGCGGCCTTTTCACCCCTCTCAAGCCAAGTGTTACGCGCGGTACACGTCGGTTTCCTGCTCTGGGTGGTGTTTCTGAGTTATCCGGCTCATGGCAAGGCCCGTCCCTGGCAACCGCTGGCCTGGCTGCTCAGCCTGGCAGGCATCGTCACCGCCTTGTATCAATGGGTGTACGAGGGGGACCTGATCCAGCGCTCCGGCGACCTGACACCCGCAGACATGGTGGTGGGTATCCTGCTGATCGCCCTGGTCTTCGAAGCCGCCCGACGGGTGATGGGAATTGCCCTGCCAATCATCTGTGGCCTGTTCCTGGCCTATGGTTTGTTCGGTGAGTACCTACCCGGCGAACTGGCCCATCGGGGCTATGGTGTCGACCAGATCATCAATCAATTGTCCTTTGGTACCGAAGGGTTGTATGGGACACCGACCTATGTTTCGGCTACCTACATCTTTTTATTTATCCTGTTCGGTGCTTTCCTGGAACAGGCGGGCATGATCAAGCTGTTTACCGACTTCGCCATGGGTTTGTTCGGCCACAAGCTGGGGGGGCCGGCCAAGGTCGCCGTCGTCTCGTCAGCATTGATGGGGACCATTACCGGCTCGGGGATTGCCAACGTCGTGACCACGGGGCAATTCACCATTCCACTGATGAAGCGCTTTGGCTATCGGCCCGCGTTTGCCGGCGGAGTGGAAGCGACCTCCAGCATGGGCAGCCAGATAATGCCTCCAGTGATGGGCGCGGTAGCCTTCATCATGGCCGAAACCATCAATGTACCGTACGTGGAAATTGCCAAGGCAGCGCTGATACCCGCCATCCTTTATTTCGGCTCAGTGTTCTGGATGGTTCATCTGGAAGCCAAGCGTTCCAACCTCAAGGGATTACCCAAGGATCAATGCCCCAGCGCATTGGGCGCCGTAAAGCAAAGCTGGTATTTGCTGATTCCCCTGCTGGTGCTGGTTTACCTGCTGTTTTCCGGGCGCACACCGTTGTTCTCCGGCATGGTCGGCTTGGCATTGACCGCCATTGTGATTCTTGGCTCGGCGATCATTCTCAGGGTGCAAAACTTCGGTCTGCGCTGTGCGTTCTGGATTGCGCTGGGCGTGCTGTGCACAGGCTTTTTTCAACTCGGGATCGCTGTGATTTTTGCGGTCATTGCGGTGCTGGTGTTGGTGTGCGGGTTCATCAAGGGCGGCCGGGAAACATTGGTCATCTGCCTGCACGCACTGGTCGAAGGCGCACGCCATGCGGTTCCGGTGGGGATCGCCTGTGCGTTGGTGGGCGTGATCATCGGTATCGTTTCGCTCACGGGCGTTGCCTCGACCTTTGCCGGCTACATATTGGCCATTGGCCGGGACAACCTGCTGCTGTCACTGATACTGACGATGGTCACCTGCCTGGTGCTGGGCATGGGCATTCCGACCATACCCAACTACATCATCACCAGTTCGATAGCAGCACCTGCCTTGTTGGAACTGGGTGTGCCACTGATCGTGTCGCACATGTTTGTGTTCTATTTCGGCATCCTCGCCGACCTGACACCACCGGTCGCCCTCGCCTGCTTTGCCGCAGCCCCCATCGCCAAAGAAAGCGGATTCAAGATCAGTCTGTGGGCAGTGCGCATTGCGCTGGCCGGTTTCGTCATCCCGTTCATGGCTGTCTATAACCCGGCGCTGATGCTGCAAGGTGACAATTTGTGGATGACTGCCTACATGCTGATCAAGACCATTCTGGCGGTCGGTCTCTGGGGAGTGGCGTCCACCGGTTATCTGCAACAGAAAATGGCCATCTGGGAACGCTTGTTGAGTCTTGGCGCGGGGGCCCTGTTGATCGTGGCGATGCCGCTGACCGATGAAATCGGCTTTGTACTGGGGATTCTGGTATTACTTCAGCATGTCTGGCGGGCCAGGCACGCAGGGATGGCCAATGCATGATCGACTTGTGCCTGGGTCTGGCCGGCGGTGTTTGGGCCCAGCTGCCGGTATCCCATTTCACGCTGGCGTGGAACCACAGCATCGAAAAGATTCGTTGGGAAGAAGACTATCGCGTCACCGGCAAAGGTCTGGTCCTGGAAGAAGCCAGGATTCGAGGTAACGGTGCGGGAATGGAGATACCTGATGATGCTCGACTGGAAAATGGCAGCTGGCACTTCCAACGCCTTTTGCCGCCTTTGCAACCCCTGAAACTGGGACGAACCCCCGAGGCTGGCGACTACCAGCTCTGCATTGACGGGACCTGCCAATTCATAAGCCGATGGGTCGGACCACCCACCAGCAGCCAGCCCTTTATACAGCTGTGGGGTTGCGAGGCAGACAGACCACCAGCGCAGGGCAATACTCAGCCCCGAAATCCCTACTGAAAAAATCCGCCAATCTGTGGCATCGACGGTTCAATTCACCGCCGATATCAGTCCTTCTCAAAGGGCAGTAACCGGCCGACTCCTGAGTGTGCTTTAGCGCCTCTTGCGGCTCTATTTAGCAAGGCGAGCTGGGGCGGCCATTCATACCCGGCATTCGGGCTAGCGAAGCACACCCGCAACCGCCGCGCCTAGCCTACCGATGCACTTAGATAAAAAGCTCGAAACCCGACAGATGCTTCACCGTCTCAGGCAGCTTCTGCTGCAGGAGGGTGTCAAGCAGCTGACGGGGCGAGTAGGCGGGATTTTTCAGCAAGGCGCGCTGTTTCTGGACGGCTTCAAGCACAGCGGCTTGGTCCAGATCCCAGATGTCGGAAAGGAAAACGTCCGGGTGTAAGGCCTCGACCTCGAAACGCGACAGGATGTGGCCGGGGAAGTCCTTCAAGTTATACGTCACGATGACCGATGCGCCGCATTTGATCGCCGCGGCCAATACGTGCCGATCATCTACGTCAGGTAGATCCAGCCCAACCATAAGGGGCTCATAGTCTGTCACTAGGCAGTCAGGTACGGCGCCATTCATAGACCGGACCGTACGGGCCAACTGTTCAGGCGTTAAGTCGGGCCTATTGAGCAACACGTTGCGTGTCCATTCCTCATGGATCTGCTCTGACCAGCGGGCGCGGTACGCGCCGGTCAGGGCAAGGTGTATCAGTAGATCCCGCAGTGGAGCAGGATAGAGAACGCAAGCGTCATAAACGACGGTGAAAGGTGAATGCCGCATTAGTACCCCATATTCAGTTCTTGCGCCTGCGCAGCCAAGTCTTCCATTGCTGCCAGACTCTCCCTATCCCTTTCGGTCTTATAAGCCATCAGATCAGTGAACTTGATCCGCCGGTGGCTACCGGTCTTGGTGTGTGGAATGTGTCCACCATCTAGCAGTTTAACCAGGTGAGGGCGAGAGACATTAAGCATGTCTGCACCCTCCTGAGTGGTCAGTTCTGCGTGGATAGGGACGACTTTTACAGTGTTTCCTAGGGCAAGCTCGCTCAGAATGTCACCCAACAGGCGAAGCGCAAACGTAGGCAGCTCTACGACCTGGCGCTGTCCGACATCGTCAACCAGCTCAATACGCTGAGTGTCCAGTTTCGACGAAACGAAAGCGGCTATCTGGCGGCTTGACTCAGTAGCCGCGGCGATCGCCTTCTCATCTGGAAGGATGGTGCGAGCGAGATCGGCGGTAGTCATATGTATCTCCAATAAAATTTGATCGACCAAGGATCGAAAGGCCGCATGGCAGCCCCGGTGATATTTATATTCGAAACAAACGACAATCGCAACAAACGAAACAGCCGAAGCCGATCAATGCAGACGTAGCCGCGGACCCTTGGACTGAGATTTGTTAGAACTGACCTTGTTGGGCAGCGTCCGCGCGGAAGGCCGTACGGGTAGCACTTTTCTTGTCGCTGTTAAGGCGCTCAGCGCACAGGGGGAAGCCACTGGCTTGGGTACAGGTTTCGCAACGCTTCGACCCGACCGATATCACCTGGCGGACGCTTAGCTTGCTCACCCCCCGCTAGGTCAACAACCCTACCGGCTGGCTGCAGACGGTTGCGGGTGGTGCAATCCCGGCCTATGTTCCAAGCGAGGCTTTTCCTGCGACTGACACATAACGATTCGCCGCAGGTAACCGTCCATCCAGTGCGAATTCCCGCAGCGAGGTGACGACATGCCGAACGACTCCCGCCCCGCGGTGCTCGAACTGATCGGCAATACGCCGCTGGTGCGCATCAGCCGCTTCGATACCGGTCCGTGCACGCTGTTCCTCAAGCTCGAATCGCAAAACCCCGGCGGTTCGATCAAGGATCGCATCGGCCTGGCGATGATCGACGCCGCCGAGCGCGATGGCCGCCTGCGCCCCGGTGGCACCATCGTCGAGGCCACCGCCGGCAACACCGGCCTGGGCCTGGCGCTGGTCGGTCGCGCCAAGGGGTACCGGGTGGTGCTGGTGGTGCCGGACAAGATGTCCACCGAGAAGGTCCTGCACCTCAAGGCGATGGGTGCCGAGGTGCACATCACCCGCTCCGACGTTGCCAAGGGCCATCCCGATTATTACCAAGACGTGGCTGCGCGGCTGGCGCAGGAGATTCCCGACGCCTACTTCGCCGATCAGTTCAACAACCCGGCCAACCCGTTGGCCCACGAGTGCAGCACCGCTGCGGAGATCTGGGCACAGACCCAGCATGATCTGGATGCCATCGTCGTCGGCGTCGGCTCGGCCGGCACGCTCACCGGGCTGACCCGCTTCTTTCGCCGCGTACAGCCGGACCTGGCCATGGTGCTGGCTGACCCGGTCGGATCGGTGGTCGCCGAATACAGCCGTAGCGGCGCCCTTGGCACTACCGGTTCCTGGGCGGTAGAGGGCATCGGCGAAGACTTCATTCCGTCTATTGCGGACCTTTCCAGCGTGCGCCAGGCCTACTCCATCAGCGACGAGGAAAGCTTCGATCATGCCCGCCAACTGTTGCGCGCCGAAGGCATTCTCGGCGGCTCTTCGACCGGCACATTGCTGGCGGCGGCACTGCGCTACTGCCGCGAGCAAACCGAGCCGAAGCGGGTAGTGAGCTTCGTCTGCGACACCGGCACCCGCTACCTGTCGAAGGTCTACAACGACCAGTGGATGATCGACCAGGGCTTGCTTGCGCGCAAGCGTTACGGCGATCTGCGTGACCTGATTGCGCGGCGCTTCGAGGATGGCCGGGTGATCAGCGTGGGGCCGGACGACACGTTGCTCACCGCTTTTCAGCGCATGCGCCTGGCCGATGTGTCGCAACTGCCGGTGCTGGTCAATGGACAGCGTCTGGTCGGTGTGATCGACGAGTCCGATATTCTGCTTGGCGTGCACCAGGATGCTTCGCACTTCCATATGAGCGTGGCCAGCGCGATGACCGACAAGCTGGAAACCCTGCCTCCCAGCGCCAGCCTGGCTGAACTGCAGGCCGAGCTCGACCGCGGGCTGGTGGCGATCATCGAAGACGCTTCAGGCTTCCACGGCATGATTACCCGCGTCGACATGCTCAATCACTTACGCAGGTCTCTCCCATGAGCCAGCACGATGAAACCGGCGCACCCCGCGCCTTCGCCACCCGAGTGATCCATGCCGGACAGGCGCCAGACCCTTCCACCGGGGCGCTGATGCCGCCGATCTACGCCAACTCCACCTATGCGCAGCAGAGTCCCGGTGTACACAAGGGCCTCGACTACGGGCGCTCGCACAACCCCACGCGCTGGGCGCTGGAGCGTTGCGTGGCGGACCTTGAGGGTGGTACCCAGGCCTTCGCCTTCGCCTCCGGGCTGGCGGCGATCGCCAACGTGCTCGAACTGCTCGATGCTGGCGCGCACATCGTCTCCGGCAATGACCTGTACGGCGGTACGTTCCGGCTGTTCGAGCGGGTGCGTCGGCGCAGCGCCGGGCATCGCTTCAGCTTCGTCGACCTGGCTGACCTGGCGGCGTTCGAAGCGGCGCTGCAGCAAGACACGCGGATGGTCTGGGTCGAGACACCGAGCAATCCTTTGCTCCGCCTCACTGACCTCGCCGCCGTCGCGCGCGCCTGTCGCGAGCGAGGCATCATCTGCGTGGCCGATAACACCTTTGCCAGCCCCTGGGTACAGCGTCCGCTGGAGCTGGGCTTCGACATCGTGCTGCACTCGACGACCAAGTACCTGAACGGCCACTGCGACGTGATCGGCGGCATCGCGGTGGTCGGGCAGAACGCGGAACTGGGCGAGCGCCTGGGCTTCCTGCAGAACGCAGTGGGGGCCATCGCCGGACCGTTCGACGCGTTCCTCACCCTGCGCGGCGTGAAGACCCTGGCACTGCGGATGGAACGCCACTGCAGCAATGCGCTGGAGCTGGCGCAATGGCTGGCACGGCAGCCGCAGGTTGCGCGCGTCTATTATCCGGGCCTGCCATCGCACCCGCAGCACGCACTGGCACGGCGGCAGATGCGCGGCTTCGGCGGGATGATCTCCCTGGACCTGAACAGCGACCTGGCCGGCGCCAAACGCTTCCTGGAAAGTGTGCAGATCTTCGCCTTGGCCGAGAGCCTGGGCGGTGTGGAAAGCCTGATCGAACATCCCGCGATCATGACCCACGCCAGCATCCCCGCACACACCCGCGCGCAGCTGGGCATCGGTGATGCGCTGGTGCGGTTGTCAGTGGGTGTCGAAGATGTTGAAGACCTACGCGCCGACCTGGCCCAGGCGCTGGCGCGGATTTGAGCAGTGGGTCGGTAGCTGACTGTCGTGAGCGGCAGCTATCGGCCAAAGCGACCTATTGCAACACGTGCCGGACATGCCCGGGCGTCAAATCTCCTGCCCCGAATTGAGCGCGGCCTGCAAATCCACCCGCGCCTGATAGGCCTGCCGTGAGGCTTCTATGCTCTGGCGATGTCGCGCGGCCCACAACCACACCCCGCAAAAAGCCTCTCCCAGGCTCATGCCAATTTCTGTAAGTCGATATTCTACCTTCGGCGGTATTTGCGGGTAGGCCGTTCGCACGAGCAATCCATCGGCTTCCATCTGGCGCACGGTCCTGGTCAGCATCTTCTGGCTGACTCCTCCGACATGTGCCGCCAGTTGGCTAAAGCGCAAGCAGCCGTATTCGGCGAGGGCCTCGATCACGAGCATGGTCCATTTGTCGGCGACGCGACCGATGATTTCGCGCACTAGCAGATCCAGCTCGGGGTCACTCGCCTCACTGCCATGAGGCCATTGCGGGGAGCGATTGACGGGTTGCAGAGGGTCGTTCATCAGCCATGGTTTCCTGCTGGTAAGTAAGGCACTTTTTGGCGCCTACTTCCCGTTCGCGCCTGGTGACTCTATGGTAGAACAAGTCGCCCCGCACTGGGCGTGACAGTCCTTTTGAGTTGACTGGAGACCGCTATGCGCACTACAGGCAATACCCTTCTGGTCACCGGTGGCGGCAGCGGTATCGGGCGCGCACTGGCTGAAGCCTTCCTGGCCCTGGGCAACGAAGTGATCATTGCCGGGCGCCGCGAGTCGGTACTCAAGCAGGTTGCCGAGGCCAATCCGGACCTGCACTATGCCGTACTCGACACCCGCAGCCCGGATGACATTCAACGCGTCACGGGCGAACTGATTGCACGCTATCCGAACCTGAATGCAGTGATCCATTGCGCGGGAATCATGCGCAGCGAATCGCTGCGCTGCGGCGCGACCGAACTCGATGCTACCGTCGCCACTAACCTGTTGGGCCCGATTCGTCTGGATGGGTTGCTGTTGCCGCACTTTCTCAAGCAGCCCCACGCCGCGATCGTTACGGTATCGTCGGGCCTTGCCTTCGTGCCGCTAGCACTCACGCCCAGTTATTGTGCCACCAAGGCTGCGGTGCATTCCTACAGCCAGTCGCTGCGCTACCAGCTCAAGGACACCCAAGTAAAAGTCCACGAATTGGTGCCGCCCTATGTGCAGACCGAGTTGATGGGCGAGCGTCAGGCAAACGATCGTCACGCGATGCCGTTGAAGGACTTTATCGATGAAGTCATGGACATCTTCCAGCATTCGCCCGATGCCGATGAGATTCTGGTGGAGCGTGTCAAACCCTTGCGCTTTGCCGAGGTGAAGGGTGGGTATGCGCAATTCTTTGAACATTTCAATGACCAGATGGCGGCGGCGCGGGCGGGAGAGTAAGGTCGCGGCTGATTTTGACAGGGCAGGTAAATACTTTCAGAGCCAGCGAGAGCGGACCTTGGAAAGAGTTGAAACGTCGGAAGCGCGCAGGATCACAGGCCACAGGCACCTCTGGTCGATAGATGCCCTTCGCCTGGCTTCCGTCTTAATAATTTGCTCCCCACGCTCACGTTCGACCCGCACTCATGAGCTAACCTCATAACTGCTTGCCGATTTTCCTACCTAGTAGGCATCTGCTTCCTCGCTTAGTGTTTTCACAACGGAAATGCATCAAGCCAACGGCCGCTGAGTGCAACTCTTTTCCTCACAAGCGAATGCTGTTCGCTTAAAGCAGGAGAAACCTGAAATGCAAAAGCGAAAACTCGGAAACAGCTCTCTGGAAGTGTCAGCCTTGGGGCTGGGCTGCATGGGGCTCAGCCATGGCTATGGCCCTGCAACTGATACGACGAGGCCATCTCGCTGATCCGCGCAGCTGTTGATAAAGGTGTCACCTTTTTCGATACCGCCGAGGTCTATGGGCCTTACCTGAACGAGCAAGTGGTGGGCCAGGCCTTGGCGCCCGTTCGTGACCAGGTGGTGATTGCCACCAAGTTCGGCTTCGACATCGACCTGGCAACCGGCGAGCGAGGCGGCGGCACCAACAGTCAGCCGGAGCATATCCGGGCGGTGGCGGAGGCCGCGTTGAAGCGCCTGCGCACCGAATGCATCGATCTGTTTTACCAGCACCGTGTGGACCCCTTGTGTCCTGTCTCGGAAATACGTTCTCTTTTGGCGAGTGGCTTGGGTGTTCGGCCAAGGCGCCGCGACGAGTCATAGCAGGGCTATGGCGAGGAGTGGCAACGCCGGCCGGGCGCCCAAGACGC
>Ga0160433_100376_pt1 | contig 25407 bp, 23 predicted proteins | sample HID1972K_E0MG_FD_108235 | JGI IMG/M metagenome (GOLD analysis project Ga0160433, IMG submission 108235) | Enriched pill bug-associated microbial communities from UW Madison campus, WI, USA - HID1972K_E0 MG | ecosystem: Host-associated > Arthropoda: Insects > Digestive system > Unclassified ...
AGAGAAGTTAAGCCCGCCAGAGCCGATGGTACTGCCGTAACAGGTGGGAGAGTAGGTCGGCGCCCAATCTTACAGGAACCCTGTCTCATAAAGAGACAGGGTTTTTTGCGTTATTAAAGAGGGCGAGGTCATCAAAGGTTGCGCATTATAAGTTCTGTCCTATAGTTGAACCAGGTTGCCCCTGGACCGTCAGGGTTTGGCAACAATCCGACACAAATGCTTTGTGCCTCTTAATAGCATATTGCTTAATATTATTTTATATTTGTTAATCAAAATAAATGACTGAATATGAATTTTAAGAAGATATTACCAATATTAGGTTTAAGCTTTATTTCTTTCTTTGCATTTTCTCAAGAGTTTAAAGCGGGAAAGCCTAATTGGCAGAATTTAGATCTTAAAGATGATGGTGTTTTTGGTATAAGTACAGAAAAAGCATATAACAAGCTTTTGAAGAAGAAGCCTAATACTACGGTTATTGTTGCCGTCTTGGATGGTGGTGTTCAAGCAGATCACGAAGACCTAAAGGCTGTAATGTGGATCAATAAGGATGAAATTCCTGGGAATGGAATCGATGATGATGGGAATGGATACATTGACGATATCCATGGCTGGAACTATTTGGGAAATGCTGATGGCGAAAATGTTCAATATGATAATCTGGAGATTACACGTTTATTAAGAGATCTTCAGCCTAAGTATATTTCCGTATTACCATCTACCCCTCTTTCTGAGTCGGGGAAACGAGAGTTTCAAGAATATCAGAAGATGGTTACCGATTATATGAATAAACTTCAGAGAGCTCAAATGGGAGAACTTAATTACAGAAGTTTAAAGGAGAAGTTGGATAGTATTCTTGTGTCTATTGGAGATCAGAATCCATCTAAGGCTGATATTGACAGGTATAAGGCTAAAAATAGAGATGAAGCAAGGGCTATCAGAATTGTAAAAGATGCTATGAACGATGGAACAAGCTTTGAGACCTTTTATAAAGATTTCATAGAAGGATATGATTATTATACTAACCAAGTAAAGTATCATCTTAATATGGCTTTCGACTCTCGATATATTGTTGGAGATGATTATGAGAATAGCAATGAACATAATTATGGAAATGCTGATGTAGAAGGGCCTGATGCAGGTCATGGAACACATGTTGCTGGTATTATTGGTGCTGTACGTGATAATGGATTAGGATTGCAAGGCATTGCAAACAATGTGCAGATAATGGGAGTGAGAATGGTTCCTGATGGCGATGAGCGTGATAAAGATATTGCTAATGCAATCCGATATGCAGCCGATAATGGAGCGAAAGTAATAAATATGAGTTTCGGTAAGGCATATGTTAAGAATAAGCAAATTGTAGATGAGGCAGTAAAATATGCCATGGAAAAAGATGTGCTGTTAGTTCATGCTGCGGGAAATGACGGTGTAAATACAGACAATGCTTCTAACTTTCCAAATCGTCGTTATGTAGATAGTTTGGGTATAAATCAAGGCGAAGGTGAAGCATGGCTTGAAGTTGGAGCGACTTCTTGGGAAAAAGATAATCTTATTGCTTCTTTCTCTAATTATGGTAAACGTACTGTTGACGTATTTGCTCCTGGTGTTGATATTTATTCGTCAATGCCTGGATCTTCTTATAAAGAACAGAGCGGTACAAGCATGGCTTCGCCCGTAGTGGCTGGTTTAGCTGCTCTTATTCGTTCGTATTTTCCAAAGTTTAATGCGGTTGAAGTAAAGGATATTATTATGCAATCTGTAGTCAAAACAGAAGACAAAGTTAAAATTAATGATGCAGGCACTAATAAAAAGGTCCTTTTAAGTGACATTAGTATCAGTGGGGGAATTGTGAATGCTTATAATGCAATAGAATTGGCAGAGAAATTATATAAGAATAAAAAATAATTTACGAGCAGATGTTTAATTCATTGAATAACAATAATCTATTGTATGTAACGTTATATATATTCTAAAATATATAATCTTAATGCATATGGATGAAACGTCTACCCCTAAATTAATAAAAATTAATTCTAAGCAAAAGACCGTATTCATTTCAAAGCATACATGGGCTAGCGATGATCCTTTTGAAAGAAGTTTAGCGGATTTATTAGATAAAGAATTAATTAATCCTCGAAAACAAATTATCGACGAGATTCTGGAATTCTCAAAAAGGAATATGTAATTGAGTTTAAAGAATGCGTACTCTTATCATTATCTTTGTTTATGCTTAAAAAAGATAGGTATACTGCATTCGTTAGTTATTTTTCCAAACACCAGCCTAATGCTGAAACGGAGTTGCATTATAACAATCCTTTTCAACTCCTAATAGCTGTTATCTTATCTGCTCAATGTACTGATAAACGGGTTAATATGATAACACCCGCTTTATTTGAGCGATTCCCCACGCCCGATATATTGGCAGATGCCAGTCCGGATATCGTATTCGATTATATAAAAAGTATAAGCTATCCAAATAATAAGGCTAAGCATCTCGTGGGAATGGCGAAGTTATTGGTAGAAGAGTTTGGCGGGATTATTCCCAATACAACCGAGGAGCTTATGCGTTTGCCAGGAGTAGGAAGAAAGACAGCAAACGTTATTACATCTGTGGTGTTTAATATGCCTTCAATGGCTGTAGATACTCACGTATTTAGAGTATCTCGTCGACTCGGACTTACGAATGGAGCGACTGTATTGGCTGTAGAAAAGGATTTGGTAAAAAATCTTCCAAAAGATATTATATACATTGCTCATCATTGGCTAATACTGCATGGAAGGTATATATGTGTTGCAAGAAGGCCTAAATGTGAGATTTGTCCTTTAACACCTTTTTGTCGTTATTATGAAAAAAATGTGTCCAAAGTGCCTAAAGTATAAATATATTAGTATTATTTCTTAATTCGATTTATTTTGTCGTACTTTGGCTAAACTTATTAGCAGGATATTATTTAAACTTTCGTTATATTATTTTATTAGGTATTTGATTATGAATGAGAAGACTGAAAAATTGAAAGCATTACAGCTTACCTTGGATAAATTAGAAAAATCTTATGGCAAGGGAGCCGTAATGAAACTAGGCGATTCTGTAGTTGAGCCGATTGACTCCATATCAACAGGTTCGTTAGGTCTCGATATCGCTTTGGGGATTGGCGGAGTACCTAAAGGTCGTGTGGTAGAGATATATGGTCCTGAGTCTTCTGGTAAAACAACTTTAGCGACCCATATCATTGCCGAGGCACAGAAGAAAGGTGGTGTTGCAGCTTTTATCGATGCAGAACATGCTTTTGATAAATATTATGCTAGTAAATTAGGTGTTGATATTGAAAATTTATTGATTGCTCAACCTGATAATGGTGAGCAGGCACTTGAAATTGCTGATAACTTAATCCGCTCGGGAGCAATTGATGTTATTGTTATTGACTCAGTTGCTGCTTTGGTGCCAAGAGCGGAGATTGAAGGCGAGATGGGTGATTCTAAGATGGGATTACAAGCCCGGTTGATGTCCCAGGCTTTAAGAAAGTTGACAGGTACAATTGCTAAAACAAATTGTTGCTGTATTTTTATTAATCAATTGCGTGAAAAGATCGGTATAATGTTCGGTAATCCTGAAACTACAACAGGAGGAAATGCTTTGAAATTTTATGCTTCTGTGCGCTTGGATATTAGAAGGGTATCGCAGATTAAGGATTCAGAGGAAGTTTCGGGAAATCGAGTTAAGGTAAAGATTGTTAAGAATAAAGTAGCTCCCCCATTTCGTATTGCTGAATTTGACATTATGTTCGGAGAGGGTATTTCTAAGGTTGGTGAGATTATAGATCTGGGTGTGGATTTTAATATTATTAAAAAGGCTGGTTCGTGGTTTAGCTATGGTGACACCAAACTCGGACAAGGAAGAGATGCTGTTAAGAGACTTTTGTTAGATAATCCAGACCTTATGGATGAGCTTGAGAATAAAATCCGTGCAGAAGTTACGGGTGAAAAGCTTGATCAAATGGCAGAAAAGGAAGAAGATCAATAATTTTTTTTAATATTATAAAAAAAGGCTGCAGATAATTTCTGCAGCCTTTTTTGTCTTGACCTAATTTATATTAAGCTGATTACTCTACTTCCATATAAGATTCTATTGGAGGGCAAGAGCATACCAGAGTCCGATCTCCATAAGGATCATTAACACGACTCACTGATGGCCAGAATTTATTCGTGCGTAAGTATGCTAATGGGAAAGCTGCTGCTTCACGGGAATAAGAATAAGCCCATTTCTCTGAACTAATAGCTTGCACAGTATGAGGAGCATTCTTTAATATATTATTCGCTTTATCAATTCCACCGTTTTCTATTGCTGAAATTTCTTTGCGAATAGCTAGTAAAGCATCACAAAAACGATCAATTTCTGCTTTGGCCTCAGATTCAGTTGGTTCTATCATCAATGTCCCCGCTACCGGGAACGAAACGGTTGGAGCATGAAATCCATAATCCATTAATCGTTTTGCTATATCAGTAACCTCAATACCTACTGATTTGAACGAGCGACAATCTAATATCATTTCATGGGCACATGTGCCATTTGCTCCTGAATATAATATCAGATAATCGTTTTCTAAACGAGCTTTGATATAATTGGCATTTAATATTGCATATTTAGTTGCATTCGTTAATCCTTCAGACCCCATCATAGCGATGTAAGCATGTGAAATTCCTAAGATTGATGCCGATCCCCAAGGAGCTGACGATACTGCACTTATCGGATGTAATCCTTCAAGTTCCACTACTGAATGACCAGGTAAAAAATTAATAAGATGTTCTGCTACACCAATAGGTCCCATTCCTGGACCTCCGCCTCCGTGAGGAATACAGAAGGTTTTGTGTAAATTTAAGTGACATACATCTGCTCCGATAAAACCGGGACTGGTTAGTCCTACCTGAGCATTCATATTTGCTCCATCCATATAAACCTGTCCGCCATTGGCATGGATAATTTCACACATTTCTATAATAGCCTCCTCAAAAACACCATGTGTTGATGGATAGGTAACCATTAAGCATGATAAATTGTCTTTATTTTTCTCTGCTTGAGTCCTTAGATCGGATACATCAATGTTCCCCTTTTCATCACACTTCACGATAACAATTTCTAATCCAGCCATTGCAGCAGATGCAGGGTTTGTTCCATGAGCTGACGCTGGAATAAGAACAATATTACGTTGGCCTTGTCCATTGTAGTTATGGTAGGATCTAATGACCATTAAGCCTGTATATTCTCCTTGGGCGCCAGAGTTGGGTTGAAAACTCATCCTGTTAAATCCGGTAATTTCACATAACCAATGATTTAATTCGTCAAATAACTGCATATAGCCGCCCGTTTGGTCGGTAGGGGCAAATGGATGAAGATCACCGAACTCTGTCCATGTTAACGGAATCATTTCTGTGCTTGCATTAAGCTTCATAGTACATGATCCCAATGGAATCATAGAATGACATAGAGATAGATCTTTTGCTTCTAGAGACTTTATATAGCGTAACATCTCATGCTCTGAATGGTAAGAGTTGAAATTAGGATGTGTAAGAAAATCTGAGCTCCTTTGTAAAGAGTTTGGAATGCAAGTGATCAGATTCTTTGCTAAACCCTGAATGTCTACCTCGTTATTGCCCTTACCTTTTATCTTAGCAAAGACTTTTATCAGACTCTTGATGTCATCGAGCGTAGTAGTTTCATCAATAGAGATTCCAACTGTGGCAGAGCTATCATACCTTAGATTTATTTCCTGGTTAATAGCTTCAGCATGTATTGATTCAATTAAATCACCTACTTGTACAGTAATTGTGTCAAAAAATGTTTGATTTTCAATTGTATAACCTAACTCTGTTAAGGCTTTAACTAATAAAGTGGTAATGCTGTGAATTCGCTTAGCTATTTTTTTGATACCTTGAGGACCATGATAAACTGTATAAAATCCAGCCATGGTGGCTAATAACGCTTGAGCTGTGCATATATTAGAGGATGCTTTGTCTCGGCGAATATGCTGCTCCCGCGTTTGTAATGCCATTCGCAAAGCATAATTGTTTGCAGCGTCAATAGTAACACCGATAATGCGGCCAGGTATGTTCCTTTTATACGCATCTTTCGTAGCGAAATAGGCAGCGTGTGGTCCTCCGAAACCCATGGGTACGCCAAAGCGTTGAGTAGAGCCCACTACTACATCAGCACCCCATTCTCCAGGAGGAGTCAAAAGAGCAAGGCTCATAATATCAGCTATTACACCCAAGGTCATTCCTTTAGAATGCAACGCGTCAGCAAATGCTTTATAGTCAAAGATATCACCTGTAGCTGCTGGATATTGAACAATGCCGCCAAATATATCATCCGTCAGTTCAATATTTTGGTGATCATCAATTTTTAATACAATACCGTATGATTCTGAGCGGGTACGGAGTACATCCAATGTTTGAGGAAAGATATTCTCAGAAACGAAGAAGATATTAGCTTCCTTGTTTTTACGCAAATTGTATTGCATAAACATGGCTTCCGCTGCTGCAGTTGCTTCGTCTAATAAAGAAGCATTTGCGATTTCCATCCCAGTTAAATCGATAACTGCTGTTTGGAAATTAAGCAATGCTTGTAAACGTCCTTGCGCAATCTCAGCTTGATAGGGAGTGTATTGTGTGTACCAGCCCGGGTTCTCCAGTATATTTCGGAGAATTACGGTAGGGGTATTGACACCATAATAGCCTTGTCCAATGTACGATTTGAATACTTTATTCTTTGAAGCTACTTGCTTCATCTTTTTTAAATACTCTACCTCGCTTAAAGCTGTTGGAAGATTTAATGGTTTCTTAAGACGAATGTTTGCTGGAACAGTTTTTTCTATAAGTTGATCTAAAGATTCTACATTTACTGTTTGTAACATAGCTGGAAGGTCTGATTTACGGACAGATATATGCCTCTTTGCAAACTTTTCCTGGAAATTAACATCTATTTTCATTAAAGAGAATATTTTATAATAAATTAGGCTCTGAAAGCTATAGTCAGGGATTCATTTACGAGGGCAAAGGTAAGTAAATAACGTTTAGTTTTGAAGAAGAAAAGTTCTCGCGAATTGACTCATATACATAAAGATAACGATGATACATATTTTCAATGGAATAGATATTCCTGAAAAAGAAATCTTATATAAGGAGGCTTTGGTGGCAGAGAAATTAGGTAAATTGACCAGTAAACAACTGGCTATTATTTATCAAAATAAGTGGTTTCATCTACTAGTACCAAACAGTATAGGGGGTGCAGAAATGCCGCTCCCTGAGTTTGCTGCATTGATGGAGAAGCTAGCTGCGATTGATGGGAGTTTCGCATGGAATGTAAATCTGGGTGCTGGGGCTAATATGTTTGCTGGTTTTATGGAGCAACATATAGCTTCAGAAGTCTTTGAAAGCGAAAGAACTTGTGTGGCAGGGAGCGGTGCGGTTACGGGAACTGCTGAGATAAAGGGTGAAGGATATATTATCAATGGATATTGGAAGTACGCAAGTGGATCAGCACACGCGAATTATTTTTCGCTGAATGCTCAATTAGTTGATTCCGAAATAGACGAAAATGCTTCTTTTCTTGTCCCGGCAAAAGAGATTAAGATTATTGATACATGGAAGGTTTTTGGTATGAAAGCTACGTCGAGCTGTGATTTTAGTATAAACAATGTTTGGGTACCAAAAGGCTATCGTTTTAATCTTCAAAAACCTTCCTCGATGGTTCAGTCTCCATTATATAGATTTCCCTTTATGTTGCTTGCAGAAATTAATATGCTAATGATGGCAAGCGGTTTGGCTATTCATTTTTATGAATTAGTAGAGGAGTATGCAAAAGAGAAAATGATAGGTAAAAAGGATGGAAAAGAAGATAGTCCATTATCAGATTCCCCTGAATTTAAGAAGATTTTCAAAAGGGTCTCATCCGGTTTTCTAAAAAATAGAGAAAACACTTTTGTTTTATTAGATAAGTTATGGCAAGAAGTTTCTCTGGAAAGACAAATATCATTGGATTTAAGTGTTCAATTTAGTGAATCTATTAAAGATACTATGGGTTCTGCCAGAGAATTAGTAGACGCTTTATATCCCTATATAGGGATGAAAATTGTCTTTACAGAGACGGAAGTTAGTAGAGTATATCGTGATTTTAAAGTTGCTTCTCAGCATGCATTATTATCTCCTGGTCTCCATATTTGAGGTTTTTTCTTATACCTTTGTTAATCCAGTAATAAAATAATCATTAAAATGAGGAAAGATAATCAGAAACAGGACGCACTTGACTATCATAGTAAGGGCAGACCTGGTAAAATTGAAGTAATTCCCACTAAACCAACCAACTCTCAGCGTGATTTATCATTGGCATATTCTCCAGGTGTTGCAGAACCTTGTTTAAGAATTGCCGAAAATAAAGATGATGCCTATAAATATACCGCAAAGGGAAATTTAGTAGCTGTAATAAGTAATGGTACCTCGGTTCTTGGTTTAGGTGATATTGGACCTGATGCTGGCAAGCCAGTAATGGAAGGGAAGGGTTTACTCTTTAAAATTTTTGCTGATATTGACGTATTTGATCTGGAGTTAGATACAAAAAATGTAGATGAGTTTGTAAATATTGTAAAAGCGCTGGAACCTACTTTCGGCGGAATTAACTTAGAAGATATAAAGGCACCGGAATGCTTTGAGATCGAAAGAAGATTAAAGGAAGTGATGTCTATTCCGGTTATGCACGATGATCAGCATGGAACAGCAATAATTTCTGGCGCAGCATTGATAAACGCCTGTGAAATTCAAAAGAAAAAATTAGAAAAGGCAAAGATCGTTGTAAATGGAGCTGGAGCTGCAGCAGTATCTTGTACAAAGATATATATATCCTTAGGAGCGAAAACAGAGAATATAGTGATGGTTGATCGCTCTGGTGTGATTCGGGCTGATCGCTCGAATTTGGAACTGATAAAAGCGCAATTTGCCACTACTCGTGATATCTATACTTTGGAGGAGGCAATGAAAGGAGCGGATATTTTCATTGGATTATCTGCAGCAGATGTGGTTTCGGCATCCATGCTAAAATCCATGAATAAGAATCCAATTGTTTTCGCAATGGCTAATCCAAAGCCGGAGATTAACTATGAATTAGCTGTTAACACGAGATCGGACATCATAATGGCTACTGGCCGTTCTGATTTTCCTAATCAAGTTAACAACGTCCTGGGATTTCCATACATTTTCCGAGGAGCATTGGATGTCCGGGCTACAGGAATTAATGAAGAAATGAAGATTGCCGCCGTTCATGCGATTGCCCAATTGGCGAAAAAGACTGTTCCTGATTCAGTAAATCAGACTTATGGTGATAACAATCTAAAATTTGGGAAAGATTATATTATTCCTAAACCTACTGATCCACGTTTAATTACTTCCGTTGCACCGGCAGTTGCGAAGGCGGCGATGGAAACGGGAGTTTCTCGAAAACCGATAGAAGACTGGGAAGCTTATGTTATAGAGTTACGTAACCGCCTTGGCTTAGATGACCGGATTATTCGCGACTTGACAACTGCTGCTAAGAGTGATCCTAAGCGAGTTGTTTTTACAGAAGCAGATAATTATAAAATTCTAAAAGCAGTTCAGATTGTTAAAGAAGAAGGAGTTGCAAAACCAATACTTTTAGGTAACCGTGATAAGATCGCTCGTTTAATTAGGGATAATGCTTTAGATATTGAAGACGTTCTAATTATTGACCCATTTGAGGAGCAAGAGACAGAACGATTTAATAAATATGTACAATTTCTATTTAAGAAAAGGCAAAGAAGGGGTGTAACAGAAGCTGGTGCGCGGAAATTAATGCTTGACCGTAATTACTTTGCAGCTTGTATGGTTGAGTTTGGTGAGGCGGATACATTGATTTCTGGCTTAACAAAAAACTATGTTACCGCTATTAAACCAGCTTTACAAGTAATTGGAACTCAGCCTGGCAGTCGTGTTGCAGGAATGTATATGATGTTGACAAAGAAGGGTCCTGTATTCTTTGGAGACACAACCATCAATGAAAATCCTTCTGTTGATGAACTGGTTGATATCAGCGTATTACTCAATAAAGCCGTTAGACGATTTAATGTTAAACCCAGGTTGGCGCTTTTATCTTACAGTAATTTTGGTTCAAGTGATGGCGCAGTCCCTCTAAAAGCCCGTGAGGTTGTTAAGAAACTTCATGAGGAATATCCTGACATTGTTGTTGACGGCGAAATGCAGGGTAATTTCGCAATTAATAACGAGATGCTTACAGATAATTTTCCGTTTAGTGATCTTAAAGGTCAGGCAGCTAATACCTTGGTGTTTCCGAACCTTGAATCGGGAAATATTGCCTATAAACTGTTACAGGAATTAGGAGATGCAGAGGCTGTCGGACCAATCTTATTGGGAATGAATAAACCTGTTCACGTCTTGCAATTAGATAGTTCAGTCAGAGAAATTGTAAACATGATAACCATTGCAGTCGTTGATGTTCAATCTCATGAGAAATTAAAGTCTAATAAAAGTGTTGTTGCAAAATAATTCTTATACCTAGGATATGTACGATTATTTAAGTGGTAAACTAATATATAAAGGGCCAACTCATGTAGTTCTTGATATAGGAGGTATTGGATATCACATTGTTATTTCTTTGAATACCTATGAACAGATTAAAGCTGATGAACAATGTAAACTATATATTAGCTTTCAGGTAAGGGAAGATTCTCATACACTCTATGGTTTTTATGAAGAGGGGGAAAGGAAGCTTTTTTTACATCTTTTATCAGTTTCTGGCATTGGTGCAAATACAGCTCGTATGATTTTATCATCAATTACGCCCATTGAGATACAAAGTGCCATCATTCAAGGAAATGTAGATCTTATTCAAAGGATTAAAGGAATAGGCCCCAAAAGTGCTCAACGTATGATTCTAGAGCTTCAGGATAAACTGCGGAAAGAAGGTCCTGATACGTTAATCACCGTTCCTAAAAATCAAACTGTATTAGATGAAGCACTTTCGGCGTTAGTAATGTTGGGCTTTGTTAAAATAAAAGCTGAAAAAGTGCTTCAGAGTATCTATCTGGTTGATAATACGATTAATGTAGAAAACTTAATAAAGCAAGCGCTTAAAAAATTATAACGATTTATTAATTTCCATTAATTGTTAATTGTCGTTTAGAATGATAAATTTGAATAAAAATAGAAGATTATGAATTTTCCAACTGAGTTGAAATACACAAGAGATCACGAATGGATTCGTGTTGAAGGAGATGAAGCTATTATTGGCATCACTGATTTTGCACAAAGCGAACTAGGAGATATCGTTTTCGTTGATATTGATACTGTTGGAAATGAAGTCAATAAGGATGAGCTTTTCGGTTCTGTGGAAGCAGTTAAAACAGTATCAGATCTGTTTATGCCTGTTAAGGCCACTGTTCTTTCTGTAAACGACCAATTAGATGCAAGCCCGGAGCTGGTTAATACAGATCCATATGGTGAGGGTTGGATGATACGTGTTAAATTGAATAATTTAGCAGATATAGAATCCTTGTTATCGGCAGATGCTTATAAGGAGTTAATTGGTAAATAAGACGATGATTATCATTAAAATAAAACAATATAAAAGCAGCATTATTTTTTTGCTTCCATATATTTTAATAGCTGTTATTTAAAATGAAGCATTATCTGTGGGCTTTTATTTGGGCAATTTTAGTAGTGTTTTTAATTTCATCTCCACTGCCTGATATCTCTAATCCAAATCATTCCTTTCCAGGAATAGATAAACTGATTCATACTGGTTTCTTCTTTGTTTTCACCATACTTATGTTTTTCGGTTCTATTATGAATAGTAATGAACCGACCTTGGTTAGTTGGATAAACATTTTCATTTTATTGGCAGGTAGTTTCTTTGCTGTTTCAACTGAACTCATTCAAAAATATTTCTTCACTTACAGAAGCTTCGAATATTGGGATATTTTTGCTGATCACGTAGGTATTGCTATGGGATATTTCGCTTATTTGGTTCTTGTACTTAGCATTAGTAAGATTAAAGGATAATTGTTACATAGTTATTGTTTTTGTTACTTGTAATGAGTCTAAATAATTGTATTTTTGGAAACAATTAAATACTATGAAACTATCGGATTTGAAAATTGGCCAGCGGGGGATAATTAAAGAATTTACCGATTTGGCATTATCGGTTAAATTGATGGAAATGGGCTGCTTACCAGGAGAGTCTGTTTGTCTTGAACGGATAGCTCCTATGGGAGATCCAATTGCTATTAAGGTTTCTGGTTATCAGTTGAGTTTGCGTAAAGAGGAAGCCTCAAAGGTTATTTTGCATACCTAAAATTTATATAAGTTGAAAGTTGCTTTAGTAGGGAATCCAAACACTGGTAAATCTTCGTTATTTAATATACTTACCGGCTTAAATCAGAAAATAGGAAATTTTCCCGGTGTTACGGTTGATAAGAAATCAGGTTTCTGTAAACTACCGGACGGTGAGGTCGTTTCTATCATGGATCTTCCAGGTTGTTATAGCTTGTATCCTAAAACCCAAGATGAAGCCATCGTTTCTGATATTTTGTCCGATAAGAGAAATGAATTCCATCCAGATTTAGTTATTGTCGTAGTTGATGTGACTAACTTAAAACGGAATCTTTTACTTTATAGCCAAGTTGCAGATCTTGGTATTCCGTTAATCTTAGCGTTGAATATGAATGATCTGGCAGAGAAGGAACAGATATTCGTTGATGCTGATAAATTGTCGGAACTATTGGGTGTGCAGGTTGTTAAGATCAGTGCTCGTAATAATGAAAATATACAAGGCCTAAAAAAAGCGATTGCTAGCGCACCTAGCTTTGCTATTCATTCTTCAATCTATTCGATACCTCAATCATCTCAAAATTTAGTTGATAAGATATCTAGTGAGTTTAATTACGATAATGAGTACGCCAGTCTTTTATTAGCTCATCAGTATTCAGCGGCCAAACATCTTTCTAAAAATGAAACTGATAAATTAGGCAATTTTATTGAAGAACAGGATTTCCATTCTGAAGATCAACAGGTTGAAGAAACCATCTGGCGTTATACATATATTGATAAATTAATAAAAGAGTGTGTTCATATAACCCCTAAGCCGATTGAGCCAAGCCTAACAGATAAAATAGATGATGTATTAACTCATAAATTCTGGGGCTTTGCAATTTTCTTTTTAATCTTATTGGTCATCTTCCAATCTGTTTTTACATGGGCAGAATATCCAATGGCTTTAATTGAGAATCTATTTTCATGGATAGATGAGGTGGGGCATCAATATTTACCTGACGGAGTTTTTGCTGATTTATTATTAAATGGCATATTAGCCGGATTGGGAGGAGTAATAGTATTCGTTCCTCAAATTGCGATCCTATTTGCTTTTATTGCTATTCTGGAGGATACGGGTTATATGGCTCGTATTACATTCCTGATGGATAGATTAATGCGTAAAGTTGGCTTGAGCGGTAAATCTGTTGTTCCTATGATTGGGGGACTGGCTTGTGCGGTTCCTTCCATTATGGCAACCAGAAACATAGAAAACTGGAAAGACCGCATAATCACAATTATGGTTACTCCATTAATAAGTTGTGCTGCCCGGCTTCCTGTATATATTTTATTGATATCGCTGGTTGTTCCCGATGATAAAATATGGGGCTTCTTCGATTTGAGGGGATTAACTTTATTAGGATTGTATGTACTGGGTACAGTCGGAGCTGTATTTGTTGCGTGGATTATGAAGCATCTGGTTAAGGGTAAAGCAGGGTCATATTTTATTATGGAATTGCCTATTTATCGTAAACCAAGATGGAAGAATGTTTTCCTTACCATGTTTGATAAGGTAATGACGTTTATTCTTGAGGTCGGTAAAATAATTATAGCAATCTCTATTGTATTATGGGTAGCAGCTAGTTATGGTCCTCCTAGTCGGATGGATAGTATAACAACAAAATACGAATCTCCTGAGCTTATCAATAGTTATCCAGCCGCTGAATTGGAGCGGATGGAGTCTGCGGAAAGATTAGAAAACTCATACGTTGGTATTCTTGGAAAAGCGATTGAACCCGCTATTCGTCCGCTTGGTTTTGATTGGAAAATTGGAATTGCTTTGATTACTTCAGTTGCTGCAAGGGAAGTCTTTGTAGGGACTATGGCAACTATATATAGTGTGGAGGGGTCAGACGATGATACTGCCAATATCCGTGAGATTATGGCCGCAGCTAAAGATCCTCAAACAGGTGCAAAGGTTTATACAACGGCTACAGCCTTCTCATTAATGGTATTTTATGCTTTTGCTATGCAATGTTTAAGTACGATCGCTGTAGTAAAACGTGAAACAAACGGTTGGAAATGGCCGGCTATACAGTTTGGTTATATGACCGTGATGGCCTATCTTGCTAGCTTAATTGTATACCAGCTATTGAGGTAAATGGAGCGAGTTTCAGTCCTTGAAAAATATATACCTTTAGAAGCAGCACAAATAATTTCACAATGGATTGTGGATAGCCAGTGTCAATTCACAATTTCGCGTAGTCGACGAAGCAAATTCGGCGACTACCGTCCCCCGCATGCTGGTAAAGGTCATCGGATATCTATTAATAATAATCTCAATCAGTACGCTTTCTTAATTACTGCTGTACATGAATTTGCTCATTTAAAGACCTGGAAAGAGCATAAAAATAAATTTAAACCACATAGTACAGTTTGGAAGAATAATTTCAAAGAGTTGATGCAGCCCTTCTTTGCATTAGAGATCTTCCCGACAGATATCCACGAAGCTGTTTTCTCTTATTTGTCGAATCCAAGTGCATCAAGCTGTACAGATCTTAATCTTTATCGGGCACTTCAGAGATACGATAAAGTAAAGGACGGGCATATCGTGTTAGAGCATCTTCTACAAGATCGGTTGTTCGCATTATCGTCTGGCCGGGTTTTCGAGAAGGGACCGAAATTAAGGAAAAGATATCGCTGTGTTGAAAAGCCAAGCGGTAAGATCTATTTATTTAACCCGTTGGCTGAAGTTAAGATGCTGCCTTAATTTGAGGTTTCCTGATTTCTTTCCTTCCATTGTTTACTGAACGATTTCTCAGCAATAACCGGAAGGTCTCTATGTCTTCCCCAGTTCTTCCTAAAGAAATTCCTTAGGAACCAATTTTTAGTCTTTCCTCCAAGTTTATCCAATAAACTTCTTCGGATTATAACGTTCGAGAAAACCTTCCATCCAATTTTTTCCATTGTAGAGCTTAGACCAGCTTTTACCGCATCTCGCCGATTTGCTAAAAGCATGTTATGAATATCGATTTTAACTGGGCAGACTTCGGTGCATTTTCCACAAAGACTAGAAGCATAGCTCAAGTGTTTGAAAGCTTCCATGCCCTTCATATGAGGCGTAATCAATGATCCTATTGGTCCGCTGTAGGTGGTATTATAAGTATGCCCACCTATGTTCTTATAAATCGGACATGCATTCAAACAGGCTCCGCAACGTATGCAATATAAAGCTTGTCGCTGGTCCTTTTGTGCCAAGACATTGGTTCTTCCATTATCTAATAGAATAACATACATTTTCTCCGGACCATCAGTTTCTCCTGCTTGTCTGGGGCCGCCAATTATACTATTATAAACTGTTAGATTCTGACCGGTGCCATGGCTTGATAGCAATGGCCAGAATAGATCTAAATCTGAAAGAGAAGGAATTATCTTTTCAATCCCTACGAGTGCAATATGTATTTTAGGGAATGTTGTGCTTAATCTGATATTGCCTTCATTTTCCGTTAATGCAATACTACCTGTATCGGCAATGAGAAAATTTGCTCCTGTAATGCCGACATCTGCCTGTAAATACTTATCCCGTAAGAGTTCCCTTGCTTTTAAGGTTAACTGTTCAGGAGTAGCATCAATTGGAGTATTAAACTTTTCGTGAAATAATTTAGAAATGCTTGCCAGGTTCAGGTGCATAGCAGGAGTCACAATGTGATAAGGTTTCTGTCCTAATAATTGAACTATATATTCTCCAAGGTCACTTTCAATAGATTCGACACCATGTTTTTCGAGAAACTCGTTTAAATCAACTTCCTCTGTGGTCATTGATTTCGACTTTATTACCTTTTTTGCATTTACTTCGCTAAGTATCTTCCAAATTTCTTGTCGAGCTTCTTCCTTATTATTCGCCCAGATTACTTTTCCTCCCTTTCGTTGAAAATTTGCTTCAAACTCAGGTAAGTACTTATCCAGGTTTTCCATTACCTTCCATTTTAAACCATAACCCTTTCTTTTGGAGTTTTCGAGGTTATTGAAACGGGCAATACCAACTTTAACAGCCGAATCGTATTTATTAATATTATAATTAATAATCTTTCTGTGATCTAAATCAAATGCTTTTGATTCACTCTCAGTCTGAAAAATATTAGCTGGATTGGAAGCCATGGTCTTATCTTTTATTGGAATCTATTACCAATCTTTTATCACGATTGGCTATTTCCCAAGCGGTGTAAAACACTAATTTGGCTCGTTTAATTAACAATTCAAAATTAATTTTCTCCACAGTATCCGTAGGCTGATGATAATCCTCATGAACGCCATTGAAATAGAAGATTACAGGAATGCCATTTTTAGCAAAGTTATAATGATCAGAACGGTAATATATTCTTTCCGGATCATCAGGGTCATTGTATTTATAATCTAGCTCCAATTGTGTATACTTAGCATTTGCCTCCTCACTAATTTTATGTAGCTCTGAGCTTAGTTTATCAGAACCTATCAGGTAAATATAGTTTGGATTCGACTGGTGGGTAGGGTCGATACGACCAATCATATCTATATTTAAGTTGCTTACTGTATTTTCTAATGGATATATAGGATGACGTGTATAGTAATCCGAGCCCAGTAAACCTTTTTCTTCTCCAGTTACGGTCAGAAAAAGGATACTTCGTCTGGGACCATGACCAGCTTCTTTACTTTTAGAGAAAGCTCTTGCCATTTCTAATACACCGGTAGTTCCAGAAGCATCGTCATCTGCACCATTGTAAATCTCACCATTTGTAATTCCGACATGGTCATAGTGCGCTGAAATTATAATTAATTCATCTTTTAAGTCACCACCTTCCAGGTAACCTAAAACGTTTTGCGATTCTACATTTTTAATAAGCGTTCCATAGATGGTGGATAAGCTTGCTGGTATAACTTTCGTAGAAGGGATTCCCTCTTTATTTATGATATTCTTTAAATCGGCTAAAGAATAGCCCGATTCTTTTAATAGTTGATTGGCTATATCAGGTGTAATATAAGTTACTGCAGTAGTATTTTCAGGCTCTTTAAAATCTTCTTTCAGAACAAGTCTCGATCTGTTAATACTTTCACCCATGCTTTGTAATGTATTGAGAACATTAGGGGAGATCGCCAGTACGAGCTTTGGATTTTTTGCTAAAATAGTTTGAAGCCTTTTATTTGGTTGTGTTGACCAATCTGAAAATTGTTTAGTCCCCGTAATATACGATATCCCTTTTTCATTTACGGGTTCACCTTCGTTTATCAACAAAACAACTTTGCCTGTTATGTCAATATTCTTTAAATCATCATATTGATTGCTACTTATGCCATAGCCGATAAAAAGTATATCACTTGTAGATACGGTAGTTTCCTTCCCCGAGCCGATCATATAGAAATCCTGACCGGCCTTATAGCTTTCATTATTTACAACAAAATTTTTAACCTGAAATTGAGTTTCTATTAATTCAATGGGTTGAAAATAGCTGTTATTTACAGGAGCTGTTAGATTGAGTTTCTTAAACTCATTAGCGATATACTGAGCTGCCTTTTGTCCACCTGGTTTCCCGGTATCACGGCCTTCAAAATCGTCTGATGCTAATGTTGTTAAATGTTGTTTTGCAGAATCTTTATTAATTTCGTTTGCATACTTTTGGGAATTGTCCTGTGCACATGCATTGGAAAGTACGCCAAGTCCAATGAATAAAAACATCAGATTTTTTAAAAGCATAACGGTAGTATTAAATATATCAAATAGGATATCCTAACAAGCAGATATTTTATTTACCCGATTGTCATGACGTCCTCCTTCATAAGGAGTCGAAAGAAAAGTTTTAACAATTTCCTTCGCTTCGTCAATAGTTACAAATCTTGCAGGTACACATACAACATTTGCATTGTTATGTTGCCGGGCCAAAGCTGCAACTTCTTTATTCCAACAAAGCGCTGCCCGTACCCCTTGATGCTTGTTGGCAGTTATTGCTACGCCGTTGGCGCTTCCACAGATCAGGATTCCGAATCCTTGCGACTTGCTTTCTATAGCTTCTGCTAAAGGGTGTGCAAAATCTGGGTAATCGACAGATTCATTACTATTTGTGCCAAAATCCTTTGAGGTAAATCCTAGTTCGTGAATATAATTTTTTAAAGTCTCTTTATATTCATATCCTGCATGATCTGCACCTAACGCAATGTTTTTTGAGGTTTCCATATTTATGAATTAAAGAATTCTTTTTCCTTTTTTAATTTACGTTTCTGTACATTCTCAGAAACGATAATGCTTATCTCATATAATAGTAATAATGGGAAAGTAACAGCCAGCATCGTAATTACATCTGGAGTAGGTGTTACAATTGCCGCAATAACTAAAATAACAATAAACGCATATCGCCGTGTAGAACGCATAAACTGAGGAGTCATAACTCCAATTTTAGATAATATAAAGATAATGATCGGAAGTTCAAAAACGATACCCGATCCCAATGATATTGTAGCAATAGACGACAGGTAAGAAGTAATGGTTATTTGGTTAGTAACTTCATTGCTTACCTGGAAGTTTCCTAAAAAGTTTACTGATAATGCTGAAATTATGAAATAACCAAACAATACTCCAAGGGCAAAAAGGATGCTAGCGGAAAATACGAATCCACGAGCAGATTTGCGCTCAATATCTGACAGTGCTGGTTTAACGAAGCGCCAGATCTCATATAACATATAAGGGAAGCCAACCATTACACCAATTAAAAGAGAAGAGTTTATTTGTAGAGTAAACTGCCCCGCAAGCTCAGTATTAATCAGATTAATGGGTATTTCAGTTACACAGAAATCAGCTCCTAAACTAAATTTGTCAGCTAATAGGCACATCATCCTATAAGTCCAGAAGTCAGTTCTTAACGGCCCCATGATTAGATCATCAAAGATGAAATCATAAAAGACGAAAGCTAGGATCATAAAAAGAAAGACGGCAATAGCTACACGAATCAAATGCCACCGTAGAACCTCTAAATGCTCAAAAAAGGACATTTCGGCCTCCAGGTTTTTGCCTTTCTGCTTTATTGCATCTAATAATTTTTTACTGTTAGTATCGCTCATAATTGTTAAAAAGCTAAAATACCATTCTAAAAATAAAGAATGGTATTTTAAAATTATTTATCATTTGTCAAAAAATGCTATTCGGATAGATCAAAAGTCTCCATAAATTTAGTTGTAAAATTGCCGGCCCTAAAATTTGGATCTGCCATTAAACGTAAATGCATTGGAATGGTAGTTTTGATTCCTTCAATTACAAATTCACTCAATGCCCGTTCCATCGTAGAGATAGCCTCTTCTCTGGTTTGTGCAGTGCAGATTAACTTGGCAATCATTGAGTCATAATAAGGAGGAATGGTATAGCCGGCATAAACATGTGTATCAACACGCACACCATGTCCTCCGGGTGAATGGAAGTTAGTGATTGTTCCTGGAGAAGGTCTGAAATTATTAAATGGATCTTCTGCATTAATCCTGCATTCGATAGCATGCATTGTAGGCTCATAGTTGTTCCCCGATATAGGAACTCCGCTAGCCACCTTAATTTGTTCTTTTATTAGATCGAAGTTTATAATTTCCTCTGTTACCGGATGCTCCACTTGAATTCGTGTATTCATCTCCATAAAATAGAAGTTTCGGTGTTTGTCAACCAGGAACTCGATAGTTCCGGCTCCTTCATAGTTCACCGCTTTGGCTCCCAAGATAGCTGCTTCGCCCATTTTTTGTCTCAGCTCCGGTGTAATAAAAGGAGAAGGAGCTTCTTCTACCAGCTTTTGATGCCTTCTTTGTATAGAGCAATCCCGTTCTGATAAATGGCAAACTGTGCCAAATTGATCACCAACAATTTGTATTTCAATATGACGGGGATCTTCAATGTATTTCTCAAGGTAAAGGCCGTCATTGCCGAATGAAGCTCCAGCTTCTTGTCTGGCCGAATCCCAGGCACCTTCAAATTCGCTATCCTTCCATACAATACGCATTCCTTTACCACCACCACCGGCGGTAGCTTTTAGGATAACAGGATAGCCAATTTCATTTGCAATCTGAATGCCTTCTTTTATATCTTTAATCAATCCTTTAGAACCAGGGATGGTAGGAACTCCTGCTCTTTCCATGGTTTCTTTTGCCGATGCTTTGTCGCCCATTGCATTAATCTGAGCAGCAGTTGCTCCAATGAACTTGATGCCATAGTCTTCACATGTTGCAGAGAACTTAGCATTCTCAGATAAGAAACCATATCCTGGATGAATGGCATCAGCATTCGTTAATTCTGCAGCAGATAATATATTGGGGATATTTAAATAGGAATCTTTGCTTGCTGGCGGACCAATACACACGGCTTCATCTGCAAAACGGACATGTAAGCTATCACGGTCAGCAGTAGAATATACCGCTACGCTTTTTATGCCCATTTCTCTACAGGTACGAATAATGCGCAGTGCTATTTCACCGCGATTAGCAATAAGTATCTTTTTAAACATAATAAATTTAATTTTGCTTTTTAATAGCCAGGGATGAGAAATGTTTGTTAGCTAGGATCTACCAAAAATAGAGGTTGATCGTATTCAACAGGTTGTGCATTCTCAACCAAAACTTTTACTATTTTACCAGATACTTCTGATTCTATTTCGTTAAAAAGCTTCATTGCTTCAATAATACAGATTACTTGACCGGCGGATATCGAATCACCAACATTTACAAACAAAGGTTTGTCAGGGCTTGATGAGCGATAGAAAGTACCTATCATCGGAGATTTGATCGTAATTAACTTCGATGTGTCATCAGCGGCTGGAGCAGCAGGGGTTGCTTCTGGAGCTGCAACAGGTGCAGCCTGTACAGGAGGAGAAGGTACGGTCGCATTTACATACGTTGGTTCCTTATTCGTTTTAATAGTAATCTTAAAATCCTGCTCTTCTATAGATACTTCGTTCACGCCTGATTTGGCAACAAACTTAATTAAATCTTGAATTTGTTTAATATCCATTGATGTGTTAATTATAATCGTTTAACAATGTTATATTTAAATATAGTAAATAGCTTTTTAATAAGCCCATTTTAAGTAAACAGATCCCCATGTAAATCCACCACCAAAGGCTGCCAGTACTAAAACATCGCCTTTTTTAAGCTGGTTTTCCCAATTCCATAAACATAAAGGGATCGTTCCGTTTGTTGTATTTCCGTATTTTTGGATGTTGATCATGATCTTCTCAGAGCCAATACCCATCCGGTTAGCCGTGGCATCAATAATTCTCTTATTAGCCTGATGAGGTACTAACCAAGTTACATCCTCCCCCGAAAGTTGGTTTCTTTCCATAATTTCACCAGCTGCATCTGCCATATTGGTAACAGCGAACTTAAAAACCTGTTGACCTTCCTGATGAATAAAATGTTCCCGGGCATTAATAGTCTCATGGCTAGCTGGGTTCAAAGAACCTCCTGCCTTTTGATATAAATAATGTCTGCCTGCACCGTCGCTTTTTAATACAGAGTCAATAACACCATTTCCTTCCGTATCAGGTTCTAATAAAACTGCTCCACAGCCATCACCGAAAAGAATGCATGTCGAACGGTCTGTATAATCCACGATGGATGACATTTTATCACCACCAACAATTAAAACCTTTTTATGGTGTCCTGTTTCAATAAATTGAGCGCCGGTAGTTAAGGCATATAAAAAGCCAGAGCAAGCTGCCTGCAAGTCATATCCCCAAGCATTCGAAGCGCCAATTTTATCAGCCAGAATATTTGCTGTAGCTGGAAATACCATATCAGGCGTTGCCGTCGCAAAAATTATTAAGTCAATCTCTTCAGCTGAAATACCGCGTTTTTCGAGCAAGCCTTGTACGGCTGGCACAGCTAAATCAGAGGTTGCTTTATCAGCATCTTTTAGAATCCGACGTTCTTTAATTCCTGTCCTTGAAACGATCCATTCATCGTTGGTGTCGACAAGCGTTTCCAACTCTTGATTTGTGAGAATGTAAGGAGGAACATAGCCATTTACAGCTGTTATTGCAGCGCGAATTTTAGACATTTCTATTTTATAAATTTAATTAAAGGCAGCCCTTATTTTATCTGTTATTTTTGATTCAATCATTAGCCGCGATAGTAAAATCATATTTTTTATGGCTTCAGGACTTGATATGCCGTGACCAATGATAACAGGAGCGTTAACCCCTAAAATAGGGCTTCCGCCATACTGTTCGTAGTTAAAGCGATCAAAGAAATCATCTTTGAAATTCCTTTCCTCCACCAAATTATGAAAAGATTCGGCAAGTTTTAACATAATATTGCCTACAAAGCCATCGCATACCATTACGTCGGCTTTATCATTAAATAAATCCCGCCCTTCGATGTTACCTATGAAATTAATACCTTCTTTCTCTTTGAATAAAGGATAAGCAGCGTGTGTTAGGTTATTGCCTTTCTCTTCTTCCTCGCCTAAGTTAATAAGGCCGACTTTCGGATTACCAATATTATAAATATGTTCTGCAAACAGGCTGCCTAAAACGGCAAATTGTACTAATGTTTCGGCTTTACAATCTGCATTTGCTCCTACATCAAGTAGAATGCCATAGCCGCTCTTTTCTTTGGGAATATTTGATGCAATAGCAGGACGATTCAGGTTTGGGATGCTTTTAACACTAAACATAGCTCCTACCAACATAGCTCCTGTATTACCAGCAGAAGCAAAAGAATCTAATTTTCCTTCTTTAAGTAATTGAAATCCTAAGCTGATACTGGCGTTTGGTTTTTGTGTAATAGCTTTGGTAGGATGTTCATTCATTCCGATCGTTTCGGTTGTATGAACATATTCAAACATGTCAGGGTCTTCTCCTGCCTGTTTAATAATTGAATGCGCCTGGTCTTTATCACCGATGAGAACGAGGTTTTGATCTGACGATAATTCTTTTTGAGCTTCTATGGCTCCTAAAACAATTGCTTTTGGGGCGAAATCACCCCCCATAATGTCTAAGCCAATCTTCATTCTATTTTATTTATTTTTTTAAAAATAGTAAAAAACATCCCAAGGTAGCACTTTTTTAGTGAACCTGGGGATGTCTTACGTTAGAAAAAATAAATTTATGCAAGTGCAGTATTCTCAATAAGTACCTTGCCATTGTAGTATAAAACACCGTCTACATCGTAAGCACGGTGTGGCAAATGTACAGCACCTGTTGTTTGACAGGTTGTAAGGCTAGGTGCTACAGCTTTGTAATGTGTTCTTCTTTTATCTCTTCTTGACTTAGAGGTCTTGCGTTTTGGATGTGCCATCTCAGTTTAAATTATTTATTATTTTTCTTAATTTTATTTAGTATTTCCCATCGTGGGTCAATGTTTTGTTGCTCACTCTCTTTGTTGTGAACTGACAGATCATTGATTTTGTTAATCATCTCTACATCACACGTTGATTTGTTGCCTGGATCATCGCAGCGACTGTTAAAAGGAGCTGCAAGATTGATATATTCATATATTAAAGGCGATATATCAAGCTCATGGTCCCTTTTCGATAAGATTAGTATTTCTTCCGTGTCTTCACTTATATCTTCATGTTCAGAGAACTTTATAATAACCCGCTCATTAATCGTTGTTTCTGCTGGAAAGCTACTTAAACATAAATCACAATCCAAGTAAATGAATCCTTTAATGTCAAAGTTTGCAATCATTAGAGTCTCTTGTTTATCAAGAGTCACTACCAATTCTAATTTGCCATCTTTAACAATAGAGTATTCAAACTCATCAAAAAAACGCTTATCTATCTCATACTCGAAAATATGCTGACCTAACTTCAGACCTGTATATGGAATATGATAGTATTGTAAATAGTTCAAAGCACGATATTTGAGCCCGCAAATTTATGGAATATTTATAACTTGTGAAAGTATTTTAAGTAATACCTTTTTCTGAAATTCTATTAGAGGCAAAAATAGATCAAATAGTACCTTAATCTCTATCGCGCGACAATCTTCTGACTTTTAAAGGATTGGATAATAGCTCTAATTGCTCTCTCCGTTGTTTCACAATTGTTATTGCAGCAAATACAGCTTCTCTAAAAGACTCAGGAGACGCTATATTCTTACCAGCGATGTCAAATGCAGTTCCATGATCAGGTGAGGTGCGTACAAAAGGTAAACCTGCTGTATAATTAATGCCATTGTGAAATGCAATATGTTTGAAAGGGATTAAACCCTGATCATGATACATTGCCAATACAGCATCAAATTTCTTGTAAGCATCGCCTGCAAAGAAACCATCGGCGGGATAAGGGCCGAATACGAATACGCCCTCTTCGTGAGCCTTTTCTATTGCCGGTTCAATGATTTCCTTTTCTTCCATACCAATTAACCCGTCGTCTCCGGCATGTGGATTTAATGCCAATACAGCAATTTTTGGCTTCTCAATCCAAAAATCATTCTTTAAGCTCTGATTCATTAGGACTAACTTCGAAACGATGGTTTCTAGGTTAATGTTTTGAGCAATATCTTTTACTGGAACATGGCCAGTTGCTACCCCAATACGTAAATCATCACCGATCATGAACATAAGAGATTCTTCTGTCGATGCCTTTGATTGCAGATATTCAGTATGTCCGGGAAAGTTAAAAAAATCGCTTTGAATTGATTTCTTATTAATAGGTGCTGTTACCAAAGCATCAATTTTTCCTTCGATGAGATCATTAACAGCATTCTCTAAAGATATAAAAGCATATTTTCCACCTGTCTCATTTGCCTCGCCTGGTGTGATTTTTACATCCTCTTCCCAACAATTAATAATGTTTGCTCTCTTTTCATTGGCCTGATCGGCAGAGGCGATCACATTAAAGCTGAAATCAGATAGGCCAACATTTTTGCGAAAATAGGAAGCTATTTTAGTGTTCCCATAAACAATGGGTGTACAAAAGTCAAGCATACGATTATCAGCGAATGTTTTAATAATGATTTCCATGCCGATGCCATTTACATCACCAATAGAAATACCAACTTTTATCTTTTTATCGCTCATATCTTTTGCATAGGATTGCCAAAAGTATGAAAAAGGATAGATTAATTCAATATTACG
>Ga0160433_100380_pt1 | contig 25024 bp, 17 predicted proteins | sample HID1972K_E0MG_FD_108235 | JGI IMG/M metagenome (GOLD analysis project Ga0160433, IMG submission 108235) | Enriched pill bug-associated microbial communities from UW Madison campus, WI, USA - HID1972K_E0 MG | ecosystem: Host-associated > Arthropoda: Insects > Digestive system > Unclassified ...
CTTCTGCAGCTGTTGTGCCTCCTAAATAATTAATAAATACTAAATCAGAATAACCGTAAGGATACTTATCACCATTTGGCATACTTCCAAAATATAAGCTCCATGTCCATTCGATATCCCAATCAGCTTTTTTAGGCTCTACATTAACAGGGCCACTTGCAAGAGAGATGTAATTAAAATTATAATCAGCATCTTTCTTAATTGTTAAAGATTGAAAATCTGTTGCATTCAGCTTAGCATATTGTAGTGTATAATTATCACCTGAACGCAAGATTCTTACTTTATATAAGTCATCTGCAGTAATAGTTGCACCATGGCTTCCACCGATCGGGTTGATAACATATACTTTATTATTGCCTTCTGTAGCTGATATTTCAGATATCAGTGTTTTAGACAGATCACCGGTTAAGTCATCGATATTATCAAATGCTCCAGGTTCACCTAGTCCTATTGCTAATTCATCTATATCGATATCGCTTTCTGAAACTGCGTTTAAATCTGTTTTATTTTTTACTTCTACGGCAGATGCACCGGCAGTACTATTTAATATAACACGGAATTGGCTACCATTGTAGAATCCTAAGTTCCAGCTTGTCCGTTTTACATCTGTCTGGGTATCTGTACTTAGATCTACATATACTGTGTTTTCTGCGCTACTTCCTCCTTCACCTCCGTTAAGTTTTAATTCTGTACCCTCAGAAGGTGGGATAACAGGAATTGGATCCTTATCGCGTGAGCAAGCTGATATTGCCGTAGTAATTCCTAATAAAGCCAAGAATAAGAACTTGGACGTGTAAATTGTTGTTTTCATGAGTTTTATTAATTGTTGATTTATATAATTGTTTTATTAATTCTTTGACCATTGAAGGTTTAATCCAAAAAAGAAGGATCTGCCATAGCTTACCGGCAAATAACCACTGGCTGTACTGTGTGCTTCACCGCCGCCTAATGAGGTATTTTCAATTCGCGTTACATTAAAAAGATTACGTGCACCTCCTACAAGAGTTACATAACGTGTAATAGTTTTATTAATACTGATATCTGCGTTATGGAAGGAACTTATTGAAGCTCTGTTAATTGAGATATCACCATTAGATTGAGTGTTCGCTTCATAACTAGGCCGTTTACCATTGAACTTATAGAATAAGTTGATTCCGGCTCCCCATTTAGGTATTGTATACATAATATTACTATTGATCTCCGGCGACCAAACCATGCCTGGTATATTGGTTTCAGTTTCTGAAAGCCGATTGTATCTCCCTATATATGAAAGGCCTAAGGTACCGGTCAAATTCTGCCAATGAAGTGTGTTTTCTAACGTTGCACCGGTAGTTCTGAATTTATCAATATTGATATATGTATTTACTGAAGGATTTTCTGGAGTAGTTCCTATTGTTATTAAATTCTCAAATTCATTGTAAAATCCACCGAGTGTACTAGTGATTCGTATGTTTGATGGATTTCCATACCAACTTAAATAAGCATTAAAGCTATTTGAATATTCGGCTTCTAATTTTTCATTACCCTGAATGGAATGATTCGCATCAAAGAATGTGAAATACAGTTCTCGTAATGCAGGTGAACGGAATCCTCGGGCATACGCTGCACGCAAATCAAATGAATCGTTAAATTTAAATTTAGCATTTAATGAAGGAATAACCGGAGGTGCATCATAAACTGAATTTTTTATGAAACGTAATCCAGGTCTGATATTAAGCCATTCTAAAGGCTTTAATTCAGAAGAAACAAAGAAAGCATAATCATTAATTGTTGGTTCTCCTGCTATTCGTTCTCCAGAACCTGTATTACCATTAAATTCTATTCCCGGTTGCAAAAAAACTTTATCAGATATTTTATATTGTAAGGTTCCGCGAAATACGGCTGAATTAAATTTAGCTACATCTTGTTCTCCCAGTCCCGTAGTTAATTCGGAGGTGCCATTTTTGAAATCATGTCTTACTGTTTTAGTAGCACGTTCATAATTCTGGTAGGAAGCTGCTGCAGAAACACTTAAACGTGCATTGATATTCCATTCAGATTGCAATACATGATTATACCTTGAAGTAAGATAATTTTTATCCACAGCTCTAAAGTTACTTTCGTTCAGAGGGCCGGGAGTATAAATATCTTCGTCAAGATAATCTATACGATACCATGTATTTGTATTTGCATTCCTGTATCCTAATGTGCCCGATGCTAACCATTGGTCTTTTGGACTCCATTCCAATGTACGATTAGTGCTGGTACCTTGCCAACCACCGAAGTTATTTCTTGTGCCAGATGCTTTGACTTGCCAGCCATCTTTTTGCCAATCAACCGAAAGATTACCATTATGTGTACCTTCTTTACTGAAGGCATTATATTCGCTTCCGGCACTTTCCTCCTGGAAGCGTGCTGATACTAAAAGGTTATCATTGTTTTTGTTTTTCTTAGTAATGATATTAATAACTCCTGCAAGAGCATCTGTACCATATACCACAGACATAGGACCTTCAACTACCTCAATTCGTTCAATATTGTTAACATCAATTTGACTAAGACTTTGTTTTGTAGCTCCTCTATCAATTAATGGAATACCATCTATCAGAACTTTTACGTTTTGACCCGACATTCCCATGAGTTGGATATCTGATTCTCCTAAGGTTAAATCGTTAGAGAACCGCATACCTAATTGTGTATTCAGAATATTTTCAACCGTAGTCGATGCACGTAGTCGTATTTGTTCATTACTTATTGTACGCACTTTATAGACTGAATTTCTTATAGACTGAGGTTCAAATTGTCCGGTTATCACCACTTCTTGAAGCGGATTGCTTTTTAGGGTATCAGTAGTTGATGGGATGTTTGTCTGTGCCTGAAGCTGCAATGCAGGTATGCATAATAACAGCATTATAGGTATCCATTTTTCCATTTATTTAGATTGATTAAAAATAATCCTGTAAACCTAATACTTATTTAGATTAATTACAAATAAAGAAATAAAAAAAGCAAAACAAATTGAAAAAGGCGATTAATACCTAATAGAAGAGAGTATTATAAACAATAGATAGGGATATTGACAAGAGGTACAAAACTGTGTTAGGTATTTACTAAGAATGGGATTATTTATTAAGATTTGGCCTTATAACGTTCAATGATATTAGTACGATGGTTTAAACCCCAATCAATCATTTCATTAATGATATTTTGTAAGGTTTTCCCATAATCAGAAAGCTCATATTCAACCGTTATTGGTTTCGTATCACAAACTGTTCTGGAGATTAAGCCATTAATTTCTAATTCCTGTAATTCTTTCGATAACATTTTGGCACCAATGCCATCAACTTCTCTTTGCAATTCCATAAAGCGCCGTTTCCCAAAACTTAAAGAGCTGATGATAGAAATTTTCCACTTACCTTTAAGAATATCCAATGTGTCTTGTACAGCACGTAGCTTTACTTTACATCCTTCTTCATTAATAGAGATATTTGCGTCCTTGTTTTCCATGGTATTATCAATAGTTTCTAAAAGGAAAGTAGTTTCTTTTAGAGAATTAGTTTCTAAAGTAAACTATATTGTTGAACTTTGCAAGCAAAATATAGAATAATGGAATTATTAGAAGCATTGAACTGGCGATACGCCACAAAAAAGATGAACGGACAAGCTGTTCCACAAGATAAAGTTGATAAGATTTTACAGGCTGCACATTTAGCTCCAACCTCTTCCGGCTTACAACCTTTTGAGGTAATTGTAGTAACAAATCCTGAATTGAAAGAAAAGATACAAGCAATTGCTTATAATCAAAGTCAAATAATAGATTGTTCTCATCTATTAATATTTGCGGCATGGGATAAATATACAGATTTACGTATTAATCAAATCTTTACACATACAAATACAGAAAGAGGCTTGCCTGATTCAGCAACAGATGATTATAGAAATAGATTAATAAATTTATATACTACTCAAACATCTGAACAAAACTTTGAACATGCGGCACGACAGGCTTATATCGCTTTTGGAACTGCAATTGCCGCCGCAGCAGAGCTAAAAGTAGATGCGACTCCAATGGAAGGCTTTGATAATAGCGCCTTGGATTCTCTTTTGAATTTAAGTGAAAAGGGATTAAAAAGTGTAACTCTATTGCCTTTAGGATATCGTGACGAATCGAATGATTGGTTAGTGAAGCTTAAGAAAGTTCGTAAACGAAAAGAAGATTTTATTACTGAATTAAATTAATTAAAATAACAGTTTGAATGTAGATGAGTGAATAAATACTCATCTACATTTTAGATGTTGTAGAATTAAGCTTAATAAGATACCGCTGCCTACTTCTATAACCATGAGCGATACTGCTTATTATAAGAATAACAGCTACAGTAATAGCAGTGTACACTATTGATGGAAATTCATTAGCGTTTGCTACAGCCACTGCTATTAGTCCCCAGGCAGCAGCAATAGCAGCTTCACGCATGTTTCTGCCCCAGGTTAAAAATATATTTACGACACCTGCAATACATATAAACAAGATTGTCCAGCTAATTCCAGATATTCCAAAGCCATCCCATTGTATTTTAGCCAGATAAGCGGAGATATTTGCTAGTAAGGCTACTGTAACCCAACCAACATAAAGAGAAAAAGGCCACCATACAAAAACAATCTTCCTTAATGGAACTTGGTCGAGCTCCATACGTGTGCTGATAACAATGCGCATTAATGAGAAAAGAAGTAATATCATTATTACTACAGATGTGCCTGTATATGCATAAAGCCAAGCAAGAATCCATAGGCAATTGGCTGCACAGGAAATAACGAACAGCCATCCAACTTCCAGAACAACAGAAGGCACTTCAGATTTCTTAAACAATCCCTTGCTTTGATAAATAATGAATGCAATCAACCCGATATAAATAAGTCCCCAGATAGAGAAAGCATACCCGGCAGGCGTAAAATAGTTTTGATATTCTGCAGAAACTGATGCCATGGTACTTCTATTAAATATACCGGTATTAGACAGGTAGTTCATTATTATCGTAATTACCAAAGCGATGATATTCGATATCTGTAATGTCTTTTTCATAGCGGTAGATTATTGTCTATTCCGGAGATAAAAAATTTTCTTCTCCAAATTTTAGCAGGTTTCCACTGTCATCTTTAATGTAAAATTCTTTTACTCCCCAAGGTTGCATTTTTAGAGGAACACAAATGCTGTTTAAATGTTTATATTTTTCATAGAGTATTTCAATATGGTTTACCCGTATATAACAACTGGAAGTATCAGGTATGCTTTGATCGAAACATTGCCATAAGTGTAATTCCATCGTGTCTAAGAAAAGGATGAGAAGGTCATCATATTCCGCATATAATCTAAAGCCCAGTTGTGTGATATAAAATCTCTTTGCTCTTTCAAGGTCGATAGAAGGAAGTTGTGGAACTGCGCGTGTAATTTTATAGTCCATAAATTATCTTTTTAAATGTTTTACAAAACTATTTCATACACAAATATAGATCGATTGCTACATGAATTTATTAATATAAATTTGTAGCTTTTTTAGATTATTTCTTACCTTACCTCTTCAAAATTAAAATTATGAAAAGAATCCTGATCGCTTTTACAGTATTTGCTATGTTGAGCAGCGTGGCAATAGCACAAAAACCAAATACACTTACTGACGCTGAGAAAAAAGAAGGTTGGAAATTATTGTTTGATGGGGAAACGACCAATGGTTGGCATACTTATTTGAAAGATACAGTAGGTTCCAGATGGCAGGTGAAAGATGGCGTACTGGCCTTTGATCCAGACGGGCCAGAAGAAGGAGGAGGTGATATTGTTACTAACGATGAATATGAGAATTTCGATTTTCGTTTAGAGTGGAAGATCTCTAAAGGCGGAAATAGCGGGATCATTTTTGACATACAGGAAAAACCAGAATTTAAAAATACCTATTTAACAGGTCCGGAAATGCAAGTGTTGGATAACATCGATGCTGCTGATAACAAAAAAGAAACCAGGCTTGCCGGTTCTTTATATGATATGGCAGGAGGGCCCGCAGTTTCAAAACCAAAGCCGATTGGTGAATGGAATCAAGTAAGAATCTTGCAAAATAAAGGACACCTGACTTTCTGGTTGAATGGCATACAAACCTTTGACGGACAAATAGGAAGCGATGAATGGAACAAAATGGTTGCTAATAGTAAGTTTAATACCAAGGAGTTCGCGAACTTTGCTAAAGTTGCCAAAGGAAAAATCGCCTTGCAACAACATCCGGGATCTACCCAGTGGAGAAATATTAAGATCCGCCCTTTATAATCTAAAGCACAATTAACTTTCTTGCTTTAATTAATTAATAGAATTTGATTGCTGTCATTTATCTATTAGTATAAACACATATATACCATACTGTATTTAAATAAAGGTTGAACAGTGGTTGTACAGTCCTTTTACCACTGCTTGAGGACTGTTCAACCACTGTTCAACCACTGTTTGACCACTGTTTGGTTAGAACGATGTCTATCCCGTTTTTAGCTTTACACTTTTTATTAATAATTACTGATTTTTTATACATATATGACCTTTCTGTCGCTAATAAAATAAATGTCTTTTTAATCTTAATGATTGATAGATTTAGCACTTTGTTTTCTAATTAAACTAAAGTCATATATTTGGATATTATAATTGATGCTATGCTTGAAAATCAGTTGGAATTGAGGGGTTTGATTAATGAGATGGTAGAATCAAATTCCGAAAGTGCCTATAAGAATCTTTTTAAGATTTTATTCAATCCAATAAAGAATTTTTCTTTTGGTATTGTTAAGTCATGGGAGCTTGCTGAGGAAGTAGCCAGCGATATTTTATTTATGCTATGGCAAAATCGTGAGAAATTGCTAGAAGTCAAAAATTTAAAATATTATGCTTTTATAGCAGCCCGAAATAGATCATTGAATATTCTTAAAAAAGATTTAGGAAAGGAAATAGTTTATCTTGATCAGATTGATGTTGATATCCACATAGATTATTCGAATCCTGAATTAATACTCTTGCAAGGAGAGTTAAAGCAACAATTGGAAGAGGCAATTGAGACGCTACCCAAGCAATGTAAATTAGTCTTTAAATTGATTAAAGAGGATGGCTTTTCTTATAAGGAAGTTGCTGAAATTCTTGATATTTCCCCCAAAACAGTTGATGCACATTTAGTCAATGCTATTAGAAAGCTCGCTGTTGTCTTAAAAGCAGAATTTAATATTAGAAACAACTAGGGAGTTTCTCCAATATTGTTGTCTATATATTATGATTGCTATACATGAATGATAAAAGAGTCTTAGAATTATTAACGCGAAAAATTGCTGGTGAAATTTCCTTGGAAGAATTAAGGGAGTTAGAAGACCTTTTTGACAAAAATCCTGACATTGTTTATTACGAACAGTTTATAAAGGAAATTTGGAATAGGCGCGATGATGAACCATTAAATAAAGAATCGGATATTGATAATCAATTCAATAGGCATTTATTAAGGCATAAGAATAATTTGATATTTAATGATGAATTGGTTCTAAGTGATGTTGATGATAAAGGAAAAAGCTCTATAAAAAGTCGGAAATACCTTAAGTATAGTTTTCTTTTAATTGTTCTTGTTGTTATGGGAGTGGTGCTGTTCGAATGGAATGCCAATATTTTCTCGATTCAAGAGAATAAAGTAGCGGATACAATAGAGATTTTAACAAGAAAAGGAGTAAAGAAACAAATAACTCTACCTGATGGAACTAAAGTTTGGTTGAATGCAGATAGTAAGTTGTCATACAATAATTCAATGAATGATGATGATATTCGATCTGTGAGTTTAGAAGGAGAGGCGTATTTTGATGTAGTAAAGGATGCTAATAGGCCATTCTTTATTAAAACTGAGGAGATTTCTATTAAGGTATTGGGTACGGCATTTAATGTTAAAGCCTATCCTGATGATGAAAAGACTGAAACAACTCTCATAAGAGGTGCGATAGAATTGGTTGTGAACGAGAGGCCAGACGAAAAGTTTATGCTTAAGCCCAGTGAGAAATTGGAAGTAACAAAGCATAAAATGGTTGGAAGAGAGAAAATGATAAATAATTCTGATTCAAGCAATATTGCACCATCAAATAATATAACACTGACAATCGGCAACCTTTCTAAAATAAATATTGACGACCGCGAATATATTCAAGAGACTTTATGGATAGATAATAAATTGGTCTTTAGAGATGAAACTTTAGAAGAGATAATACCAAAGCTTGAAAGATGGTATAATTTGGATATTGAAATAACAGATATAAAATTAAATAATTATAGATATACGGGAACAATTGCACACGAGAGCATTGACCAAGTACTAACAGCGATGCAATTAATTAAACCTTTTCACTTTAAAATTCAGAATGATGACATAATCTTATACTAAAAAAAATGAGAAGTGCGCCAACACTTCTCACCAAGACCATTAGGGCTGTTGTGCCCATAACAGATTTTTAAACTTTGAACTCAAAAATATGAAAAAGAAAGAACTCTACAAAAAAGTTCTTCCCCAGGACCCTTTACTTCATCCATTATTAAAACGTACCCTGATAATGTTTAATTGGAGCTTGATTTTAACTTTCCTGCTCAGTACGCAGGTTTATGCTATTAGTTATCCTCAAAGTGCACGAGTTGATTTGAATTTAAAATCTACTACTTTGAAAAAGGCACTTTCTGTGCTTGAACAAAGGGGTGATATTAGATTGCTATATAGTGAAGAATTTTTACCTAAAAAGGAAGTGTCTTTAGTTAGTAAAGATATGCCTGTATTGGATGCCCTTTCTGAAATATTGAAAGAAACCGATCTTAATTATCGTGTATTTGGAGATGGATTGGTAGTTATTATCTCTCCACAAGGTGTTGTAATACAAGATCTCGTTGTAAGAGGAACGGTTACCGATTTACAAGGTGAACCATTAATAGGAGTAAGCGTTAGATTGCAGGGAACCACTACAGGTGTTGCAACTGATTTGGATGGTAATTTTTCAATTCAAGCACCAGAGAATGGTGTGCTAGAGTTCTCTTATATTGGTTTTGTCTCGAAGAACGTACCAGTTGGAGGTATGACTTCTCTTCAAGTACAGCTTGAAGAAGACTCTAGATCTTTAAATGAGGTCATTGTAACTGGTTATACTAGAGAACAGAAAAAGGATATTATTGGTTCAGTTGCTATTGTAAATACAGATGATTTATTAGCCACTCCTTCAGGTAATGTAACTAACCAACTAGAAGGCCGGGCGCCAGGCGTAACAGTAAGTGGAAATGGTGATCCATCAAGCAGTGCAAAAGTACGTATAAGAGGTTATGGTTCTTTTGCAGGTTCAGAACCGTTATATATTATTGATGGTGTACCTTCAAGTTCTACGGATGGTAATGTTAGAGGAGCTATTGATAATTTGAATCCTAATGATATTGAATCGGTACAAGTATTAAAAGATGCAGCTTCAGCTTCTGTTTATGGTGCTCGTGCAGCAAATGGGGTTGTTATTATCACAACCAAAAGAGGTAAAATAGGTGATCCAAAAATTGCTGTAGATTCATATTATGGTATTAACTATGTTGATAAAAGCAGATTTCCTGACTTGTTAAATGCTCAGGAATATGGTGATATGCTTTGGAAATCATATACAGGGGCTGGATTAAAGGTAGGAGATTCACAGTGGGGTAACAGACAGTATGGTTTTGGAGCAACTCCAGTAATTCCTGAATATATCTTTGTGAATGACAATGGTACAAGATATGGAGGAGCTGATTTAGAAGCTTTGAGAATTAGTGATCCATCTAAGTTTGCTTCCTTAACTGATCCTGCTAATTATAGTTATACAACTCATCAGATCGTTCGTTCTGGTAATACAAATTGGGCGGATGAAATTTATAATACCGCACCTTTGCAGAACTATCAAGTAACAGCTTCTGGAGGATCAGATAAAGGTGTTTATGCATTAAGTTTAAACTACTTTAATCAGAAGAATACTGCTACTAAAATAGCTTATCTGGATCGTTATTCTTTAAGAGCCAACTCTTCATTTAACGTACGTGATAATATTCGCATTGGTGAAAATATTCAAGTATCATATACCGATAATAAATTCGGCTATGGAGTTTGGAATTTTACTCCACAATCTCTTCAGTCAATTATTCCTGTATATGATATCATGGGTAATCCTGCTAGTACAGCTGCACCGAGCACAGGAAGTGCTAGGAATCCTGTAACAGAATCGGCATTGCAGGCAGGACATGACCGTAATTATAACTATGGTATTTTCGGTAATGCTTATTTAGAGGTTGATTTATTGAAAAATTTAACTGCACGTACATCATTCGGAATTGACTATTCATCTGGATTTGTAAGCAACTATAATTCAAGAACATTTGACAATAGCGAGCCTACTAACATTTATTCATTATCTGTTGATGCAAGTAGTCGGACAGCGTGGACTTGGACAAATACCTTGAATTACAATCATACATTCGCTGAATTACATAATGTTAAGTTCTTGTTAGGATCAGAGGCTGTAAAAACATTTAGAGATAATGTAATGGCTTCTCGAAACGATTATAACGTAGATCCTTTGCATCCTAACGATGACTTTTTAGTTATTAATACAGGAACCGGAATGAGAGATAATAGTGGAGTCTTTACACGGGAAACGCTGTATTCATTGTTTGGTCGTGTTGACTATATGTTCAGTGATAAATATTTATTGAATGCTACTTTAAGAAGAGATGGTTCTTCTAAGTTTGGAGCAAATAACCGTATTGGTTATTTCCCTGCTGTAGGGTTGGGATGGCGTCTTTCTTCTGAAGAATTCATGAGAAATATCGAGTGGCTTAATGATTTAAAACTACGAGGAAGCTGGGGTATTATTGGTAATCAAAGTGGTTTAAGCAATACAAATCAATATTCATTATATGAGTCTAATATCAATTATTCCTATCCTTTAAATGGTTCTAATAACAGTGGCTATCAAAGTTATGTACCGTCAACTGTTGGTAATCCAAATGCAAGATGGGAGAAAACAACCACCACTAATATTGGTTTAGATGCTTCTATATTTTCTGGAAGTATTAATATAACATTTGATTGGTTTAATAAGAAAACAACCGATTTGTTAGTTCAAAACCAAGCTCCATTGACTGGTGAAACAGGTCCTAATTCTCCAATACAACCTTATGTTAACATTGGCGATATATCTAATAAAGGGATTGAATTAGGTATTAACAGAAGAGGAAATATCTCTGAAGATTTGAGATACGATGCGACGCTTACATTCAGTAAAAATAAGAATGAAGTTTTAAGAGTGTTAGAAAGTTCTACTTCCTTTATTGAAGGTAATAGAACGAGAACACAGGCTGGTTATCCTATTTCTTATTTTTATGGCTACCAAATTGAAGGGTTCTTTAATACACAAGATGAAGTAGATGCATATAATGCAAAAGTTGAATCAACCTGGTTACAGCCGGAAGTTGGACGTTGGAAGATTAAAGATGTGAATGGAGATAATATAGTGAATAATCTAGATATGGGTTATATCGGATCTCCACATCCTGATTTTCAAGCAGGTCTGAATTTATCTTTAGCGTATAAGAATTTTGATGTTACAGGATTTTTATTCTGGAGTCAAGGAGGTAACATATTTAATGAAGCAGGTATCAATACTGACTTTTTCTCGGGTGATGGAAATAACCGTAGTAGGAGAATGCTTTATGACTCATGGACACCTGAGAATATGAATGCAAAATTGCCGAAGCTAGATATCAATGATACGTATTCGTTTAAATATCCTACTGATTATTCAGTTGAAGATGCTTCTTACTTACGTTTAAAAACCTTACAAGTAGGTTATAACTTCTCGAAAGCAGGGTTGGATAAGCTTAAACTGGAAAAATTACGTGTGTATGTTCAAGGTCAGAACTTGTTTACTAGCACTAAATTTAGTGGTATGGATCCTGTTGGTGGGCAAGGTGGTTCAGATATTTCGATGGGGATTTATAACCATTTGAATCCTACGCCTCAGCAGTTCTTGTTTGGTATTAACCTTGTTTTTTAATAATTAATTGATAAAATTTTAATGTTTAAGATAAAAGACATGAAAAAAATATATGGAATTATGCTAGGATTAGCATTATCTAGTTCAATATTAGTTTCTTGTAAAGAGAGTTTTATTGAGCAACCTCCCATAGGTGCTTATGATGAAACTATTTATACAACGCCAGATGGAATTAATAAAGCGTTGACCGGAGCTTATGTAATGCTTAGAGGATCGATCGCTTTGACGAATTCTCCTCTACAACCTTTGTTTGGTAGTATTCATGGTGGAGAAGCGCTTAAGGGCTCTTCATCTGGAGATCAGCCGGCAATGATTGAGGTTGAGAAGAGTGAGATTACTATAGGTAATCCAAACGTTCAAACATTATTCTCTTGGTACTATCAGGGAATTTCAAGATGTAATACAATTCTAAGATCTATACCTAATGTTTCAGGAGTAAGTGATGCACAAAAAACGCAGATTGAGGCAGAGACGAAATTCTTGCGTAGTCATTTCTATTTCATGCTAAAACGTGCATTTAAAAATATTCCTTGGGTAGATGAAACAGCTACTGATGTACGCGTATCTAATACTGATGAGGCAGGTAATTACGTGAATATATGGCCGGAAATTGCTGCAGATATGGATTTTGCTCGTAAGAATTTACCGGCGATACAATCAGAGGTTGGACGTCCGAATAAATCTGCTGCTGATACATATTATGCTAAGATTTTAATTTATAGAGGAAATGAAGGTGAGAAAGCAGATGCCTATACAGAAGCTTTAGCGATTTTAACTAGTATTACTGGCGGTCCTAATGCTGCTGTTGGTGCAGGTATAACTTCAAAAGGAGAACCTTATGCATTACTTCCTAACTACCATGATAATTTCAATGCAGATAAGGAAAATAATAGTGAGGCTGTTTTTTCTGTACAATTATCAGTAAATGATGGTTCGACTGAAGGAAATAATGGACAACCTGATGGAACTTATTGGGGAATCTATGCTAATGCAGGTGGTGCAACCGGATGGGGGTTCTTTCAACCTACTCAATGGTTTGTAGATCATTTCCGTGTTGATGCTAATGGATTACCCTATATAGATAATGCAACTCGTATCGCAAATACTATTAAAAGTGACGATGGTATTGCAGCTACAAGTCCTTTTACTCCAGATGCTGGATTTGTAGATCCTCGTTTAGACTGGTCAGTAGGTCGTCGTGATATTCCATATCTTGATTGGGGATTGATGGGAGGACCTTCTTGGATTCGTGAGCCGAATCATGGTGGGCCTTATGTTCATAAGAAGTTTATGCATTATAAGAAAGATGTCAATAAGCATACTCAAGCGAACTCTCAGGTGAATGATATTAATATGCCGATCATACGTTATTCAGACGTGTTATTGATGGCAGCAGAAGTAGAAGCACGTGTTGGAAGTATTGAGAATGCAAGATTATATGTTAATAAAGTTCGTAATCGTATGGCTCAGAACTCTTCTAGCCCTGATAACTGGGTTAAGAAGGATGATGGAACCAATGCAGCTAATTATAAGATTGCTCTTTACCCGGCTGGTGCCTTTCCTAATAGTGCTAGTGCATTAGATGCCATTTTATATGAACGCAGTTTAGAATTAGGTTTAGAGGGAAGCCGCTTTTATGACCTTGTTCGTTTTGGTGAAGCTGAAAAGGAGTTGAACGCATACTTAACTTTTGAGTCTCAAAGGCGAGGACATCTTACAGGAGGGGTGTATACAAATACACCTGATGCATTGCTGCCAATACCTAATACAGCAATTATTAACAGTCAAAAGGATGGAAAAGCAACATTAAAGCAAAATCCAGATTATTAATTTTTGATTATAAACTAAAAACTAAAGAAAAACAGTCTCAATTTTTATAAATTGAGACTGTTTTTGATAAAGGGATAAATTGATAATAGAACAAAAGAGTTATGAAAAGTTATAACCTTAATAAAAAGGCTTTATCAAATAGAAATAGGATCATTGGTATATTGATACTAGCACTATTTATATCTGCTTGTACAGACTTAAAAACTACATCTGATGAGGATTTTGTAAGAACCGTTGTTGATACAGATCCTCCGGTTGAGCCATTGTCTCCGGAAGAGAGTATGAAGAAAGTTCAATTGCCACCAGGATATCATCTTGAATTGGTTGCAAGTGAACCGATGGTTCAGGAGCCAGTAGCTCTTGCATGGGATGGTAACGGGAGGATGTTTGTTGCTGAAATGAATACCTATATGCTTGATGCCAGCGGTACAAATCAATATGACCCGGTTAGCAAGATCAAGCTTTTGGAAGATACAGATGGGGATGGTGTTATGGATAAATCTACCATATACATCGACAGTCTTGTGTTGCCACGCGCTATTCTTACAATCGGTGACCAGTTATTGGTTCAGGAAACGAATGTTCAACATATATGGAGCTACCGGGATACGGATGGTGATGGCGTAGCAGATACAAAGAAAATGGTTTTCCGAAATGATGCGGTAGATTCAAGAAATCTGGAGCATCAAAATGGTGGGCTTATCTGGAATATGGATAATTGGATCTATCCTACCCGAGATAATTTACGTTATAAATATAAAGGTGGCGTATTGGTTGCTGATACTCTGGTGGATAATATGATTGGACAGTGGGGGATTACGAGTGACAACTATGGCCGGTTATTCTATTCAGAGGCAGGTCCGGGTTTACCTGCTGTACAGATCCAACAGATGCCTGCTTATGGAGCATTGAATTTTATCGATCAATATACTGTTGATTTCACGATACCCTGGCCAATTATTGGTAACCTGGATGCACAAGGAGGAGAGAAGGCTCTTCGCCCGGAGGATAATACTTTGAATAGATTTACTTCGGGTGCGGGACAATCAATATTTAGAGGAGATCGTTTGCCAGCCGATATGCAAGGAGATTATTTTATTCCTGAAATGGTAGGCAGGATTATTAAGCGGGGTAAGGTTTTAAATAAAGATGGAAAAATCATTATCGAAGATGCCTATAAGAAAAAGGATTGGCTAGCTTCTGCTGATATGAACTTTAGGCCTCTAAATACCTATACTGCTCCTGATGGGACGATGTATATCGTGGATATGTATCATGGAATTATCCAGGAGAGTGAATGGACAGGTCCTGATTCATACTTGGGAAAAATGATTGCTGAGAAAGGTTTGGATAAGAACAAAGGAATGGGTCGCATTTATCGGGTTGTTCATGATGATTTTGAAAGAGATAAAACCAAGCCAAATATGCTGAATGAATCTGCTGCGAAGCTGGTTACTTATTTAGATCATCCAAATGGTTGGTGGCGTGATAATGCTCAAAAACAACTTATTGTCTTGAACGATCAATCTGTTGTCCCTGATTTAAAGAAAATAGCTTTAGGAGAGCAAGCTAGTTTAAAATCTAAACCTAGTAATGTAGCGCGTATTCATGCATTGTGGACACTGGAAGGCATGGATGCGATTGATAAATCTACGCTATATAGTGCGATGGGAGATATCGATCCGCAGGTTAGAAAAACAGCGATCTGGATAAGTGAGATGTATGTTAAAAAGAATGATGCCGAAGTGATCGATAAGCTTGCATCCTTAAAAAGTGACACAAGTGCGGATGTACGCATTCAATTGTTTTTAACACTCAGAACGAATAAAACAGGAAAGGCACAAGAGATTGTATCTGATTTGTTGGCAGCTAATCCTGATAATGAACTGATGCAGGTTTCCTATAAGACGTTTTTGGATAAACAAAAAGCTTTGGATGAAGAGCTTGCCAGAGTGAAGAACTTAAGTCCTGAACATAGAGCCTTAGTATTGAAGGGGGCAACTATTTATAACCAATTATGTGCTTCTTGTCATGGTCCCAATGGTAAAGGTATAACAGTTGCGGGAAGCCAAGATATGCCTGCTCCTCCATTGGCTGGTTCTCCACGGTTAAAAGGAGATAAAATATTGACTATTCAATTGTTGTTAAGTGGGTTGACGGGGCCAGTAGATGGGAAAGAATATGCAGATGCAATGCCATCTATGGCTGCTCAAGATGATGAATGGATTGCTTCGGTATTGAGTTATGTACGTAATAGTGGCGATCTTGGCAATAATGCATCAGTCGTTACGCCTGAGGAGGTGAAGGAAATACGCGCTATAACAGGAGTGCCTCGTGGAGGTATGACATTAAGAACTCTTGAAATTATGAAGCTTGGAAGAGCAGAAAATAATAATTTTATAGGTAAATAAATTTTATAGGTAATAATTGAATGGTTATAATTTAACAAACCTAAATTAATAAAGATGGTTAATAAGATAATAGGAAGGTTTTTGCCAGTGTTTTTATTGGTATTTCTTTTCGGTATCGTAAATGCTCAAGATACCTATACAAATAGTATAGGCATAGAATTCGTTCGGATTAAACCAGGATCAATGACCGTTGGTAAGTTTGAGCCAACGGTTGGAAAACCCGGGGGCAGAAATGCTCCTTCCGCAGCTGCTTATAAACTTGCAGAGAAAATGGCTAAGGAGGCTTATATGCCGGGCTTCTCAATTACTATAGACCAACCGTATTACATTGGCAAGTTTGAAGTTACTCAAGAGCAATGGGTAAAGGTGATGGGAAAGAACCCTTCAGTTTTCCAGGGAGATAAGGTGACTGAAAGTACGGATAACCATCCTGTAGATAATATAAGCTGGAAGGATGCGCAGGCTTTTGTGAAAAAGTTGAATAAGTTAGATAAAGCACATAAATATCGCATTCCAACAGAATTTGAATGGGAGTATGCGGCTCGTGCGGGAGCAAAGGATGATATTTCCTGGACAGATATACGTGCATCGGCAGTGTTAGGAGGTGCAAATCCAAGTGCTGTTGGACAAAAGAAACCCAATGCATGGGGACTATATGATATGCTAGGAAATGTGTGGGAATGGACTCAAGATTATTACAATGAAAAGATATTTGCTGATCCGGTTCCTCCAAAATCAGGAAAAGAGCATGTTTTGAAAGGAGCTTCCTTTGTTGGGGATGTGAAGAATGCTACTTATATGACCCATGCAGCTGGTCCGGGCAATGGATATGATATTGGATTGCGTATAGTGATGGAGAGTAAATAATAATCGTAGATTAATAAGATGATCATGAATTTAAAATATACACTGAGCCTAGTTCTGTTTTTGTTGTTTACCAGTTTCGTAAGTGCACAAATACCTGCCGGCTTTAAACCTATTTTTAATGGTAAAAATCTGAAGGGCTGGCATATCAGCCGTACTACTCATCAAGGAACTACACCTAATTTCAGGGCTGAAGATGGGACGATAATTGTTACACAGAATCCTTATGGTCAAGGCGGAATTCTATTGACAGATAAAAAGTATAAGAACTTTGATCTTTATTTAGAAGCTAAAATTGATTCATTTTCAAATGGAGGCATCTTCATTCGTTCATCAGAGAGTGGGGTTGCTTACCAGGTCGAATTTGATGAAACAGCCGGGAGTACAGGTAATTTGTTGAGTGAACGGATGCCGATTAGTGAACAGGCAAAAACGGAGGGAAGAGAGAAAGTATGGAAAGAAAATGATTGGAATTCATTTAGAATTCGAATGGAGGGCGAGGTTCCCCATATTACACTCTGGATTAATGGAGTGCAGATGTGGGATGTTATTCAACCAAAAAATGATTTTATTGCGAGTGTAACAGAAGGAATGATTGGTTTGCAATCGCACTGGACGGCTTTATTTTCTTCTGCAGCAGGTGATTGGAATGGTTTGGGTTCATGGCAACCAGGTGCTATACATCGATATAGAAATATTGCAATAAAAGAATTACCTTAGAATATCAAACCAATAAATTATGAATCGATTTTTACTTATTATTTTTTGTTTTGCATTGGCAAGCGTTCATGCTCAAACTCCGGTTAATACAATTCCGGTGATGCAGCCGTCAGTTAAGTCGCCTGAAGTTCAAGAGGGTGGTCAGGTTACGTTTCGTTTACGAGCACCCAATGCCGAGCAGGTAATTGTTGATATTGAGGGGATATCAAAAGAAACTATGCAGAAGGATGCAAACGGAGTATGGAGTGTTACAAAACAACTGGATCCAGATATTTACGATTATTCATTTGTTTTAGATGGTTTATTTATTCCCGATCCGTCCAATCCTGTGGCTAAACCTAGTTATCAGAATTCGACACAAAGCTTGCTTCATGTTCCCGGCCCTGCTTCATTACCATGGGAAGTGAATGATAATATTACTCATGGTTCTGTAAATCATCATTTCTATAAATCAGAAGTTATCGGAGATAGCAGGGATTATTACGTATATCTGCCTCCAAATTACGATCCTAACAGAGCAGAGCCTTATCCGGTTTTATATTTGCTTCATGGTGCCGGAGGAAATGCACTTTCATGGACTGTAAACGGACAGGCAAATATTATTTTGGATAATCTTATTACTCAAGGAAAAGCTAAGCCAATGATTATGGTTAATACCTTGGGTTATGGAGGTAATGAAAAATATACTGAAGCTCTTTTGAAAGAAGTTATTCCTCAGGTTGAGAAGACTTATCATGCATCAAAAGATCGCAATCAACGTGCAATTGCCGGTCTTTCTATGGGAGGTGGCACTGCAATTTATGCCGGCTTGAGTCATGTAGATAATTTCGCATGGATAGGAGGCTTTAGTAGTGCAGTGATGTATGGTGCTAGACCTGTTCAAGGTCAGCCAGCTCCTAATCCTGCTGATGCTTATGAGAAGACTTTCCCTAATTTAGATTCTTCAGTGAACTCTCAGTTGAAGCTTTTTTGGATTGGTATTGGTACCTCTGATTTTCTTTTAGAAACCAATAGGAATTTTAAGCAGTGGCTGAAGTCTAAAAATGTGAATTTTACAGATGTAGAGACTCCAGGTGGACATACATTTATGGTATGGCGTAGATACATCGCTGATTTTGCCCCGTTATTATTTCGCTAATAATTTACTTTCATTGCACATCCTGTAATTATGCAAAATGAAGAAATTAAAAATTAACAAGAGTAAATATTTGTTATTGGCTAAAATTGCTGTTGTATTGCTTCCCGCAGGGTTGTTTTTGAAAGCTTGCACAACCGCATCTAGTAAAGAGGCTGCCCATACGGAGCTCTTTGCTGATAGCCTATTGACGGAAGCCCAAAAACGTTTGCCTGAAAATGCGGTGCGTGGCCTTAAGGTTTTACCCGGATTGGACGTGAAGCTTATGGCATCTGAACCAATGCTTATTAATCCTACTAATATTGACGTTGATGAAAGGGGCCGGGTTTGGGTTACTGAGGCTTATAATTATAGATTTGAAATAAACAGAAACGAAGCGCGACCTGAAGGAGATAGAATTCTGATATTAGAGGATAAAGATGGTGATGGAGTGCTTGAAACCAGCACTGTGTTTTATCAAGGTCCGGAGATTAATGCTCCATTAGGAATTACTGTATTAGGAGATAGAGTACTTGTATCGCAAAGCCCTTATGTATGGGCTTTTTTTGATGATAATAATGATGGTAAGGCGGATCGGAAAGAAATACTATTTCAAGGAATAGGTGGCGATCAGCATGATCATGGGATGCATTCGTTTATTTTTGGTCCGGATGGTAAGTTGTACTTTAATTTTGGTAATTCAGGGACAACGCTTAAAGATAAGAACAATAACGTAGTATTGGATCAGGACGGGGATGAGATTGGTCCGGATAAATATAAGGATGGAATGGTATTCCGTTCTGATCCGGATGGTTCTAATGTTGAAGTTATGGGATATAATTTCAGGAATCCATATGAACCTGCGGTAGATAGTTATGGTACTGTGTGGCAGAGTGATAATGATGATGATGGGAACAAAGGCGTTAGAATTAATTATGTTATGGAGTTTGGTAACTTCGGGTTTAAAGACGAAATGACAGGCGCAGCCTGGAGAACTGACCGCATAAACATTGAAGATTCAATTCCTATTAGACATTGGCATCAAAATGATCCAGGAGTAATACCTAATCTTTTATACACAGGTTCCGGATCTCCAACCGGTATGGTGATATATGAAGGGTCTTTGTTACCTAAACAATTTCAAGGTCAGATGATTCATGCCGAGCCAGGTCATAATGTTATCCGTTCGTATCCAGTTGAGAAAAATGGGGCTGGTTATAGTGCTGAGATTGTAAATATCTTAACAGGTGATGACGATCAGTGGTTCCGCCCATCAGACGTAAGTGTAGCCCCGGATGGATCATTGATTGTTGCAGATTGGTATGATCCGGGAGTGGGTGGACATAGAGTAGGAGATTTGCAGCGCGGCCGTATTTATCGTATTGCACCTAGTGCTTTAAAGGATAAATATACAGCTCCTGCGCAGGATTATACGACTCCTGAAGGCGCTATTATTGCTTTGCAAAATCCGAATAATGCTGTTCGTCGCCATGCCTTTCTTGCTTTGCAAGCAATGGGGAATAAAGCGATTCCAGTTCTAGAGAAATTATGGAAATCAGCCCCTGATTCTCGTATGCGTGCAAGGGCATTGTGGATATTATCTAAAGCTCCAAATGGAGAAAAATATATAGCAGAGGCAATCAAGGACCGCAACCCTGATTTGAGAATAACAGGCTTAAGGGCTGCTCGTCAATTAGATACAGATATTATTAAGTATGTTAAATTATTGGTAAAAGATAAAGACCCTCAGGTACGAAGAGAGAGTGCTATAACACTTAGACACAGTAAATCAGCTGATGCCCCTGGTTTATGGGCAACCCTTGCAGTGCAGCATGATGGTAATGACAGATGGTATCTGGAAGCGTTAGGTATTGGAGCAGATGGGCAATGGGATAGTTATCTTTCCGCATATTTGAAGGAGGTTAAAAATCCTTTAGCGACTGCAGGAGGAAGAGATATAGTGTGGCGTGCCCGTACCAATAGCACCCTTCCTTTTCTTGAAAAACTCGCAATTGATGCCAATGTTCCTTTAAACTCGCGTTTAAGGTATTTACGTGCTTTTGATTTTATTCCCGGTGAGGAGAAAGTTAAAACATTGCTGGGGCTATTAGAGGAAAACAACGGTAAAGATGTTAACCTTAGTGCATTGGTTTTACGGCTATTGACTGCTAAGGATGTTGCTAATTCTGCAATTGCTACAAATGCAGTTAAAGATGTTTTGAAAGCATCTGTAGGTACTCAAGAATATCTTAACTTGTTGCGGCAGTACGAGATTACAACTGAAAACGCACAGGTTTTGAATATAGTAATAAGTAATGGAAATAAACCTTTAGGTGTTGATGCGGCAAGATTACTGTTTCAATTGAATAAAGGACAGGATTTGAAAAGTGCTGTTAATGCTAATGGAACAGATGGTTCGTTAAATGTTTTGGAAGCGCTAGGGGTGGTCGGTAATACCGAATCGGTTGAGATCTTATCACAAATAGCTTTATCTGAATCCTATAGTATGCCGGTTCGTAATAAAGCAGTGGAAATGATTGGCAAGAGCCGTGTTGGGGAGTCGCGTGTAATGGAACTTCTTAAGGGTAGTAAATTGCCGGCAGATTTAATATCATCAGCTGTTTCCGGTTTAAGTGGAAGCCGTACCCCGGGATTATATGAAGAAGCGAAAACATTCTTGCCTGGCGCATCAACAACAGGATCGATGAGCGATGGTTCAGTAAGTCTTAATCAATTACTTGCTTTAACTGGAAATGCCGTCAACGGACAAGCTGTATTTAGCAGAGCCTGTTTTGTATGCCATCAAGTGAATGGTGCAGGCTTAGATTTTGGTCCGGCTTTATCTGAAATCGGTTCTAAATTACCTAAGCAAGGTCTTTATGATGCAATAGTTCATCCATCTTCTGGAGTTAGTTTTGGTTATGAAGGTTGGCAGATAGAGATGAAGGATGGATCAGTCTTGGTTGGAATTATTTCAAGTAGAACAGAAACTGATATAGAAATTAAGTATCCCGGTGGTGCAAATCAAAAAATTAAGACTGCAGATGTGAAAGAGATTAAAGAGTTGCCTGGATCATTGATGCCGGAAATGGCTCAAACTTTTACTAATCAAGAATTTGCTGATTTACTCGAATATCTTTCTTCTTTGAAGAGTAAATAGGTGTTGAATACTCGAGTTAAATTTAGATTCTTATTATGCAATTACTCGCCGGTGTATTTTTTCATTTTATTGGAGGTGTAGCCTCTGGTAGCTTTTATGTGCCTTATAAAAAGGTTAAAAGCTGGGCCTGGGAAAGCTTGTGGATTATTGGCGGACTTTTTTCATGGTTAATAGTTCCACCAATTGCGGCATGGATCACTATACCTGATTTTATTGATATAATAAAACAATCGGATACATCAACATTAGCCTTTACCTATATATTTGGGCTCTTATGGGGAATTGGAGGATTAACATACGGACTTGGCGTTAGATACTTGGGAGTAGGTTTAGGCAGTAGTATTATGTTGGGTCTTACAATGGTTTTTGGTTCTTTAATTCCTTCCATTTATTATCAATTTAATCCGGCTGAAGGAAAAGAAGCTTTTGAGCTTTATCTTAATACTAGGTGGGGAATTATTATGCTTTGCGGTTTGGCGATTTGTGTAATGGGGATCGTCCTTTGTGGAAAAGCAGCCGTGCTTAAAGAAAGAGAGTTAGATAAAGGAAAGAAAGAAAGTGATAATGCTGAATATAAATTTGGATTGGGGTTATTGGTTGCTATCATTGCAGGAGTTTTAAGTGCCTGTTTTAATTTTGGGATAGAAGCTGGTAAGCCGATGGCAAATGTAGCAAATGATCTTTGGAAAGCAGGAGATATGACAAAGGGCGAGTTTCTGTTCCAAAATAATGTTACGTATGTCGTTCTATTATGGGGCGGACTGACAACCAATTTTTTATGGTGTTTTATTCTCAATTTAAAAAATAGAACCTTTAAAGATTATACAAACACTAAAGCTCCTCTAACAGTTAATTATTTGTTATGTGCCCTTGCTGGTACTACTTGGTATTTGCAATTCTTTTTTTATGGAATGGGGGAAAGCAAGATGGGCAATGGAGCGAGTTCTTGGATTTTGCATATGGCTTTCATCATTTTAATAGCAAATTTATGGGGAGTTCTACTGAAGGAGTGGAAAGGGGTAAGTAGAAAGACCTATGCAACCATTATAGGCGGGATAGCTTTAATTGTGATATCAGTGATAATAGTAGGTTTTTCGAAGAGTTTATAATAAACTTCACTTATAAAATAAATAGGATGAAACTAGAAGAGAATGAGATTAATGATCATAATAACCTGTTAAAGGGTTCACATGAGATAAAATTTGATTTTTTAAGTAAATTAATTTCTGATAGCGAATCCATTATTTCTAAATTAATGGATTTCCAGATTGCAATACCAAGTTGGGCATTGGGTAATGGCGGAACTCGATTTGGCCGTTTTCAAGGAGGAGGGGAACCCCGGAGTTTGGAGGAAAAGATTGAAGATGTTGGGTTGCTTCATAAGCTGAACCGCTCAAGTGGAGCTATTTCATTACATATTCCTTGGGACGTACCACAAGATTATCAGGCTATTAAAAATTTGGCGGCTGAATATGGTTTACGTTTTGATGCCATGAATTCTAATACTTTTCAGGATCAAGAAGAACAAGTTGAGAGCTATAAATTCGGTTCCTTACAACATGTAAGTGAAGCTGTAAGGAAACAAGCAATAGAACATAACATTGAAGTAATAAAACATGGGATAGAGTTGGGCTCTAAATCATTAACAGTTTGGTTAGCTGACGGTTCCTGTTTTCCAGGGCAGTTAAATTTTCGAAGCGCCTTTCAGAATACGTTGGAAAGTCTGAGAGAGATTTATGTAGCGTTGCCAGATGATTGGAAAATGTTTGTTGAATATAAGGCCTATGAGCCGAATTTTTATTCAACAACCGTTGGAGACTGGGGACAATCATTGTTGTTTACCAGTAAGTTGGGGTCAAAAGCGTATACATTGGTAGATCTTGGACACCATTTGCCGAATGCTAATATTGAACAGATCGTTTCGCTATTATTAATGGAGGGCAAACTTGGCGGGTTTCATTTTAATGACTCGAAATATGGTGATGATGATCTTACAACTGGAAGTATTAAACCATATCAATTATTCTTGATATTTAATGAGTTGATTGACGGGATGGATGAACGTAATATGGATCATGCATCAGGGTTGGGATGGATGATTGATGCATCCCATAATGTAAAGGATCCGTTAGAAGACCTTCTTCAGTCAGTTGAAGCCATTATGATTGCCTATGGACAAGCATTATTAATAGATAGAGCTGCATTGAAAGAAGCACAATTAAGTAATGATGTAACAAGCGCACAGGAGATTTTACAAAATGCTTTTCGTACAGACGTACGAGCATTGGTTGCTGAAGCAAGGTTGAGATCAGGTGGTGCATTGAATCCTATAGGATTATTTCGAGAGATTAATGTGCGTAATCAATTGATTAAAGAAAGAGGTTCGAAAACTATTGCTACGGGCTTGTAATATAATGTTCAAAATTTATTAAGAAATTCTGTTATTTATGAAAAGATTATTGATATTCCTCTTCTTAATTTTCGTCTCTTTTAGTTGTACTAAAGCTAAACCAGCTGTGCATATGGTGCAAGATCCGCAATCAGAGTCACAAGGTCATGATTCGGAAGATGAAGTAACAGTAAAACAGACTTCAGTTGAGCGCCATGGTTACTTGTCTGTACAAAATGGAAAAATGGTAAATCAACATGGTATTCAACCTCAACTCAGGGGAATAAGTTTTTCCTGGAGTATATGGGAGGGAGAGAAATATTATAATAAACAGGTAGTAGATTGGCTGGTGGATGATTTTAAAGTTGATCTGATTCGTCTTTCAATGGCGATAGAACCTGAGGGAGGTTATTTGCAAAATCCTAAAAAACAAGAAGAAAAGATAATTAGCTTAATTGATC
>Ga0160433_100383_pt1 | contig 24942 bp, 19 predicted proteins | sample HID1972K_E0MG_FD_108235 | JGI IMG/M metagenome (GOLD analysis project Ga0160433, IMG submission 108235) | Enriched pill bug-associated microbial communities from UW Madison campus, WI, USA - HID1972K_E0 MG | ecosystem: Host-associated > Arthropoda: Insects > Digestive system > Unclassified ...
CGACTTGCACTGCTTGATGCCCAGGGAGATACGACGACGCTCTTCGTCGATGTCCAGAACCATGACTTCCACTTCGTCGCCAACCTGAACGACTTTCGACGGGTGGATGTTCTTGTTGGTCCAGTCCATTTCGGAAACGTGTACCAGACCTTCAACGCCTTCTTCCAGCTCAGCGAAGCAGCCGTAGTCGGTCAGGTTGGTCACGCGCGCCATGACGCGGGTACCTTCTGGGTAACGTGCCTTGATAGCAACCCATGGGTCTTCGCCCAGTTGCTTGAGGCCCAGGGAAACACGGTTACGCTCGCGATCGTACTTCAGAACCTTGACATCGATCTCGTCGCCAACGTTGACGATTTCCGATGGGTGCTTGATACGCTTCCAGGCCATGTCGGTGATGTGCAGCAGGCCGTCGACGCCACCCAGATCCACGAATGCGCCGTAGTCGGTGAGGTTCTTGACGATACCCTTGACCTGCTGGCCTTCCTGCAGCGATTCCAGCAGAGCTTCGCGCTCGGCGCTGTTTTCGGCTTCCAGGACGCTGCGACGGGAAACGACAACGTTGTTGCGCTTCTGGTCCAGCTTGATGACCTTGAATTCCAGCTCTTTGCCTTCGAGGTGGGTGGTGTCGCGCACTGGGCGGACATCAACCAGGGAGCCCGGCAGGAACGCACGGATACCGTTAACGTCGACAGTGAAGCCGCCCTTAACCTTACCGTTGATAACGCCCTTGACCACTTCTTCTGCGGCGAAAGCTGCTTCCAGAACAATCCAGCACTCGGCGCGCTTGGCTTTTTCACGGGACAGCTTGGTTTCGCCAAAGCCGTCTTCGACCGCGTCCAGCGCAACGTGAACTTCGTCACCGACCTTGATGGTCAGCTCGCCAGCTTCGTTGTAGAACTGCTCGAGCGGGATGACGCCCTCGGATTTCAGGCCAGCGTGAACGGTAACCCAGTCGCCGTCGATGTCGACAACGATACCGGTGATGATCGCACCAGGCTGAAGGTTGAGGGATTTCAGGCTTTCTTCAAAGAGTTCTGCAAAGCTTTCGCTCATTTTAATTCCTGTAGATTCGGGCGAAACAGACGCCCATCAGCCACATTCCAGACAATGTGGGTTTCGTTCATATAAAGAAAAGCCGACAGGACGTTGACTGGAGACCCTGCCTGCTTTCCTGATCATCAGGCGAGGTCGCGAAGGGCGATCTCGCTTCTGATGCGTTGCAGCACCTGCTCGATGGACAACTCCGTGGAGTCCAGCTCAATGGCATCGGCCGCCGGCTTGAGCGGGGCCACTGCGCGCTGGGTGTCGCGCTCGTCACGCGCACGAATCTCATCTAGCAGACTCGACAGACTAACATCTTCACCCTTGCCCTTCAACTGCAGATAGCGGCGACGAGCGCGCTCCTCCGCACTGGCGGTGAGGAAGATCTTCAACGGCGCGTCCGGGAACACCACGGTACCCATGTCGCGACCATCTGCAATCAGCCCGGGCGACTCGCGGAAGGCGCGCTGGCGCTGCAGCAGGGCGTCGCGCACCGCTGGCAGCGATGCGACCATCGACGCGCCCGCACCGACGGTTTCGGTACGGATGACGTGACTGACGTCCTCGCCTTCGAGAATGATCTGCTGAAGCTTACCCGGTTCGGCGGGGTTGAACTGCACATCCAGATGGGCGGCCAGCTGCTTGAGCAGCGCTTCGTTGGTCAGGTCGACGCCATGGTTGGTGGCATTGAACGCCAACAGGCGATACAGGGCGCCGGAGTCGAGCAACCTCCAGCCCAGCTCGCGGGCCAGGATAGCGGCAACGGTACCCTTGCCCGAGCCGCTCGGGCCGTCGATCGTGATGATCGGTGCTTGCGCGTTCACGGCTTGCCCTCTTCGGCGACGCGGATACCGACCTCGGCGCACAACGCCAGGAAGTTCGGGAACGAGGTGGCGACGTTGGCGCAGTCATGGATGCGGATCGGCGCGCTGGCGCGCAGCGATGCCACGCTGAAGGCCATGGCGATGCGGTGGTCGCCGTGACCATGCACCTCGCCTCCGCCGATCTGGCCGCCGTCGATGATGATGCCATCCGGGGTCGGCTCGCACTTCACGCCCAGGGCCTGCAGGCCATCGGCCATGACCTGGATGCGGTCGGATTCCTTGACCCGCAGCTCTTCGGCGCCGCGCAGCACGGTACGTCCTTCGGCGCAGGCGGCGGCGACGAACAGCACCGGGAACTCGTCGATGGCCAGCGGGACCAGGTGTTCCGGGATGTCGATACCCTTGAGCCTGGCGCCGCGCACGCGCAGGTCGGCAACCGGCTCGCCGCCGACTTCACGCGGGTTCTCCAGGGTGATGTCGCCGCCCATCAGGCGCAGGATGTCGATCACGCCAGTACGGGTCGGGTTGATGCCGACGTGCTCGAGTACCAACTCGGAGCCCTCGGCAATCGATGCAGCCACCAGGAAGAACGCCGCCGAGGAAATGTCGGCCGGGACTTCGATGCGGGTGGCGGTCAGGGTGCCGCCGGACTCCAGCGAGGCCACCGGGCCGTTGCTTTGAACCGAGTAGCCGAAACCGCGCAGCATGCGCTCGGTGTGATCGCGGGTCGGGGCAGGCTCGGTGACGGTGGTCTTGCCGTCGGCATACAGGCCGGCCAACAGCAGGCAGGATTTCACCTGGGCACTGGCCATTGGCAGGGTGTAGGTCAGCGCCTTGAGCGTGCTGCCGCCACGGATGGTCATCGGCGGGCGGCCTTCAGGGCCGGTCTCGATGACCGCGCCCATTTCCCGCAGCGGGTTGGCCACGCGGTTCATCGGGCGCTTGGACAGCGAGGCGTCGCCGGTCATGGTCACGTCGAACGGCTGCCCGGCCAGCAGGCCGGACAGCAGGCGCATCGAGGTGCCGGAGTTACCCAGGTAGATCGGGCCGGGTGGCGGCTTGAGGCCGTGCAGGCCGACGCCATGGATGGTCACGCGGCCGTGGTGCGGCCCTTCGATGACCACGCCCATGTCGCGGAAAGCCTGCAAGGTGGCCAGGGCGTCCTCGCCTTCGAGGAAGCCTTCAACCTCGGTGGTGCCTTGCGCCAGCGAACCGAGCATGATCGAGCGATGGGAAATCGATTTGTCGCCTGGGACGCGAATGCGCCCGGACAGACGACCACCAGGTTGTGCCAGGAAGATCAGGTCGTTGGAGTTCATAGCGTCCACATAGGCCCGGCGGGCCAGGATTTTACTGAAATGCTCGCGGGCAACCCTAGCGCGGGTGAACACACCCAGCAACTGGCGCCCGTCCCCTGCATCGACCGCGTCGCGCAAGGCGTCGAGGTCGCTGCGAAATGTATCAAGCGTGCGCAGCACAGCCTCCCGGTTGGCGAGGAAGATGTCGTGCCACATCACCGGGTCGCTACCGGCGATTCTCGTGAAATCGCGGAAGCCTCCGGCAGCGTACCGGAAGATCTCCAGGTTTTCATTGCGTTTGGCCAGCGAATCGACCAAGCCGAAGGCCAGCAGGTGCGGCAGGTGGCTGGTGGCGGCCAGGACTTCGTCGTGACGCTCGACGGCCATGTGCTCGACGTCGGCACCCAGCGCACGCCACAGCCGGTCGACCAGCGCCAGGGCGGCCGGATCGGTCTCTTCCAGTGGCGTGAGGATGACCTTGTGGCGCCGGAACAACGCCGCATTGGCCGCCTCTACCCCGCTCTGCTCGGAGCCGGCGATCGGATGGCCGGGCACGAAGCGCGGCAGGCGCTGACCGAAGGCTTCACGCGCTGCGCGCACCACGTTGCCCTTGGCGCTGCCGGCGTCGGTGAGCACGGCATCGCCCAGGTCCAGACGGGCGAGCTGGCCGAGGAGCTTTTCCATGGCCAGGATCGGCACCGCCAACTGGATCACGTCGGCGCCGACACAGGCCGTGGCGAGGTCTTCCTCGCAACGGTCGACGACGCCTAGCGTCACCGCCAGCTTGCGCGACTGCGCATCCAGGTCGACCCCGACCACTTCCCGGCACAGGCCGCTTTCGCGCAGGCCCTTGGCGAACGAGCCACCGATCAGGCCCAGGCCTACTACTACCAGGCGACCGAGGATCGGCGCTGGTTTGTTTGTTACCACCTCAACCACGAGCGTGAACCCTGTTCAGAACGGCAATGTTTGCCGGATGAAACCATGCCAGTCAGTGGGTTCGACGGAGAGCCCTTCGCGGGCAAGCCCGCGCCCACAGGATATGCGTCATGCCCGCCTGTACGATCGACGCAAAACCCTGTGGGAGCGGGCTTGCCCGCGAAGGGACGCAAAGCGTTCCCGGTCGCGGTCATTGCACCCTTACCGACCAGCTTCAACCTCAGAGCACCGCTTTTGGGTAGGAACCCAGGACTTTGAGCGCCACGGCTTCCTGGCTGATCTGCTCCAATACGGCCTTGATCAGCGGGTCGCGGTGATGGCCGACGAAGTCGATGAAGAACACGTAGGTCCATTTGCCACTGCGCGACGGACGGGTTTCGATACGGGTCAGGTCGATGCCGTTCTCGTGGAAAGGCACCAGCAGCTCGTGCAGCGCACCTGGCTTGTTGCTCATCGAGACGATGATCGAGGTCTTGTCGTCGCCGGTCGGCGGCACTTCCTGGCTGCCGATCATCAAGAAGCGCGTGGAGTTGTCCGGACGGTCTTCGATCTTCTCCGCCAGGCGGGTCAGGCCATAGAGATTGGCCGCCATGTCGCCAGCGATCGCCGCCGAGTTCCACTCGCCCTTGACCCGCTTGGCTGCTTCGGCGTTGCTCGAAACGGCGACGCGCTCGACATTCGGGTAGTGCGCGTCCAGCCACTTGCGGCACTGGGCCAGCGACTGGGCGTGGGAGTAGATGCGGGTGATGCTGTCGGTCTTGGTATTCTCGCCCACCAGCAGATGGTGGTGAATGCGCAACTCGACTTCGCCGCAGATGACCATGTCGTGCTCGAGGAAGCTGTCGAGGGTATGGCTCACCGCACCTTCGGTGGAGTTCTCCACCGGGACCACGCCGAAGTTGACGGCGCCTGCCGCCACTTCACGGAACACTTCGTCGATCGCCGCCATGGGCCGGCTGATCACCGCGTGACCGAAATGCTTCATGGCCGCGGCTTGGGTGAAGGTGCCCTCGGGGCCCAGGTAGGCGACCTTCAACGGCTCCTCGAGGGCCAGGCAGGAGGACATGATCTCGCGGAACAGCCGCGCCATTTCCTCGTTGCCCAGCGGCCCCGGGTTGCGCTCCATGACCCGCTTGAGCACTTGCGCCTCTCGCTCGGGGCGATAGAACACCGGCTTCTCACCTTCGGCCAGGGTCGCGGTCTTGACTCGCGCCACTTCCTGGGCGCAACGGGCGCGGTCGCTGATCAGCTCGAGGATCTTCTCGTCGAGGCTGTCGATGCGCACGCGCAACGCCTTGAGCTCATGTTCGGACATCAACCGTGCTCCTTCTCGAATTCGGCCATGTAGCCCACCAGCGCCTCGACGGCTTCAAGGCCCAGGGCATTGTAGATCGAGGCGCGCATGCCGCCGACCGAACGGTGACCCTTGAGGTTCAGCAGGCCACGGGCGTCGGCGCCGGCCAGGAAGGCCTTGTCCAGGCGCTCGTCAGCCAGGCGGAACGGCACGTTCATCCAGGAACGGGCATTGACGGCGATCGGGTTGGCATAGAAGTCGCTGTTGTCGATGAAGCCGTACAGGCGCTCTTTCTTGGCGCGGTTGCGCTGCTCCATGGCCTCGACTCCGCCCTGCTCCTTGAGCCATTCGAAGACCAGGCCCGAGAGGTACCAGGAATAGGTGGCCGGGGTGTTGTACATCGAGCCGTTGTCGGCGGCGACCTTGTAGTCGAGCATGGTCGGGCAGCTGCTGCGCGCGCGGCCGAGCAGGTCCTCGCGCACGATCACCACCACCAGGCCGCTCGGGCCGATGTTCTTCTGCGCGCCGGCGTAGATCAGGCCGTAGTCGGCCACGTTGATCGGACGCGAGAGGATGTCGGAGGACATGTCGACCACCAACGGCACGTCACCGGTCTGCGGCACCCAGTCGAACTGCAGGCCGCCGATGGTTTCGTTGGACGCGTAGTGGACGTAGGCGGCGTCAGCAGTCAGCTTCCACTCGTTCTGGCCCGGAATGGCCAGGTAATCGTAAGGCTTGGCGCTGGCGGCGACGTTGACGTTGCCGTAGCGGCGCGCTTCCTCGATGGACTTCTTCGACCAGATGCCGGTCTCGACATAGTCGGCGGTGCCGCCTTCGGGCAGCAGGTTCAACGGAATCTCGGCGAACTGCTGGCTGGCGCCACCCTGGAGGAACAGGACTTTGTAGTTGGAGGGGACGGACAGCAGGTCGCGAAGATCCTGCTCGGCCTTCTGGGCAATGGCCACGTAGTCGTCGCTGCGGTGGCTCATTTCCATCACGGACAGGCCTTTGCCGTGCCAGTCCAGCATTTCGGCCTGAGCACGCTGCAGGACAGCGTCGGGAAGCGCAGCAGGGCCTGCGCAGAAGTTAAAGGCTCGTTTGCTCACATCCACTCTCGCTCTGCTCTAAGAAGTCGACGGGGCGACCATGGTCGCCCCGCCCGGGTTGTTGCGCTGTATTACTCCTGGGGTGCCTCTTCGTCGGCACCCGCGTCATCAGCCGCCGCTTCGCTCGCGGCGGTCACGACACCCTCATCGCCGCCCTCGATGAAATCTTCCTCGACTTCATCGGACGGGTCCTGGACGCGCTCCAGGCCGACCAGTGTCTCGTCAGTGGCCAGCTTGATCAGCGTCACGCCCTGGGTGTTGCGGCCCAGGCTCGACACCTCGCCGACGCGGGTGCGCACCAGCGTGCCCTGGTCGGAGATCAGCATGATCTCTTCGCCTTCCTGCACCTGGATCGCGCCGATCAGCAAACCGTTGCGGCCCTTGGTGCCCATGGCGATGACGCCCTGGCCGCCACGCCCGCGACGCGGGAACTTGGACAGCGGCGTGCGTTTGCCGAAACCACGCTCCGAAGCGGTGAGGATTTGCGCGCCCGACTCAGGGATCAGCATGGAAATCAGGCGCTGGCCCTTGCCCAGCTTCATGCCGCGTACGCCACGGGCATTACGGCCCATCTGGCGGACCACGCTCTCGGCGAAGCGGATCACCTTGCCGGCGTCGGAGAACATCATGACTTCCTTGGCGCCGTCGGTGATGGCCGCGGCGATCAAAGTGTCGCCTTCCTTGAGCTTCAGGGCGATCAGGCCACTGGAGCGAGGACGGGCGAACTGCGACAGCGGGGTCTTCTTGACGGTACCGGAGGCGGTGGCCATGAAGATGAAGGCACCGGTCGGCTCGGCCACCAGCTCAGGCGTGTCGCCTTCTTCTTCTTCGATTTCTTCCGGCTCGACGATCTCGCCCTCGATCACCGACTCGTCGACCTCGTCCAGGTCCTCTTCGGCGCCGATGCTCTGCTGCAGGGCTTCGAGGTCGATCTGCAGCATGGTGGTGATGTACTCACCCTCCTCCAGCGGCAGCAGGTTGACCAGCGGACGGCCACGCGCGGCACGGGACGCCTCGGGGATCTCGTAGGTCTTGAGCCAGTACACCTTGCCCTTGCTGGAGAACAGGAGCAGCGTGGCGTGGCTGTTGGCGACCAGCAGGTGAGAGATGTAGTCCTCGTCCTTCACACCGGTAGCCGACTTGCCCTTGCCGCCACGGCGCTGGGCCTGGTACGACGACAGCGGCTGGGTCTTGGCGTAGCCGCCGTGGGAAATGGTCACCACGCGCTCTTCTTCCGGGATCATGTCGCCCAGGGTCAGGTCGAGACGCGCATCGAGGATCTGCGTGCGACGTACGTCACCGAATTCGCTGCGGATGGCTTCGAGTTCTTCGCGGATCACTTCCATCAGGCGCTCGGCGTTGCCGAGGATGCGGATCAGCTCGCCGATCTGGTTGAGGATCTCCTGGTACTCGGCCAGCAGTTTCTCGTGCTCCAGGCCGGTCAGGCGGTGCAGGCGCAGGTCGAGGATCGCCTGGGCCTGTTCCGGCGACAGGAAGTACTTGCCGTCGCGCAGGCCGTACTGCGGGTCGAGGTTTTCAGGACGGCACGAGTCGGCACCGGCGCGCTCGACCATTATCTCCACGGCGCTGGATTCCCAGGCGGCGCTGATCAGCGCTAGCTTGGCTTCCGACGGGGTCGGCGACGCCTTGATCAGGGCGATGACCGGGTCGATGTTCGACAGGGCAACGGCCTGGCCTTCAAGGATATGGCCGCGCTCGCGGGCCTTGCGCAGTTCGAAGACGGTACGCCGGGTCACCACTTCACGGCGGTGGCGGACGAAGGCTTCGAGCAGGTCCTTGAGGTTGAGCAGCCGCGGACGGCCGTCGATCAGGGCGACGATGTTGATGCCGAAGACGCTCTGCAGCTGGGTCTGGGCATAGAGGTTGTTGAGCACGACCTCCGGCACCTCGCCACGGCGCAGCTCGATGACCACGCGCATGCCGTCCTTGTCGGACTCGTCGCGCAGCTCGGTGATGCCTTCGATCTTCTTTTCCTTGACCAGCTCGGCGATCTTCTCGATCAGGCGCGCCTTGTTCAGCTGGTAAGGCAGCTCGGTGATGACGATCTGCTGGCGGCCACCGACCTTGTCGATGTCCTCGATCTCGGAGCGGGCGCGCATATAGATGCGGCCACGGCCGGTACGGTAGGCCTCGATGATGCCCTGGCGGCCGTTGATCAGGCCCGCGGTCGGGAAGTCCGGGCCGGGGATGTACTGCATCAGCTCGTCGACCGTGACCTCGGGGTTGTCGATCAGCGCCAGGCAGCCGTCGATGACCTCGCCGAGGTTGTGCGGCGGGATGTTGGTCGCCATGCCTACGGCGATACCGCTGGAACCGTTGACCAGCAGGTTGGGGATCTTGGTCGGCATGACCGCCGGGATCAGCTCGGTGCCGTCGTAGTTGGGCACCCAGTCGACGGTTTCCTTGTGCAGGTCGGCCAGCAGCTCGTGGGCCAGCTTGGTCATGCGCACTTCGGTGTAACGCATCGCCGCCGCGTTGTCGCCGTCGACCGAACCGAAGTTGCCTTGGCCGTCGACCAGCAGGTAGCGCAGCGAAAAAGGCTGGGCCATGCGCACGATGGTGTCGTACACGGCCGTGTCGCCGTGCGGGTGGTACTTACCGATGACGTCACCGACCACACGGGCGGACTTCTTGTACGGTTTGTTCCAGTCGTTGCCCAGTTCGCTCATCGCATAGAGAACGCGGCGATGCACGGGCTTCAAGCCATCACGCGCATCGGGCAGTGCACGCCCGACAATGACGCTCATCGCGTAGTCGAGGTAGGACTGTCTCAGTTCGTCTTCGATATTGACCGGGAGGATTTCTTTGGCCAGTTCGCCCATGAGAAGCCTGATTCCTTTTTCTGGTGAAACCTCGTCACATCCATATGGGACGAACGAAGCTCGCCGCCGCAGCGCTGGGCCATGCGACGACTTACGACAAATCAACGAGTTATGCCATGGATCTGCGCAAAGAAGGCCGCCTTGCCGGGCGACCTTGGAAACCGTCGGATGTTACCACAAAGCCGGGGCGCTTGGGAGTATGGGTAGAGGATGCGGGAGTGTGCCGGGATCGGCCACGGAACACACCAACTGTAGGAGTGGCCTCGCGCCGCGATCGGGCGCGAAGCGGCCGTAATGCCTCGCGCCCGCAGTGGGTCAGTTTCACCCTATTTGCAGGGTTTGCGGTCGCTTTGCGACCGATCACGGCGCAAGGCCGTTCCTACAGAAAAAAGCTAACGGGGACAATTTCATTACTTGGGCTCAAATCCGCCCACCGCTCGGACTGCCTTGTCGTACCAGATCATCTTTCATAGCCGCCAATGCCCTGTAGGCGCGGCACCAACGCCATCCTGGAAAATTCCGGCAACGATCCAGCGCCCGGTCGCCGGCGACCAAAGACTACTCTTTCTCTGCATTTTCAAGGAGGAACGACATGGAACGTCAAAACGGTCATCTGCTGCGCCGGGGCCGGGTTTCCGAACCAGGCAGAATGTACATGCTCACCACGGTTACCCGAGACCGACAACCGCTTTTCAGCAACTTCCAACTGGCCAGAGCCGTCATTCAGCAACTGCGACAAGCCGATCACGAGCAAGCATGCCACTCTCTGGCCTGGGTAATCATGCCCGACCACCTCCATTGGTTGATCGAACTGCGCCGCAACTCCCTCAGCTCACTGATGCGCCGATTCAAATCCCGCGCCAGCTGCGCGGTCTACAAGGCAGGTCACTACCGAGGCCAAGTCTGGCAACCTGGATACCAGGACAGAGCGCTGCGCAAGGATGAGGACCCTCTTAGGGTCGCTCGCTACATTATCGCCAACCCCCTGCGCGCCGGCCTGGTAGAGCACATTGGCGACTACCCCCACTGGGACTGCGCCTGGCTCTGAACACTTGCGCAACTCAATGCAAACGCTTACGACACATCAACTGCGCCAACTTGGCCGTATCCGGGCGCTCGACAATGCCTTTCTCGGTCACGATCACGTCGATCAGGTCCGCCGGGGTCACGTCGTAGATCGGGTTGCAGGTCTCGACCTCGGCCCCTACCCGCTGGCCGGCGAGGTTGAGCAGCTCGGCACTGCCGCCATCCTCGATGTGAACCTCTTCGCCACTGGCCAGGTTCAGGTCGATGCTTGAACTGGGCGCGACGACCATGAAGCGCACGCCGTGGTGCATGGCAGTCACCGCCAGTTGGTAGGTACCGATGCGGTTGACCACGTCGCCGTTGGCGGTGATGTGCTCGGCGCCGACGATGACCCAGGTGATGCCCTTGGTCTTCATCACGTGCGCCGCGGCGGAATCGGCGCTGGTCGTGACGGGGATGCCTTCGTTGGCCAGCTCCCAGGCGGTCAGACGCGAACCCAGCAGCGCGGGACGGGTTTCGTCGGCATAGACATGCTCGACCATGCCTTCCAGGTGCGCGGCACGAATGACCCCCAGGGCAGTGCCGAAACCACCGGTGGCCAGGGCGCCGGCATTGCCGTGGGTCAGCAGGGTCTGCTCGTTGCCCTGGTGCTTGCGGATCAGGTCGACGCCGAACTGGGCCATGGTCAGGTTGGCTTCGCGGTCGCTGTCGTGGATGGCGATCGCTTCGGCTTCCATGATGGCCAGCACGTCATCGTCCTCGCGCACGCGCAACAGGCGGTCACGCATGCGGTTCAGCGCCCACGCCAGGTTGACGGCCGCGGGCTGGGCCTGGGCCAGGGCCTCGAAGTCTTCCTCGAGCGCCATCTGCCAGTCGTCGTCGACGTGCAGACGGGCGCGCAGGCCGAGGACGATGCCGTAGGCAGCGGTGATGCCGATGGCCGGCGCGCCTTGTACCGCCTGGGCGAGAATGGCCTCGGCGACGTCAGCGGCAGTGTCCAGCGCCAGCCAGGTAGGGTCGAAGGGCAGGCTGCGCTGGTCGAGCAGATGCAGGACGCCATCACACCACCTGATGGACGTCACCTTCTCTGCCGCCAAAAGTCGCTCGCGCATCGCATCTCCCCGTCGTTCGGACATCAAAAGCGGGCGATTATAGCGAGCCTCAGGCGCGGACGCTCGGGTATACTGCGCCTTTCACCGAACAGCCCCAGGTAACCCTCACATGCCCACACCCGCCTCGCCTCTCGACCTGCTGCTCCTGCCGACATGGCTGGTGCCCGTCGAACCGGCCGGGGTGGTGCTGCAAGATCATGCGCTGGGCATGCGCGACGGCCTGATCGCCTGGATCGGCCCGCGCGAGCAGGCGCCGGCGGCCGTCGAAGTCCGCGAACTGCCTGGCCAATTGCTTACCCCGGGACTGATCAACGCCCACGGCCACGCCGCCATGTCCCTGTTCCGCGGGCTGGCCGACGACTTGGCGCTGATGACCTGGCTGCACGAGCACATCTGGCCGGCCGAGGGGCGCTGGGTCGACGAGGCGTTCGTGCGCGACGGCACCGACCTGGCCATCGCCGAGCAGCTCAAGGGCGGCATCACCTGCTTCGCCGACATGTACTTCTTCCCCAAGGAGGCCAGCGAACGGGTCCACCACAGCGGCATCCGCGCACAGATCAGCGCGCCCCTGCTGGACTTCCCGATCCCCGGCGCGCGCTCCACCGAAGAGGGCCTGCACCTGGCCGTCGAGCTGTTCAACGACCTGCGCCACCACCCGCGCATCACCGTGGCCCTGGGGCCGCATGCGCCCTACACGGTGAACGACCAGAACCTGGAAAAGATCCGCGTCATCGCCGAAGAGCTGGATGCGCCGATCCACATGCATATCCACGAGACCGCTGCGGAGGTCGAGCAATCCTTGGCCGAGCGCGGCGAGCGCCCCCTGGCCCGCCTCGCGCGCCTGGGCCTGCTGGGCCCGCGCCTGCAGGCGGTGCACATGACCCAGATCAGCGACGAAGACCTCACCCTGCTGGTAGAAAGCAACACCAGCGTGGTCCACTGCCCGGAGTCGAACCTCAAGCTCGCCAGCGGCTTCTGCCCGGTCGAGCGCCTGTGGCAGGCCGGGGTGAACGTCGCCATCGGCACCGACGGCGCGGCCAGCAACAATGACCTGGACCTGCTGGGCGAAACCCGTACCGCGGCGCTGCTGGCCAAGGCCGTGGCCGGCTCGGCAGCGGCGGTGGACGCACACCGGGCCCTGCGCATGGCGACCCTGAACGGCGCCCGTGCCCTAGGCCTTGAAGCCATCACCGGCTCGCTGGAGCCGGGCAAGGCCGCCGACCTGGTCGCCTTCGACCTCTCGGGCCTGGCCCAGCAGCCGGTCTACGACCCGGTGTCGCAACTGATCTACGCCACGGGCCGCGACTGTGTGCGGCACGTCTGGGTGGCCGGCAGGCAGCTGCTGGATGACCGCCGCCTCACCCGCATGGACGAGCAGGCGCTGATCGAGACCGCGCGCGCCTGGGGCCAGCGTATCGCCGGGCATACCGAATAACCGGCCGGCAGCCGCGGCTGCCAGCCTGTGACACCTTTATCGAAGTTTCAGAGGATCGTTCCATGAGCAACGTCGACCACGCCGAAATCGCCAAGTTTGAAGCCCTGGCCCACCGCTGGTGGGATCGCGAAAGCGAGTTCAAGCCGCTGCACGACATCAACCCGCTGCGGGTCAACTGGATCGACGAGCGGGTCAGCCTGGCGGGCAAGAAGGTCCTGGACGTTGGCTGTGGCGGCGGTATCCTCAGCGAGGCGATGGCCCTGCGCGGCGCCACCGTCACCGGCATCGACATGGGTGAAGCGCCGCTGGCCGTGGCGCAGCTGCACCAGCTGGAGTCCGGCGTCGAGGTCGAGTACCGGCAGATCACCGCCGAGGCCCTGGCCGTGGAAATGCCCGAGCAGTTCGACGTGGTCACCTGCCTTGAGATGCTCGAGCACGTGCCTGACCCGTCCTCGGTGATCCGCGCCTGCTTCCGCATGGTCAAGCCGGGCGGCCAGGTGTTCTTCTCCACCATCAACCGCAACCCCAAGGCCTACCTGTTCGCCATCATCGGTGCCGAATACATCATGAAGCTGCTGCCGCGCGGCACGCATGACTTCAAGAAGTTCATCCGTCCCTCGGAGCTCGGCGCCTGGAGCCGCAGCGCCGGCCTTGAAGTGAAGGACATCATCGGCCTGACCTACAACCCGCTGACCAAGCACTACAAGCTGAGCAGCGACGTCGACGTCAACTACATGATCCAGACCCTGCGCGAGGAATGAGCATGCATTTGCGAGCAGTACTCTTCGACATGGACGGCACCCTCCTCGACACGGCGCCGGACTTCATCGCCATTTGCCAGGCCATGCGCGCCGAACGCGGGCTGCCGGCCATCGACGACACGCTGGTCCGTGGCGTGATTTCCGGCGGCGCCCGGGCCATGGTCGCCGTCACCTTCGCCATGGACCCGGAGGCCGAAGGCTTCGAGGCCCTGCGCCTGGAATTCCTCGAGCGCTACCAGCGCGATTGCGCGGTGCACACCAGGCTGTTCGACGGCATGGACGAACTGCTGGCCGACATCGAGAAAAGCAACCTGATCTGGGGCGTGGTCACCAACAAGCCAGTGCGCTTCGCCGAACCGATCATGCAGCGCCTGGGCCTGGCCGAGCGCTCGGCCGTGCTGATCTGCCCGGATCATGTGAAGAACAGCAAGCCCGACCCGGAACCGCTGATCCTCGCCTGCAAGACCTTGGGCCTGGATCCGGCCAGCGTCCTGTTCGTCGGCGACGACCTGCGCGACATCGAATCCGGCCGCGATGCCGGCACCCGCACGGCAGCTGTGCGTTACGGCTATATTCATCCTCAGGACAACCCGAACAACTGGGGCGCCGACGTGGTGGTCGACCACCCGCTGGAACTGCGCAAGGTGCTCGACCGCGCGCTTTGCGGGTGTTGAGCACACACAACCTGAATCGCTCTGTTTGAAGGACACTCCCATGTTCGACTACACCGCCCGTCCCGACCTGCTCAACGGCCGGATCATCATGGTTACCGGCGCCGGCCGCGGGATCGGCGCCGCCGCCGCCAAGGCCTATGCCGCCCATGGCGCCACCGTGCTGCTGCTCGGCAAGACCGAGGCCAACCTGAACGAGGTCTACGACCAGATCGTTGCCGCCGGCCAGCCGCAACCGGTGGTGGTGCCGTTCAACCTGGAGACCGCCCTGCCCCATCAGTACGACGAGCTGGCGGTGATGATCGAGGACAGCTTCGGCCGCCTCGACGGCCTGCTGCACAACGCCTCGATCATCGGCCCGCGCACGCCGCTGGACCAGCTCTCGGGCGAACACTTCATGCGCGTGATGCACATCAACGTCAATGCCATGTTCATGCTCACCAGCACCTTGCTGCCGCTGCTCAAGCTGTCCGAGGATGCCTCGGTGGCCTTCACCTCCAGCAGCGTGGGGCGCAAGGGTCGGGCCTACTGGGGCGCCTACGGGGTGTCGAAGTTCGCCACCGAGGGCCTGATGCAGACCCTGGCCGATGAGCTGGAAGATGTCGCCGCGGTGCGCGCCAACAGCATCAACCCAGGCGCTACCCGCACCAGCATGCGCGCCCAGGCCTACCCCAGCGAGAACCCGCAGAACAATCCGCTGCCCGAAGAGATCATGCCGGTCTACCTGTACCTGATGGGCCCGGACAGCACCGGCGTCAACGGCCAGGCCTTCAACGCACAATAAGCCTCAGCCCGCGACCAGGGCCGAACGGATGCGCCTGCTGTCGCGCTGCGGCTCAAGGTGCATGCAGCGCTCCAGGAACAGGAACATGCAGTCGTAGCTCTTGCAGATGGCCCTGCGCAGCTCATTGCGCAGGGCCTGCGAGGGGCTTCCCCCAGCCAGGGTGCAGATGATCTCCAGCGCCTCCCAGGGGTGTGCATCGTCGTACTGGGCATGCATCTTCAGCCATTTCATGGCGCGCTTGCGCTCTTGCTCCGGGAAGCCTTCGGCATAGGCGCCGGTGGAGCAGACCAGCGCTGACCATTCACCGGTGGCGCCTTCGATGGCGTAGTTGGTGGCGGCGATCGCTACCACCAGCGATTCGGTCGTACACACCCGCCAACACCAGTCGTTCAGCGCATTGAGCTCGAGCGGTACCTCTTGGGCCTGCAGGTCCTGCAGGCTTACCCCGTGGGCATGGCACCAATGCACCCAGTAATCGGCATGGTTGAGCTCGACGCGGATGTTGCGCATCAGCCAGCGCCGCGCCAGGTCTTCGCCCGGGTGCCGGGCGTAGCGGGTCTTGGTGAGGTTGTGCGCCATGTACAACGAGAACTGTTCGACCACCGGCCAGCCACCGATCAGGTACTGGCGAATCGTCCCAGGCTCGAGGTGGCCATCGCGCAGCCGATGGTAAAACGTGTGATCGACGACCCGTCGCTTGCTTTGGCTGCAATCCTCGATGAGTTGCTGGGCCCAGGCGGGGTAGCTCGTGGGGTCCATCAAGTGCCCGATCCGTATAAATGCGTCAATCACTGTCAGCTCCTTGGTTCCCTGTGATTATCGGACGGACTCAGCAAAAGGCCCCTGGCGCTTTGCAGCGTAGGGGCCTTGCAGCAATCCGTTGCGTTGCAAGCTCTCGCAGGTGAATACCTGCGGACGTTCAATCAGGTAGCCCTGCGCGTAATCCACGCCGATGTCCCGGAGTGCCTGCTGGATCATCGGCGTCTCGACGAACTCGGCAATGGTCCGTTTGCCCATGACATGGCCGATATGGTTGATCACCTCGACCATGGCGCGGTTGATGGGATCATCGAGCATGTCCTTGACGAAACTTCCGTCGATCTTCAGGAAGTCGACAGGCAGATGTTTCAGATAGGCAAAGGAGGACATTCCCGCGCAGAAGTCGTCAAGGGAAAACTTGCAACCCAGCCCTTTCAATTCGTTGATGAACCGAATAGCACTGCCCAGGTTGGCGATAGCGCTGGTTTCGGTAATTTCAAAACAGATCATCTGCGGCGCAATGCCGTACTCGGTGAACAGGCGCTGCAGGTAATCGAGAAACTTGTCGTCACCGATGCTGCTGCCCGAGAGGTTGATCGCGCACATGGCCAGCGGCCCTTCCCGGCCCTCGTCCAGGCACTGGCGGATGACCTGGAACACACTGCGTACCACCCAACGGTCGAGCGCGGTCATCAGGCCATAGCGTTCGGCGGCGGGGATGAAGCTGTCGGGCAGGATAGTGCGGCCGCTTTCGTCGTGCAGGCGCAACAGAATCTCGATATGGCTGCCCTCCTGGGGATCGAGGGCGGCGATTTCCTGAGCGTACAGACAGAAGCGGTTCTCTTCCAGGGCGACATGCAGGCGCTGGATCCAGGCCATCTCGCCAAAGCGTATCGACAGTTCGCTGTCATCGGGGTGGTAGACCTGCACCCGATTGCGGCCCTTCTCCTTGGCCATGTAGCAGGCCATGTCGGCAGCGCGCAACGACGCTTCGAGGGTGGTGGGCGCCTGGGCGATGTGCACCACACCCAGGCTGACGGTGGTCACGAACGGCCGCCCCTTCCACACGAAATGCAGGGTCTGTACGCTTTGGCGCAGCTGTTCGGCTATTCGTTCGGCCTGCTCGGGCGGGCAGTTTTCCAGCAATACACCGAACTCGTCGCCGCCCAGCCTGGCCAGGGTGTCGCCCTCGCGCAGGCCCGATTGCAGCACGGCGCAGATATGACGCAGCAGTTCATCGCCGGCGGCGTGCCCACAGGTGTCGTTGACCAGCTTGAACTGGTCCAGGTCGAGGAACATCAGCGAGTGCCGCGCCGACTGGCGCGCCAGGCCATTGAGCGCCTGCTCCAGGCGGTATTCGAACTCGCGGCGGTTGGCCAGTCCGGTCAGGGCGTCGTGAGTCGCCTGCCAGGACAGGTTGGCGATGTATTGGCGCTCCTGGGTCATGTCGTGCAGCACCAGCACGATACCGCGCACCTGCCCTTCGCTGAGGATCGGCGAGCCGACCAGGTTGACCGAGACCGTGCTGCTATCGAGGCGTTGGATCAGCCGAGGATGCTCCGAACCACCCTCCAGGCTGCCACTAAGCACCTGTTCGACCAGGGTCAGGCTACCCTTTTCGGCATTCTCGTCAAGCAGGTTGAACACTGCAGCCAGGGGCAGGCCCACGGCCTGTGCGGCATTCCAGTGAGTCAATTGCTCGGCGGCCGGGTTCATATAGGCGATGGCCCCTTCGACATCGGTAGTGATCACCGCATCGCCAATGGCTTCGAGGGTGATCTGCGCCCGCTCCTTTTCCGCCTGCAAGGCGCTGGCGAAGGCCTGGCGCTGGGCCAGCAACTTGCTCGAGCGTCGCCAGGCCAGGGCGATCAGGAACAGCGCCGTGGCCATGTTGGTCAGCATCAGCACCCGCAGGAGCATGCGCGAGCCTTCGCCGAGGGCATCGCTGAAGGCCTTGGCCACGGGGGTGACGCTGTCGTTGAGGGCGATGATGCGTGCCTTCCACTGCGCTGTCTGATCCGAGCTGACCTGCCCGGCGGCGAAGCCCTGGTGCATGTGCGTGGCAAGGGCATCGAGCTGGCGCAGGTAATCGTCACCGACCTCCCACAGATCGATGGCTTTCTTCAGGTAGCTGATGTGGCGAAAATTGAGGTAGAGCCAGATCAGGCTGGAGACATCGTCGGGGTGGTTGCCGCCCTGCAGGATGCCTTGGCGCGCTGCCTCGAGGTCCGGTGTTGGCAAGTCCAGCGCCACGCGCATCTTGTAGTCGCCCTGGGGAACGACAATGGCCTGGCGATAGCGTTGCAACAGCTGCTCGTCGCCACTGTCGGCATACAAGCTGAGGTAGTAGATGGCATCCTTCTGACTCTTGGACCACAGGCTTTCACCGCCCACATAGCCGCGCACCGCCGACAGGGCGTAGAGACTTAGCCCCCCTAGCAACGCCTGAAGCAGCACGACGGCGACAAACGGCCAGATGATGCCCAGCAACCTTGGCGCTTCGAGCGTCCGATTTCCCTTCATGTAGTCCCTGTTGCTCAGGCGGATAAGACTCTACCTAGACAAGCACAATGTAGGCGATTTGCCATGAGCGTGAGGGGGTTTTCTTGGGGTAGAGGGTGGGTTAGTGGGTGGGCTAGTGGGGGCATCAGACAGAGCGCCTGGCCAGACGACGTGAGAGGTCCCTTCACCCTTTGGGAGTGGGCTAGGGTGAGGGTTGGTCTCGACACCGGTTGCGCCCGTGGCCCTCACCCCAACCCTCTCCCACAGGGAGAGGGAGCTGATAGGGATCGTCAGAGCGATCGCGCCTGGCGAAACACTGCGGCCTCAGGTCTGCTGCAGATGCCCATAAAGCTTGGCATACAGCCCCCCGTCGGCAATCAGTTGCTGGTGGTCGCCGTCTTCGGCCACCCGGCCGCCGTCGAACACCAGTACCCGGTCGGCCTGCTTCACCGCTGACAGGCGGTGGGCAATGATGAGCGTCGTGCGGGCGCTGAGGAAGCGCGACAGCGCCTGGTGCAGGTTGTACTCGGTGGCGGCGTCGAGCGCTGAGGTGGCTTCGTCGAGGATCACGACCTTGGGCTGGGCAAGGACCATCCGGGCAATCGCCAGGCGCTGACGCTGGCCGCCAGACAAGCGCACCCCGGACCGGCCGACCACGCTGTCGAGGCCCTGGGGCAGCGCGGCGATGGTGCCGTCCAGCTGGGCGATGCGCAGCGCCTGCCAGCAGGCATCGTCGCTGCAATCGCGGCCCATGGTGAGGTTGGCGCGCACGCTGTCGTTGAACAGCGAGGGGTGCTGCAGCACCACCGCGACGTTCTCGCGCAGGGTCTCGAGGCCGATCTCCTGCAGGCTTGCGCCGCCAAAGCGGATGGTGCCGGCCTGGGCGCTGTAGAGGCCCAGCAGCAGTTGCACCAGGGTGCTCTTGCCGCCGCCGCTGGCGCCGACGATGGCGACCTTCTCGCCCGGTGCGATGGTCAGGTTGAGCTGGTCGAGCACCGGTTCGTCGTTATAGGCAAAGCGCAGGTCGCGCACGTCAATGCCGACCGTTTCGCGCCCAGTGAACGGATCACTGGCCGCCGGATACTGTGGCTCGTCGGCCCGCGCCAGCAGCTCGTTGAGCCGGCTCAGCGCGCCGCCGGCGGCATAGTAGGCATATTGCAGGTTGAGCAACTGCTCGACCGGGCCGATCATGAACCACAGGTAGCTGAACACCGCCAGCATCTGGCCGATCGACAGGTCGGAGAACAGCACCGTGAGCATGGCCGCGGCGCGGAAGATGTCGATACCGAACTGGAACAGCAGCCCGCTGGCCCGACTGCTGGCATCGCTCTTCCATTGCGAGGCCACGGCGAAGTCGCGCACTTCCCGGGCGCGCAGGCCCAGGCGGCCGAGGAAATAGCCCTGGCGGTTGCCGGCGCGGATCTCCTGAATGGCGTCCAGGGTCTCGGTGAGGGCCTGGGTGAAGCGTGCGGTGCTGTCGTTTTCCAGCTTCTTCAGGTGCTTGACGCGCTTGCCCAACTGTACCGTGAAATAGATCACCAGCGGGTTGAACAGCAAGATCAGCAAGGCCAGCTGCCAGTGCATCCAGATGAGAATGGCGGCGGTGCCGGTCAGGGTCAGCATCGCCACCAGGAAGCGGCTGAGGGTCTCGCCGACGAACTTGTCGAGGGTGTCCAGGTCGGTGACCAGGTGCGTGGTCACGGTGCCGCTGCCCAGGCTCTCGTATTCGCTCAGGGAGATGCGCTTGAGCCGTTCGATCAAGCGCACGCGCAAGCGGTAGACGATATCCTTGGCAAGCCCGGCGAACAGCCGCGCCTGCACCACGTTGAAGGCCAGCGCGGCGCAGCGCAGCCCCAGGGTCGCGACCAGCATCAGGCCGATGTACCCCGCCGCTACCTGCCAGTTGGCCGGCAAGAACTGATTCATCCATTTCAGCGCAGCATCGCCATTGCCCAGCAGCACCTCGTCGACCAACAGGGGCAGCAGCAAGGGGATCGGCACGCTGCACAGCGCTGCCAGGACGGCCACGCCGTTGGCGGTCCACAGGGCTTTGCGGTGATGCAGGGCGAGTCGCCGGATCTCCCGCCAGCTCAAGCGATCGGCTGCGCCCGGAGGTGGCCCGGGCACCGGGTCGGGCGAGCCGGGCAGATCAAGCACAGGCGGCCTGCTGCAGCCAACGGCCAAGCAAGGGTTGCAGGCGATCCAGCGGTTGGTAGCCATTGGTCAGCAAGGCCAGTTGGCCGTTGCGCTCGGCAAGCAAGGTGGGGAAGCCGGCGATGCCGAGGTCTTGCACCCAGCTGAAATCGGCCGCGGTTGCCATGCGCGTGTCGGCCCGGGTGAACGCCTCGGCGAACGCGGCGCGGTCGAAGCCGGCCTGCTCGGCGAGGTTGACCAGTTGCACAGGGCGCGTCACGTCCTCCCCGTGCTGGTAGAAGCGTTGCTGGATCAAGTCGAGCAAGGACCAGGCCCGCGCGGCATCGATCGCGCGCGCGGCCACCAGGGCGCGGCAGGCGGGCTCGGTGTCGTAGACGAAACCGTCTGGCAAGGCCTCCTCGAAACGAAACACCTGGCCGGTGGCCTCGGCGACCGCCTGCCAGTGCTCCAGAATATAACGCCGGGTCGAGGCATCCAGGGCGCTGCTGCCACTACGCAAGCCGCCAGGCACCAGGCGGGTCTGGATACCGGCGTCACGCGCCTGCGCGATCAGGGCCGCGGCCACTGGCGCGAAACCCCAGCACCAGGAGCACATCGGGTCCATCACGTAGAGCAGGCGAGCGGTCATGCATCAGGCCTCGGCTTTGCGGTAGTTGAAGCCGATCGGGTGCGGCTGGTTGCGCGCCTTGGCCAGCTCGATCTGCTTCTGCCGATCGATGGCGCTGCGCCGGGTCTTCTCGCTCAGGCTGTCCCAGCAGTGTGGGCAGCTGATACCGGGCGCGTAGTGCTCGGACGCACGTTCCTCCACGCTGATCGGGTGACGGCAGGCATGGCACTGGTCGTAATCGCCCTCGCTCAGGTCATGACGGACCGTCACGCGGTTGTCGAACACGAAGCAATCGCCCTGCCAGCGGCTGTCCTCCTGAGGTACCTCTTCGAGGTATTTCAGGATTCCGCCCTTAAGATGATAGACCTCTTCGAAGCCTTCACCGAGCATGTAGCTGGAGGCTTTCTCGCAACGGATGCCGCCGGTGCAGAACATCGCCACCTTCTTGTGCCGGCTTGGGTCGAAGTTGGCCTTGATGTACTCGGGGAACTCGCGGAAGGTCGTGGTCTTGGGATCGATGGCGCCCTCGAAGGTGCCGATGGCCACCTCGTAGTCGTTGCGGGTGTCGATCAGCAGCACTTCAGGGTCGCTGATCAGCGCGTTCCAATCCTGGGGCTCGACGTAGGTACCGACCTTGTAGTTGGGGTCGACGCCTGGCACGCCCAGGGTGACGATCTCTTTCTTGAGCTTGACCTTGGTGCGGTAGAACGGCTGTGCGTCGCAGTAGGACTCCTTGTGGTCGACATCCACCAGGCGCGGGTCGCTGCGCAGCCAGGCAAGCAGCGCGTCGATGGCTTCACGGGTGCCCGACACGGTGCCGTTGATGCCTTCTTCGGCCAACAGCAGGGTGCCCTTGATGTCGTTGTCCAGCAGGGTCTTGAGCAGGGGCTCGCGCAGCTCGGTGTAGTCGTGCAGGGTGACGAACTTGTACAGCGCCGCCACGACGATAGCTTGGGTCATGCGATGGAATCTCCAGGTGGTCACCCTCGCAAAGGGCGGACCGGATTGGCAAAAAAAACGCGCCGACAAGCGGCGCGTTGCACAGTCTACCAAATTCCTGAAAAGGATTTTAGTGCTGGCTGCCTCCAGCACAGACCGGCGAGGCCGGAGCGGCGCCGACCTTGGCCCACTCCTCGGGCGTGTAGGTATGCAGCGCCAGAGCATGGAACTGCCCCATCAGGTCACCGAGGGTGACGTAGACCTTTTGGTGACGCTTGACGCTGTTCAGACCCTCGAACTGCTCGCTGACCACCACGGCCTTGTAGTGGGTCTGCAAGCCGCGGCTGTGCATGTGGCTTTCGTCGAGCACTTGCAGGTGCTGCGGCGCAAGCTGGGCCAGGTGCTGTTCGATCTGTTGTTGCATGTTCATGACGGGCTCCGCTTACTTCTTCGCCGGGGCGGCGGCCTTGCCGGCGTTCGGGTCCAGTTCCTTGGTCATGTCTTCAAGCAGCTTGTTGACCACAGGGACCGCAGGCTCGAGCTTCTGCTGGGTCAACTGGGCCGACTGCTGGGTGACTTGCGGCATCTTGGTCATGACCTTGCGGCCCAGTGGCGACTCGTAGAACTTGACCAGGTCGTTGAGCTCGCTTTCAGAGAAGTTGGCTGTGTAGAGCTTGACCATGTCGGGCTTGAGCTTGTTCCAGCCGATGGACTGGTCCAGCGCGGCGTTGGCCTTGGCCTGGTAGCTGTCGAGCACGGTCTGCTTGGCGCCTGGCACCTTGGTCTTGATCTGCTCGAAACGCTGGCCGAACATCTGCTGCACTTGCATGTACACAGGCGTGCCCAGCTTGTCGGCGTTGGCCAGCTTGAGGAATTTTTCCGCTGCGGCATTGTGGCTGGCGGTATCAGCGAGCACTTGGCCGCTGGCACAGGCCAGGGCGACAGCGACGCAAAGGGCGCGGAGACGGGTCATCGAATTTCCTTCAGTAAACGGGGAGGTAATTACCTCTAGGGAGTAGAGCATTCTGCGCCGACACGGCACAGCGCTCAAGCAGGGCGATGGGCGATGGAACTGCCCGGATCAATCAGGGCCTAAACTGCGGATTCAGACAACGAAGGAGTGAGCGCAGCATGAGCCGTATCGAAACTGACAGCCTGGGCCCGGTCGAAGTTCCTGACGAGGCCTACTGGGGGGCCCAGACGCAACGCTCGCTGATCAACTTCGCCATCGGCAAGGAGCGCATGCCTCTGGCGGTGCTGCACGCCTTGGCGCTGATCAAGAAAGCCGCCGCGCGCGTCAACGACCGCAATGGCGACCTGCCGGCCGATGTCGCCCGCCTGATCGAACAGGCCGCCGACGAAGTGCTCGACGGCCAGCTCGATGACCAGTTCCCGTTGGTCGTCTGGCAGACCGGCAGCGGTACCCAGAGCAACATGAACGTCAACGAAGTGATCGCCGGGCGCGCCAACGAGCTGGCCGGCACCGGCCGTGGCGGCAAGGTGCCGGTGCACCCGAACGACCATGTCAACCGTTCGCAGAGCTCCAACGATTGCTTCCCCACCGCCATGCACATCGCCGCGGCGCAGGCCGTGCAGCACAAGCTGTTGCCGGCGATCACCGAGCTGTCGTCGGGCCTGGCGGAGCTGTCCGCGCGCCATCAGCAACTGGTCAAGACCGGCCGCACCCATATGATGGATGCCACGCCGATTACCTTCGGCCAGGAGGTCTCGGCCTTCGTCGCTCAGCTCGACTATGCCCAGCGCGCGATCCGCGCCTCGCTGCCAGCGGTGTGCGAACTGGCCCAGGGTGGCACCGCGGTGGGCACCGGCCTGAATGCCCCGCACGGCTTTGCCGAAGCCATCGCGGCGGAACTGGCGGCGCTGTCCGGCCTGCCGTTCGTCAGCGCGCCGAACAAATTCGCCGCCCTCGCCGGCCATGAACCGCTGATCAGCCTGGCCGGGGGTCTGAAGACCCTGGCGGTGGCGTTGATGAAGATTGCCAACGACTTGCGCCTGCTCAGCTCCGGGCCGCGCGGCGGTCTGGCCGAAGTGCGCCTGCCGGCCAACGAGCCAGGCAGCTCGATCATGCCGGGCAAGGTCAACCCGACCCAGTGCGAAGCCCTGTCGATGCTGGCGTGCCAGGTGCTGGGCAACGACACCGCGATCGGCTTCGCTGCCAGCCAAGGTCACCTGCAACTGAACGTGTTCAAACCGGTGATCATCCACAACCTGCTGCAGTCGATCGAACTGTTGGCCGACGGTTGCAGCAACTTCCAGCAGCACTGCGTGGCCGGCATTGAGCCGGATGCCGAGCAGATGGCCGCGCACCTGGAGCGTGGGCTGATGCTGGTGACCGCCCTTAATCCGCACATCGGTTACGACAAGGCCGCGGAGATCGCCAAGAAGGCCTATGGCGAGGGTTCCACCTTGCGCGAGGCGGCATTGGCGCTGGGGTACCTGACCAACGAGCAGTTCGATGAGTGGGTACGGCCAGAGAAGATGCTCGCGCCGGGTGGCAAGGGCTGAAGGCTGGCTTGCAGGGGGCTGCTATTAGCCCCCTTGGCTGACACACATCCCCTGTGCCGCTGCGCACCCTGCTTTGCGCGACTATGTTGCAGGGGTATGTGGGGGCCTTTTCGCGGGTAAACCTGCTCTCATAGAACACACGCTAACTCATTGATTTATCTGTACTTTGGAGCGGCCTTGTGCCGGGACGCCGGACCGCGCGATCGACCGCGCAGCGGTCGCAACCCCTGTAACCGCGCTGCACCAGACAGATCGAGATAGCTGGCTTTACGGCCGCTTCGCAGCCGATCGCAGGACAAGCCAGCTCCTACAGGGTGGTGA
>Ga0160433_100384_pt1 | contig 24917 bp, 24 predicted proteins | sample HID1972K_E0MG_FD_108235 | JGI IMG/M metagenome (GOLD analysis project Ga0160433, IMG submission 108235) | Enriched pill bug-associated microbial communities from UW Madison campus, WI, USA - HID1972K_E0 MG | ecosystem: Host-associated > Arthropoda: Insects > Digestive system > Unclassified ...
CCAGCCATCATCAAAAGCGGTTGATTGATCAGATCCATATTCGTAGTAGCATCCCAAGTCATTAAGTCGAGCAGGCTGCTCATGGTATATAAAAAGGTTGAATTTGGATGTGCATGGGTTCTATAGTAATACTCGTATCCTTCACGATATAGATCGGTCGAAGTTTTAGCGATTTCTTCGTCTGTTATACTCGCCACTCCTGCATAAATCACTTCACCACCTGCGGCTTCTTGCGCACGGGCATCCGAAGCTTGTTGTAAGCGTTCTTGAATGGTATTTAATTGGGAATTCTGAAAGCCATTACGTCTTACCTCGCCCGAGTTAAACATACTCAAGGTTGCAACGGCTTTAAACCGCTTGTCAGATTGTGCGGCTTTTAAAGTATAACCACCGCCACCACAAATACCTAAAACACCTACACGGTTTGCATCAACTCCAGCATATTGGGTAATAAAGTCAGCCATACCATGAATATCTTGTGTTCGGTATGCAGGATTATCTGTATGACGTGGCTCACCGCCGCTTGCTCCCTGGTATGCTGCATCGGCAGCAATGGTTATATAACCTGCCTCTGCCAAACGCTGTGCATATAGTCCAGCTGTCTGTTCTTTTATACCTCCGTTAGGATGTGCTACTGCTATTGCCGGATATTTCTTTGATGCATCGTAATTCGCCGGTGTATAAACATTGGCAGCGATATCAATTCCGTTCAGCTTATAAGTTACTGGATGGATATTTACTTTTCCTCTTACGTTTTCGGTAATGGCTCCTTCATAAACCAAAGTATAAGGGTTTTGCTGATTTGTCTGTTGTTTAGATTGTGCATTTACTATATCTGTAGCTGCTATTGACATTGCGAATGCAATTATTGATGTTAATTTTTTCATTTTTTTAATTCTATTAATTTTGTTCTTTACTTTCTAGGACTTCGTCCAAAACTTTTTGTGCTGCCTGTGCTTCCTTTTTACCAACAATTGATTTGATAACTCCTACAAATTGTTGTAACTGATTTGGTGTTAAACCAACATTCAGGCATAGATTTAAATGTGAACGCAACATGGGTTCTACACCACCAATACTGCTGAGTACCGACACGGTTACTAGCTCTCTTTCTATATAGGTCAGAACATCCCGTTCGAAAATATCGGCAAAAAGATGTTCTTTTAGAAAGACCTCTATTGTAGGTGCAAATGCCGCATAGCCGGTTTTTGGTCCGGTTTCGGGTATGCCGGTAAGTTCTTCTAATATGGCTTTCCCGCGTTCGTATTTGTCCCGTTCATCATTAATTGGAGACGCTTCTACGCCGGTTACATCATTAATGCCTTTAGCTTTACGTTCGTCTAACACAGCCATAAAAGTTTGCAATCCACGAAGGCTGCGTGGAAATCCGGCATAGGCATAGACATGCATGACAGCTTCCTTGATCTGGTTAATCGTCAATCCTGCTTCTAGTCCGGCATTTAGTTCTATTTTTAGCTTAGATAGATCGCCTTTACCAGTGAGTGCCGAAATGCGGACAATCGCCTGTTGTTTGCTATCTAAATTCCCTTCGGCATTTGTTTTGGCATTTGTGGTTGTATTAACAATTACTGCCATAACAAATAATATTGATTTTAAGAGTTTATTCATAATCATTACCATTTTTACTATTCAACCTATATTCTTGTAAAGAAGAATTGATGATACAAAGGTCAGTATTGAAAGGCAATCAATTAGTATACGTATTACGGTTTTTGCTACCAATATTACTTATCCTGGCATTTACCATTTGGCTCTATGTGTTTGTCACCATGCCGGTTGCTGCTCAATTAACTAAACCTATTTTCTTCAACCAGTTTTGTACATCAATCTGTACCTGCTTTTCTTTTTCCCCTTCTATCACGAATAAAATGCCATCCCTTTCTACACCACCTTTAGTTGAGAACCCGTCCAATACTTTACTATTTGGGCATAATTGTTTCACTGTCTCAAAACTGCTGCCTATGCCATAACCTGCATTAGTATTAAAGGGTACTACCGTTTTTCCACTTAAATCATACTGGTTTAAAAAACTTTTCATTGGGGGCGGTAATTGCATTCCCCAGGTTGGAAACCCGATAAAGATCACATCGTATTTTTCTATACTATCAATTTTTGTCTTTAACGGAGGCAGGTAACCTGTTGAATTTTCATTGGCTACCTGATCTACTGTTGTTTGATAATGTTCGGGATAGGGCGTTACCAGCTCCAGTGCTATCAAGTCACCGCCTATCTTTTTATGAATGATTTCCGCAACGGCTTTCGTGTTTTTTGTTCGTGACAGATAAACGATCAATACATTTTTATCGTGTAATAATTCACCTTTTTCCTTCGCTGGTTCTTGTGCTCTGGAACAAGACGATAACATAAAAAAGATTGTACTTAGCCATAATGTTACCTTTTTCATGTCGTTTTTTATTTATTGTCAGTACAATCGTATCTTCTCAGTATATAAATCCAATATTACTTATCCAAACCTTTTCCCTTTAGCCATTTCGACAATTCGTCAGCTACTTGTATATTATTTAAATCAGAAAAGGGAAAGTGCGTATTACCGTTTATACCGATTTCAGGTAGATGCACTACCGTTGCATCGCCTCCATGTTTATTAATAGTGGCTGCCCAAATCCTTGCCATTTCTAGACCTGAACGCCAGTGATCTTTATTCCATACGTTAGTAGGTTCCTTGGCGATGTTATCACCATAGTAAATAACGATTGGTATTTGTGTTAGTTTATTGAAATCAGCTAATGGTATTTCTTCACCTTTCAGCTCTCCGAAAAGACCTGCTGATTTTATTGGTTGGGGCAGTTCTCCTTCGGGGAATACGAAACTGCTATAAGGTTCATAGGCCACTATAGCTTTAACCTTATCATTTTTGATAGCAGTAAACCAACCTGGACCTCCACCTTGGGAATGCGTAATGAGAATACCTCCTCCGATTTTATTGAACAATTGAGATATTGCATCAGAAATAATGTTGACATCAAAACTTCCCGTATTTGGAGTCATTTGCCTGTAAAACTGTTTAAGAGAAGCCGTATCTTTAGGAAACTGAACATTTGGAAAGTAATCGGGATAATTACCGATCCGGAATTGTGTGAACCAGAACTGCTCGTCAGGAGTCGGCGTTATCGTTGTGGTAACGTTGCTCCGTCCTGCATCACCACGTCTGGGCTGGTCGAGCAGATAGACAGAAAACTTCCTGCGTAGAAAAATATTCTGAAAACCTTCTCTTCCATCAGGCGTTGTTTCCCATGTTTTTTTGGACTGTCCGGCTCCATGTAGAAAAACCAATGGATATTTTAGGGCTTTTACAGGAATTTGATAAAAAGCATAAGCATGGTCGCCGTGAAAAGTTTGTCCTTGAGGTTTTAATGCATTACCCAAATCAAAGTTTCCCGGTTCAGCAATTTTTGTTCCTCCTATAGCAAAACTGCCTTGCTCGGCAATGACTAATGGTTTCTGTTTGTTTTGTGCATTAAGTGATATTGACGTAGCCAATAATAAGGCCAATGCACCTAGATAACCTATTAATTTCTTATTCATTTCAATATTATTTTCCTACTCTGTTTTGTAAGTTCTCGGGATATCTTGCTCCTTGTATGACGATTTTTGAAGCCGAAGTTTCTATTTGTTGTATATCTTCTACGGACAATTTAATGGTTGTCGCTCCAATGTTTTCTTGCAAGCGATGTAATTTTGTAGTTCCCGGAATGGGTGTAATCCAAGGTTTTTGTATCAGTAACCATGCTAATGCTATTTGTGCCGGTGTGGCATCTTTTTCGGTTGCGATAGATTTTAATAAATTTACCAATGCCTGATTTGCTTTCCTGTTTTCTTCTGAGAAACGGGGGACAATATTTCTAAAATCCGAAGAACTGAATTTTGTAGTCTCATTGATTGCTCCGGTCAAAAAGCCTTTCCCCAATGGACTGAATGGTACGAATCCAATTCCTAACTCTTCCAGTGTTGGAATGATTTCCTTTTCAGGCTCTCGGAAGAATAATGAATATTCGCTTTGCAATGCTGCAACAGGTTGAACAGCATGCGCGCTACGGATCGTTTCAGTACCTGCTTCTGACAGCCCCCAATGTCTTACTTTTCCTTCGCTAATCAAATCCCGGATGGTTCCGGCAACTTCCTCAATAGGTATATTGGGGTCAACACGGTGCTGATAAAACAGATCAATATAGTCGGTTTTGAGTCTTTTCATGGACGCTTCTGCCACAGCTCTGATCCTTGCAGGACTGCTATCCAATCCTTTTTTTGAATCACCGTCCTGAAAGCCAAATTTGGTCGCAATGATTACTTTTTTCCGAAAGGGTGAAAGTGCTTCGCCCAACAATTCTTCATTTGTAAACGGACCATAACATTCAGCGGTATCAAAAAAGGTTACGCCTGCTTCAAAAGCGGCCCTGATTAATCTGACAGCATCCTGTTTATCGGTTGGGGGACCATAGCCAAAACTTAATCCCATACAACCTAACCCTAAGGCTGATACTTCCAGCCCACTATTTCCTAATTTACGTTTTTCCATCATTTTTGATTTTGATCAGTTAAATATTTAGTCTTCTTTCGCTCAACGACTTTACCATTGTAGGATTTCTGTGATCAAAGAATAAACTGGCACTCGTATCCAAAGTAGCTATTGCTTGTAAATCCTCTATAGAAAGTTCAAAATCAAAAATGCCAAAGTTTTCAACCATTCTTTCTTTACGAACAGATTTCGGAATAGCAACAATGTCTCTTTGAGTCAACCAACGGAGAATTATCTGTGCTACCGATTTATTATATTTTTCGCTAATGGCCGATAATACCTCATTGTGAAATATGTTGTTTTTGCCTTCTGCAAAAGGACCCCAAGATTGTATTTGTACATTGTTTTGTTGAAGAAATTTTTGGTTTTCTATCTGTTGGTGAAATGGATGGGTTTCAATCTGGTTAACAGCAGGTGTAAAACCACTGTTTATAATTAAATCCATCATCCGGTCGGGATGAAAGTTGGACACGCCAATGGCCTTGATTTTTCCCTCCTGATATAATTCCTGCATGGCTCTCCACGAACCGAAAATATCTCCATAAGGCTGATGAATTAGATACAGATCTAAATAATCCAATTGCAACCTTTCTAAAGAACTTTCAAATGCAGCTTTTGTTTTTTCGTATCCCGTATCCTGAACCCAGAGTTTGGTAGTTATAAACAGGTCTTCTCTAGCAATATCACTATTTTTTACGGCACTACCGACAGCGCTCTCATTGAGATAAGAAGTCGCGGTATCGATTAATCTATAACCTGTTTCAATTGCATCTATGACAGCTCTTTCACATTCGGCGGCATTTGGAATCTGGAAAACGCCAAATCCCAAGATTGGCATTTCCACTCCATTGTTCAATTTAACTGTTTTCATTTCCCTATTAGATTTACACTGTTCCTTATCAACATATTTGATATTACAAAGTTCTGATTTGATATTGAGTGAATTAGTATACCGATTACGGATTTTACTACCAATATTACTGATTAAGATGTATCTGCTGTTATTGTATAGGCAGAATGTTTAATTTTGTATAAGCAAATAAGTAATAGCTATGGAACAGGCATATAATTTTGATACAGTAAGCCAATATAATGCTTTTAATAACCATAAAACTTTACATCCTTTGGTCAGTATCGTTGATTTTTCAAAAGCTAAAAAGAGAACAGGTTCTCGCATGACTTTTGGACTTTACTGTATTTTCCTTAAGGAGGTGAACTGTGGAGATTTAAAGTATGGATGTAATTATTACGATTATCAAGAAGGCACATTGGTATTCATTTCTCCCGGACAAGTTATTGATGTAGAGAACAAGGTTGATTATTATCAGCCAATGGGATATGGACTGGTATTTCATCCCGACTTGATAAAAGGAACGTCTCTTGCCAAAGGTCTGAATGAGTACAGCTTTTTCAATTATAATACTAATGAGGCATTACATCTGTCTGACAAGGAAAGAAAAATTGTTTTTGATTGCTTTTCTAAGATTGAATATGAATTAAGCCAATCGATTGATAAGCATAGCAAAAAATTGATTGCATCCAATATTGAATTGTTCCTAAATTATTGTGAGCGGTTTTACGATCGTCAATTTATTACTCGGGAGAATGTCAATAGAGGAATATTGGAAAAGTTTGAAGAATTGTTGAACGAATATTTTTTGTCCGATAAACCACAAACGATCGGTGTACCGACAGTTTCATTTTGTGCCGACAAACTTCATCTGTCATCCAACTATTTTGGAGACTTAATTAAAAAGGAAACAGGAAGGTCGCCACAAGAATATATCCAATTTAAATTGATCGATATTGCCAAAGAGAAAATTTTCGATTCAAGCAAGACCATAAATGAAGTTGCATTCGAACTGGGATTCAAATATCCTCAACATTTTTCTCGATTCTTTAAAAAGATGGTTGGTCAAAGTCCGAATGAATATAGGGGTGTAAATTTAAATTGATAGTAATGAGAACTAGAATTCGTTAATGAGCTTCGCTCTATAATAAAATCACTTATCTGCTTCTTTATCCTGCACTGATTTATTTCCAGTTTCCACTTCAACTTGTTTTGTGGTTACAGCATAATGGTTTGGATGAATTTCTGACCCATATTTTAAAGCAAAGGCCTTTGTAAATTCAGCTCCAAAATAAAGTATTATGGAAGAATAGTAGGTCCATAATAGTAATACTACTAATGATCCGGCAGTTCCATAAGTGCTGCCAACGTCACTTTGACTGATATAAAAGGAAATACCGAACTTGCCCACCATAAATAAGATTGCGGTTACAACAGCTCCAGATATTACATCCTTCCATTTTATTTGAGCGTCGGGCAATACTTTAAAAATAACCCCAAATATTAAGGAAACAACGACAAGAGTAATTGCTTGATTTAAAATATAAAACAAGATTACTGTAATATCTGGAAAGGCTGCGCGCAACTGGTTGCTTAAACCATCAATAATTGTAGTAACGCCTAGAGAAACCAACAAAATAAATACCAGGCTGATAATAACTGAAAAAGACAGAAACCTGTTCTTCAATAATTTAAGCCATCCTCGTTTAGGCTTGGGCTTTAATCCCCAAATGTCATTAATTGAATCCTGTATTTCTGCAAAAACTGTAGTAGCTCCTACAAGCAGTGTTACAACACCAATTATAACCGCTATTTTACTTTTACCGCCAATCGCTGCATTTTTGATAATATCTTGTAGTTGTTCGGCAGTATCACGTCCCATAAAGCCTTCTAGTTGAGCATATATCTGTCCTTCAACAGCTTCTCTGCCAAGAAATATTGCACAAAGAGATATAATGAGTATAAGCAACGGGCCCATAGAAAAAACCGTATAATAAGCCAAAGCCCCACTCATTTTAGTCACTTTATGTTCTGAAAATCCAGTAAATGAAGATTTAAGGACTTCAAATATTCCTTTAAATGTGAATTTGTTTTTCATAATTTCTATTTCTCAATTCATTAGTTGTATCCGCCTTAATAAATATTGCTTTATGAAAGAATTTACTTTCTACTGCTTGTTAATCCAATCTTCAACAAATGAAGCCACCTCTTCCCAACCAGGTTCATTGCAGATATAATGGCTGCGACCAGTAAACTTTTTAATATCTGTTACGCTGTTTTCATCGGTATATGCTTCATGTTCTTTTTCAATGAGATCTGCAGGGCATATCAAGTCCTCTTCTCCCGCTATCAACAATAAGGGGTTATGAGGAAGATCAGTATCAATATCGGCTGAACTACTCATACAGCTTCTAAATACGTTTCGACTGTCTGGCGTTGCAGTTTTTTCAAATTCTATGTACACCTGTTCTTCGCTTAAGGTATTGGCAAAAGCACTTTTGAAAGTGTCGGGATCCATTGGTATAGGGTCATTACCCTTTAGAGGATTTGCTATAATCGTTGCATTCTTAAAAAATGACCAATCAAATGTAATCATTGCGTTTGGTGCTACCGAACTGATTGCAATTGCCATACTTGCCATGTTTCTAGAAAGTAAAAGTTGCGCAATCAATCCGCCTACAGAATGTCCTATCAAAATAGGTTTTTCGGACATTTTCAATATCATTGTTTCCAATGGAATAATAATGTCATCTAAAACTAAGTCACCTAGTCCTTCCGGAATATTGTTTCGCAGAGTTGAAGGTTCACCTTCATGGTATGGCCAGGCAGGTGCAATACATTCATAACCTTTAACTTCGAAGAACTCTATCCATTTAGTCCAGCTAACCGGATTTTGGAACATGCCGTGTACAAATATGATTTTCTTATTCATAAATATAGATTTTTTATTAGCTACTCGTAAAAAGCGAAAATCTCATCAATAAGGTACATCTTCACTTTATTTTTTAAACAGCCTTAAACAAAAGATGTTTTCTTATCTTGTTTAAGGCCTTTCAGAGATTTCTTGACTACTCTTTCTTTTTAGGTTCTCGTCCAAAGACTTTTCTCAGTTCATCTTTCGCATTTTCCAGCACCTCTTTTTGATCTGATTCGAGATTCTTTCCTGCCCGGTTAATGTAAAAAGTCAGCATCGACATGGCTGAACGGTAGGGGCTAGACTTCTTTCTATTGCTTTCTTCAGCTGATTTCTTTAATGATTCTGCGATCTTCTTTGGACTTTTTGATTCAAAGATATTTTCTTTAAGGTCCAGCGCATCACTATTCTTAGTTACCTTGGCTGACCATCTTTTAGTCTGTTTTTTATCTTCTGATTTCTTCCCCTGTGTTTCCATAATTCTATTCTTAATATTAATAATAATTCAATTGATGAAGATTTGTTTCGCAAGATCTACTTGTTAACCAACTTTGTTATTTAGCAATATTCTAATTTCGTATTTTTTCAACTTTTTTATCTTTCGGTAAAACCGATAAGATCAGTGCTATTAGAGCCATCAAATCTAAGACTGCGCTCATAGCATGAGAATATTCCCATTGCTTACGGAGCTCAATCCAGTTCACAGGCAGTATTGTCCAATTATTAGTTTGTTGGTTGGCAGGATAAGTAAAAACCCAAAATATAATTTGTGTCGCAACGATACATAGCAAAGCTATTAAGGTAAAAGCAAATGCTTTTTTTTGCTTTCGAACCAAACATGTTAAAATAAGGATAGAAAGCAAAGCTCCCAATGCAACAATCCCCAAGAGCGCCCAGCCATTATAGATTTGTTGAACAGTCAAATAATCATCCTTAGATAAATTAATTTTGTTTGGTAATTCGAATAAATGGGCTAAGCCTGCGCTCAATGCAAGTGCTGTAAATAAGAGGCTACTGAAACGCATTATGTTTAACCACATAGCTTTTGTTTTTATTATCATTGATAATAAAAAATATGATCAAATTGTTTTCACGAGTATTAATATACTGTTAATCCGCTCCCTTCTCTTTTTTATTCCTTTTTTATTTCTCTTAGATCAATTTTATTAAACCTGAAAAGGTAAAACAGCAAAGAATAGGTAATCATTAAAAAGCTAAACAGAGTGTAGTAGCTGCCTAATATAACATACAAGGCTATGAAAAAGAAAAATATCAGGAATTTCAAATAACTTCCTGTATTTAGTTTAATCATATATAATATAGTTACTAAGAAGAGTAATGCGGAAAGTCCAAATAGGAAACCGTTAGCGATTGCGTATAGTTTGTAGTCTGCTGCCATTATAAAGAATACCCATTCAGGAATTAAAATGATAGCGAAAACTAAAAGCCAATTCGACACTTTTTTACTGATTTTAATAGGCAAACTTCTACTAAAGTTTAACTGCCCAGCTTCAAATTTTAATAAGTTAAGCACTAAAAATGAATGGCATACTATAGATGTCAATAAAGCAATAAGTAGAACTCTAACATCATTCTCAATATTGGCAAACATCCATAAAGTACCCTTGAATAGGATGGAGGATATGATTTTGCATATTAATAACATCAATAGTTGTTCAGTAAAAAGATAAAATATTGGCCAGCTAAAGAATGGCTTTTTTATTTGAAGTCCAATATTTATCAACCAACTTTCTTTTTTTAAAAAGCCGAAGCTTATATAGTGGAATTTAAACCAAGCTAACATAAAGGATAAAAAAAGAAAGATAATTATGATACAGATGACGCTGCTATATAATTGGAATTTTATACCAAGTATGATTAGTAGAACAGCGTAAATAAGAATTGGTAAAAGAGTAATTGAATAAAATTTTACCCAGAGTTTTAATTGAAAACTCTTTTCTCGTGAACCTATTTCTTTTATGAAATTATATTGTTGTAATCTAAGGTTCTGATTAATGTATAAGTGAACTTTCGCACAATATAAGAACCAGGAAATAAATACAAGCGCCATTCCCAGAGGTGAAGAAATACTTGCTAATAATAAAGCTTGATGATATTCAATTAATTGATACGAATCAACAAGACCGAATAAAATATAAAATCCAAAAAGGAATGATCCGGCATGTTGCTTGTAGAATTCTTTTGCTAAGCTATTGATCAGTAATTTAAACATCTATAGCCTAATAATTTGTTTATCAATAATTTGGAATATTGTATCCAATTCTAATTTGTCTAGATTGATTTCTTGATGTGAAGACAATAAAAAGCTTTTTCCTTTTGATGATTTTGTTTTGATTAAGTGGTAAAGTTTATCTGATGAGCGAGCATCGAGCGTGATAAAGGGCTCATCTAAAATGTACAGATCAGGATTGCCAAGAAAAGCACATATAAGTGATAGTTTTTTCAGCATCCCGCTTGAATAACTACCAATTTTGTTGTTTAAAAAGGCAGTCATTTCGAAGTAATCAATAAGGTATTTTATTTTTTTAGTATCTGTTTTGCGAACTTCTTGATAGAAATCAATGAGTTCTTTTCCTTTTATGAATAAAGGATATTGTGGTTCTGCTTCAGCAAAGCTGATTTTGGAACGGAATAATATGGGTTGCTTTTTTAAGTTGACTCCTTCTAATTCTACTTCACCATTGAAAGGTGTTTGTCCTGATATAATATGGAATAAGGTCGTTTTTCCAGTTCCGTTTTCTCCTTTTAACCAGTGTGTTCCTTTTTTAATTTTCCATTTGTTGAAGTTTAATACTTCATGGCTACCGTATTTTTTAGTGATGCTGGTTAAGATTAGCAAAATATTAAGGTTTGATTTTAAGTAAAAGCTTTTATGATACCTTATGAAAGTCTCTATCTAATATAAGATTGTTTTTACAATAGTTAAAGCGTGTAAATTCTTACTTTCTAATAATTTTAAGTTTGGCTAATAAGATAAGTTCATTAAAGACTTTATACTCATTACAAACTTATTGGATTGTATCAATTCGATATCATTACATTTTTATGTTTAAGAACAAAGACTTAAATGCTATTTATTATTTAAGTTCGCAGATTATCATTTATAACTGATGAATAGAGGTCTTCCATCTTTGTATAATAAGTTTAAAGCAGTAGCGCTTTTGTTTTGTCTTCTTTTAATGATGGTAAGTACTTGTCCAGTCCGAAGCCTCCTATCAAGCGCTTCTTTTTCAATTGGAGAAACTTTCAGACAACCAAATAATACTAAAGCTTCTGTCAATAATAACTTTTCTTGTTCTTTTGAAGGAAAGGTAACCCAGGCAACATTTTTAGATCTATCAAAAAGGAATAGTAACAGTTTGCCGTTACCATTTATTCTAGCTTTATTAAAGCTGTATCTGTTTATTTCTATTTTTAATACATGGGGAGGCTTTATTAATAAATATCGAAATCCATCCCTGATTTATCACGTACCCCTGTTTTTGAGAAACAGGTCTATCATTATATAATACCATTATCTCTCTTCCAGACTATTTTAAGAAATAATGAATAAATGTAAGAGAGTTAATCTTTTACATAGGTATCTATAATTATATAATGAACACAACAATGAATTTAAAGAAGAAAATTTCTCCCTCAAACATTATTACAGGAATCCTAGTGGTTTTTATACTGGCTATGCTTTTCAGTCCAAGCTTGAAAGGGGCAGTTATGCAGAGCTTAATGAGAATTGGTTTATTTCAACCAAGTATACCAGATGAAACAACAGAAGAATTAGCCGCAGGAACTAGTACTAATACCTATAACGAAGAGATTCTATTTAAAAATATTAAAGGTGAAGTCATTGAACTTGCTGATCAAAGAGGAAAGGTTGTCTTCATCAATTTCTGGGCTACATGGTGTCCTCCATGTATCGCTGAAATGCCAGCTATTAATAAGCTTTATTCAAGTTTTAAAGAAGATGAAAAAGTTATGTTTTTGTTAGTTGATGTTGATAATAATCCTGTCAAATCACAAAAGTTTATGGATAGGAGAAAATTTGATTTACCGGTTTATACACCTGCAAGTCCGATACCTTCATCGTATATGGGAGGGGCTATACCAACTACATTAGTTCTTAATAAGTATGGCGAAGTGGTTTTTAAGCATGAAGGAATGGGTGACTTTTCCAATGAAGAGTTTAAGACATTTGTTAGTGAGCTGATTGCAGAATGATTACTGCTTGGCAGCGGAAAATATAATTAAGTGTGGTTTCCACCTTTTTTATCTTTTAGTTTATCAACATTATAAAGTACTATATCTTCTATCAACTTTTTGGGAAGAGGCTTATCTAAAGATATTTGAATAGCACCTTTGCTTGTCTTGTAAATTTGCAATTTAGATTTGAAGTGTATAATAGCGTCCGGACCAGGATACACCCCTAAATGGTTTTTAAATAAAGCGAAGTGAATCAAATTACCATTATATCGGAGTGTTGGCATCTTATAACTGATGGTTTCTACCGTATCTGGGGGTGCTGTATGACGAAGGAGACGAAGGACTTCCCATAAGATATTTTGCTTTTCGTTATCAAAGCTTTCTATATATTGCTCAATTGTTGAAAAAGTTTTGTCCATCATTTAGAGAATGAATGTTATTGATGAGTTTTGCCTATTCTTTTATAGGTAGTACTCAAAAAGAATAAGGTAGTTTGCATTAACGTTAACAATACATCTTCGTCGATATCTGACAGCTTTTTAATATAAATACACGCTTTGCCCATCGTAAACTTCCCTAAGTCTTTGAGCAGATTTTCTTGATCTGGACAACCGGAATATACATAAAGTGAAATAGCTGTCTTGCGAGGTGAAAATCCAAGAATAGGAGCTTCGCCATTATGGCCACTTTCATAGTGATAGCTGTAGGTGCCAAAACCAATAATGGAAGGTCCCCACATTTTAGGTTCTTCGTTAGCAACTTGCTGCATTAATTCGATCAGGCGAAGGCTGTCAGTATGCTTTTGTTTGTTTTCTATGTAATCTAGAAATTTAATAACACTTTCTGTTGTATAAACGGTTTTATTTTTAGCCATAAGGGTTTCTTATGTGGAATTGTTATATTAAGAGGATTTCATAAAATCGAAGGCGCCCCTGCGAAGGTGGATGCCATATTCTAAATATGCTTTTAGGCAAGCCAAGAAATTAGCCCAACCTCCAGTTTGTCGAAGAGCTTGCTCTACTCCTTCATGAGTGAATTCCATTTGATGCTCATCTATGCGAACGACAGTCGACCCATCATTTTGGGCTTCTAGCTTGATTTCTACAAGCATATCGCTAACGCCTCCACTCCAATCAAAAGAAATATAGGAATGAGGTATAATGTTTTTTCCACTTACAGGAAAACGATCCGGAAACTCAGGAAACCACCAGTCTACCGTTTGACCATTTGCTAAAGTACCCGAACCAGAGGCAAAATAATTCTGCATCTTTTCTGGGTTTATAATCGCCTCAAAAACATCTTGAGGAGATTTTTGAATTTGAATGAATGCCTGAGCTATTAGTTTATTATTCATCGAAGCTATGTCTACGATTTTTAACTTTTTAATATTTTATTTTTCTAATTCAAATATACAAAACTATTCATAACCAGTGTCTTACCTTTGTCTAATATTCAAAGTATTTTCCCAAACAATCTTTCAAGATTGTTCCCTGAACTGGGTTTGATATTTAGAATGAAATATCTAGACTCAATAAATATCTTGTCCTATGGAAGACCTTTAAATAAATACTTACATTACTAAACATTTCACATATTTGTATTCATTTTAAACCGTTTTGAAGATATTGAAGAATATTTAAATGTCTAATGTTAAACAAACTTTAAAAGAGATGTAAAGCTTCTGTTTCAACTAAAACAAACAGAAAGGTTACGACATATTCCGGTGGGAAGTTTGATAGGAGTTATAGGTAGTTTATATATAATCAGCAGCTTCATTTAAAAGCAGAACGGTAAATTCGTAAAACAAGAATTGCTGTTATGAGAAAACAGTAAAAATCCAATAATTTTCGATGCTCATTTATGAATTCTTATTTACATTTTTTTGATTTTAAGCAGAAAGTAAATTATAAAACGGAAGTTCTAGCAGGCTTCACGGTTGCGATGACGATGATTCCTGAGTCTTTATCTTTTGCGATATTAGCAGGGCTATCTCCACTTACTGGTTTATATGCTGCTTTTTTAATGGGTTTGATTACAGCAGTTTTTGGTGGAAGGCCGGGAATGGTTTCTGGTGGTGCTGGTGCTACAATTGTTGTATTAATTGCTTTAAGTAAGACTTATGGAGTGGAATATTTATTTGCAGCAGTGGCATTGGCAGGTTTTATGCAGTTTTTGGTCGGCGTATTCCGGTTAGGAAAGTTTGTACGATTAATTCCGCAACCAGTGATGTATGGATTCTTAAATGGTTTGGCAGTCATTATTTTTATGGCGCAAATTGAACAATTTAAGTTTATCGACAACGGTATAACCTCTTGGTTAGTTGGAACACCTTTATATATAATGGGAAGCTTGACTTTGCTCACTATCGTTATCGTGTTGCTCTTTCCTAGAATTACAAAAGCCATTCCAGCTTCATTAGTTGCTATTATTATTGTTTTTGTGCTTGTTTTAGGATTAAATATTGATACAAAAACGGTAGGCGATATTGCAAGTATTAAGGGTGGATTGCCATCATTTCATATTCCGATAATTCCGTTTACAATGGAAACGTTGAAAATAATATTTCCCTTTTCATTGATTATGGCCGGTGTGGGTTTGATTGAATCTTTATTGACTTTATCCATGGTTGATGAGATTACCAACTCAAAGGGAAAGGCAAATAGAGAAGCTATGGCGCAGGGAAGTGCTAATATTGTTAATGGTTTTTTTGGTGGTATGGGTGGATGCGCAATGGTAGCTCAAACTTTAGTTAATTTAAACGCAGGATCCAGAGCAAGGTTGTCAGGGATTATTGCTGCTCTAACTATATTGATCATTATTTTGTTTGGTTCTCCAATAATAGAAGAAATACCTATGGCTGCTTTAGTAGGGGTAATGATCATGGTTGCCATCGGAACATTTGAATGGGTTTCTTTGAGGATCATTAATAAAATGCCGAAATCTGATATTTTTGTCGGGATGCTGGTTGCGTTAATAACCATTGTACTTCATAATTTGGCTTTAGCAGTTCTAGTGGGAGTAATCATTTCCGCATTAATATTTGCTTGGGACAATGCAAAAAGAATCCGTGCAAGAAAGTACATCAATGAAGAGGGTGCTAAAGTATATGAAATTTATGGCCCGTTGTTTTTCGGTTCGGTCAGTAGATTTTTAGAAAAGTTTGATGTTGAAAATGATCCGATTGAAGTAGTAATCGATTTTAAAGACAGTAGAGTTGCAGATATGAGTGCTATTGATGCATTAAATAAAATTACTGCTAAATATGCGGATCAGAATAAGCGTGTTCTCTTGAAGCATTTAAGTCAAGATTGTAGGAGCAAACTTGAAAAAGCCAAAGGAGTAATAATGGTTACGATGGAGGAAGATCCTACTTATAAAGTAATGTCTGATAAATAGAATACTGGTAAGCTATTTAATGTGTTCTGTTTTATCATTTAAAAAAACTGGAAGGTTCCAGTGATAACGAAGCGCCAATAAACGTAATCCAAAGCATACAGTTAAAGCAATGATGGATACCCAATCGTTTGATACCCATTCTAAATAATTTCCTAAAACAACAATTAAAGCCCCTATAAGTGCCGCTGAAGCATAAATTTCTTTTTCCAATATAACGGGGACCCGATTAAGCAAAATATCGCGCAATACTCCGCCACCAACGGCCGTAGTGATTCCCAGAAGAATAGCAACCTCTGCATTATGGCCATAGCCAAGACTTTTTTGCGCACCGGTAACCGCAAATATTGATAAGCCCAATGCATCGAAAAGCAAAACCGGATGATTAAGTCGTTGCACAAAAGGGTATAAACCGATAGTCATTCCTGTAGCTATAATTGCTGTTACTAAATAACGCCAGTTTGTTAATCCTGTGGGTGGAATGGCTCCGATACAAAGATCACGAATAATCCCTCCACCACAAGCTACAGTAAATGCAATAGCACAGATGCCGAACAAATCCAGACCTCGTTGCTTTGCGGCCGTCGCTCCACTTATAGCAAAAACAAAAGTACCTGCCAGATCAAGAAAATTATAGAGAGCGTATAGTTTATCCATTCTTAAAGATAGTTTAGTTCAGCCAGATTAATAAAGTTATAACTATTTATTAAAAAGTTTCAATTGATATGTTTTCAGTAGATATTTGATTCAATTCGTCTATCTTTCATATTCATCGAGATTTTTTTAAGCTGATTTAGAATAATTAAATAAAAAATTGTTTAGAATGGTTTTAAATAATACTTTTGTGAAGATTATAAATAAACCATAACAAAGAATTTATCGATCGTTATTCATTTAAGTACTTATGAAAGCTCAAACAATAAAGAGATGGTTTAACGTTCATAAATGGACAAGCCTTATATGCACCGTATTTCTTCTGATGTTATGTATCACCGGATTACCTTTGGTGTTTTATGAAGAAATAGATCATCTTTTGGGAAAGGATATAGAGCTTTCTGAGCTTCCTGCCGGCTCGCCTGAGTTTTCAAAGGATGCTGTCCTGCAAAATGCTATGGAGCACATACCAGGGAAAGAAGTAAAGTACATTTTTTGGGACGCTGATCATCATCCACATCAAATGTTTGTAACATTGGCTGACTCATCGGAAGCTCCCATTGAAGCAGATCATTATTTAACTATGGATGAACGAACTGCTACAGTGCTTGAGGCACCTCCAAATGAAATGGATTTCATGTTGGTAATGTATTACCTCCATGTGGAGATGCTTGCCGGTATACCGGGTAAGCTTTTTCTAGGTTTGATGGGAACCCTATTTATTGTAGCAATTATTTCCGGTGTAGTTTTGTACGGTCCAATCATGAAGCGTTTTGATTTCGGGATGATAAGAACAGAAAAGTCATCTCGTTTAAAATGGTTGGATTTACATAATCTGCTAGGAATTGTAACATTGGCATGGGCATTCGTTGTGGGTATCACCGGTGTTATTAATACATTGGCAGATCCTGCATTAGAAATGTGGAGATCTGGGCAATTGGCTGAAATGGTGTCTGAATATAAAGATAAACCTAAAATAGAAGGTAAATTAAGTTCTCTTGATGCTGCCATTGAAAAAGCTAAAGAAGCCGCTCCTGGAATGGAGGTGTCTTTTGTGGCATATCCCGGTACTCTATATTCAAGTAGTCATCATTATGCAGTCTACATGATTGGAACCACCCCCTTAACTTCCAGAATTATTAAACCGGCATTGATTGATGCAGAAACCGGGGAATTTACAGATATGAGAGATCTACCCTGGTATTTGAATACAATTTTTATTTCTCAGCCTTTTCACTTTGGAGATTATGGTGGCATTCCTATGAAAATCATTTGGGTGATCTTTGATTTAGCTACTATTATTGTGTTGATTTCAGGGCTTTATCTTTGGTTTGCAAGACGTAAAGCCAAAGCGGCTCAATTGAAAAGACTTTTAGATAATTACGAATCACTTACGCTAACAACGGTTGAAGAAGATGCCTACTAAAAAATACTACTTTAATAAAACATGGGAAATGCCGATTTTACTGGCTGTTCTTACAACTATAGGATTATTGTTAGCTATAATGGGAACAGGAATATGGCATATTCTTTCGTGGATAGTATTATCTATTCCTTTATACATTATGTGTAAGCACGGGGTTAAATACTATAAATAACAGATTATTTAGATCGTTATTCTTCCGCCAGTCACTGGAAGAGTTGCTCCCGAAATATAACTTGCTTCATCAGATGCTAAAAACACATAGGCAGGTGCAACTTCCACAGGCTGTCCTGGCCTTCCCATTGGTGTATCTTTTCCAAAAGACTCAGGATTTGGCATGGTTGATGGAATAAGAGGAGTCCAGATAGGACCAGGAGCTACTGCATTAACACGTATGCCTTTCCCTGCTTCTAATAATACCTGACTTAAATTGGCCGTAAAGTTTTGAATGGCAGCCTTTGTTGCAGCATATGGTAATAAAACAGGAGTAGGAGAATATGCGTTTATGGAAGTTGTATTTATTATGCTACTTCCAGGTTTCATGTGTGGCTCTGCAGCTTTGCTTAAATAAAACATAGGATGTATGTTAGTGTCGAAGTTTTTTACCCATTCATCATCAGAAATATCATCTAATGATTTTCTAGCCATTTGAAAAGCGGCATTATTTACTAAGATATCTATTCTTCCAAATTCTGCTACGGCCTTTTGTACAATCGCCCGACAATGTTCCGGATCACGTATATCACCTTTCACAAGAATAGCTTTTCTTCCAGCTTCTTTTACAAATTCAGCAGTGTCATAAGCGTCTTCGTCTTCCATGTCGTCCAAATAACTTATCAAGACATCTGCACCTTCTCTGGCAAATGCAATTGCTATTGCTTTCCCGATTCCGGAATCTCCACCAGTGATAATAGCCTTTTTGCCTTCCAATTTACCACAACCTTTATAAGATTCTTCTCCATGATCTGCTTTCGGCTGCATACCTTCTTCATTGCCCGGAATAACTTGTTCTTGTTTTGGAAATGGTGGAACAGGATATTTTTCCGCAGGGTTTTGATTTTCTTCTTCTTTCATTTTCTTATGTTTACTTTGTTAATGAACAACCTGCTTTTATAAAGGTTTAAGATTAATTCTTACTTTATAATAATTTCCCAATCGTCAGGCTTTTGTATGATACTGAAGCGTACATCATCCTCAAACCGATGAATAGTAAGTTTTAATGTTCTCTCAACCAATTTTAAATTTTTAATATAAACCACCTCCAGGTAATCAGGAAGTATTATTCGTTCAAATGTGATAGTTTTATTTACGGCATTAATATCCATTCTTAAACAGGATTGCAACAGCATAAATACAGCTCCGACTGCCCAAGCCTGTGGCGAGCAAGCAACAGGGTAGGCTGTCGGCCCTATGCCTTTTCTTCTATCGAAACCACAATATAGTTCAGGAACTCTTTGTAAATCTATAAATAGAGATGCATCAAAAATAGATGCCATAATTTTTAAAACATGGCTTTGTAAACCATATTTAGATAAGCCATAAGCAATCAAAGCATTATCATGAGGCCAAATAGATCCATTATGATAAGACATTGGGTTGTATTTTCCTGCTAAAGATGACAAAGTTCTTATTCCCCAGCCGCTAAACATATCCGGATTAAGTAACGTATCAGCAAGTAAAATAGCTTTATCATCATCAGCTATCTTAGTAAAAAGACAATGGCCGGCATTAGAAGAGATTACTCTACAAGGTTTTTTATTACCGTCAAGGGCCAAAACAAAACAGGATAGTTCCTGGTCCCAAAATTTTTCATTAAAATTCTTTTTTAGCAAAGCAGCTTCATTAAACAATGTGGAAGAATGATGCTCGTCTCCAAACAATAAAGCCAGATTTCCTGCATGCATTTTTGCTCCATATACATAACTTTGAACTTCACATAAAGCAATAGGCGGTTCGGCTAACTGTTTATCATCATGCATTATCGAATCAAAAGAATCTTTCCACCCTTGATTGGTCAGCCCATTTTCGGCTTTGTGTATATATTCTACAAATCCATCACCATCAATGTCTCCATATTGATCAATCCAGTTGAGTGCAGCTTTAATATTTGGCCAAATCTTTTTGATTAAATTCAGGTCAGCTGTACGATCGTAGTACATGCCTGCAAGAATAATAAACAATGGGGTAGCATCTATAGTTCCATAGTATTGTGCAAATGGTATCTCACCTGTATTAGCCATTTCTCCGTGGCGGGCCTCATGTAATATTTTACCTGGCTCTGCATCTTGTTCAGGAATTAAATCAGTAGCCTGGTTGACTGCCAAAAATAATAAGACATCCTTAGCAACCTCCGGACTAATCCATAAAACTTCCATAGCGGCTATTATTCCATCTCTACCAAACGGCGTATTATACCAGGGAACTCCGGCATAAGGATATTTTCCTTCACTAGTTTGTGAAAGAAGAGAAATTAGATCGATTTCTGATCTGAATAACCAATGATTATATTGTTGATTAGATGTTTTAATATTGGCAAATAAATTTCTCTTTTCGTTTAACTCCAAAAGTGTTAATTCTTTTGCTTCGCGATAAGAAAGTCGTTCTTTCATTTCTGCTCCAAATAAAAAATGAATGCAATAATTGATTGTGATCGATTTATTAGGAACGAGGTCAATAATAAATATCGCTTTGTCTTTTTTTAGTGAATATTCAACATCAGAAAGAAAATGAATTTCAAAAGATCGTTCAACACCATCTAACCCTAAATAATTCGTTTCAAAATAATCATCGTGATATTTCGGATAAGAGTTGTTTACTTTTACTGTTCTTTTTATTCCCCGAATTTCAAAAATATCTTTGAAATCACCATTAAATGCAAGTTCAAGATTAAATAAGCAATTTTCAGGACCGTATTGCAAAATTTTAATTTCTTCATAAAAGGCACCCTCTCTTACAAACTGATGCCTCTCAATGTGTACAGAGTTTTCGGCAATATCACATTCTTTAATTATAGAATTAGTAAGATCAGCAGAATATATTGAATTGCCTTCTTTAATAGATCCGCTCAGTAAAAGAGGTTTTTCTCCATTGATAGTCAATATTAATTTATTTATAAAACGGGTTCCATCATGGTATATTCCCTGTATCATTTTTCCGTGAGGTTGAATGTTACCTGATCGATCAAAAACAACAAAAGTATTCGAGTAGTTTAATACATTGTTTACCTCATCTGAATTAACTGCATCAGGTGAAATGTGATATTTTTCTTCCTCATATACAACTTCTTCTTTCATAATTGTTCGTTTAATTTGATGTTAGTCCTCCTGTAAGAATTCTTTAATGAATTATTAATTAAAGAATGATAAACATTAACATAATCTTCAACCATACGTTTAGCAGTGAAACGTTTTTCAAAAGTTTTGCGAACTTCTACTCTAGATAAATATTTTAATTGATTTACTGCATGGATAGCTTGGGTCATTGTGTTCACAATAAATCCGGTAACACCATCTTCTATGACTTCTGGAACCGATCCGTTATTAAAGGCAATTACTGGAGTGCCACACGCCATAGCTTCAATCATTACTAAGCCAAAGGGCTCTGGCCAGTTAATAGGAAATATTAAAGCTTTTGCATTCCCAAGGAATTCCGTTTTTTCCTGTTCATTTATTTCTCCAATGTATTCTATTAAAGGGTGATTCAGTAAGTATTTTACATTATTTTCATAATAAGCTAAATCTGCCTTATCAATTTTTGCAGCAACCTTTAATTTTGTATTCGTTGCTAAAGAAATTCTAATTGCTCTTTCAATTCCCTTTTCGGGAGATATTCTACCTAAAAAAGCTAAATAATCGCCTCTTCCATTTCCCAATGAATGCAAGTTTTCGGGAAGGCCATGATAAACTGTTTTAATGAACTTTGCTTGAGGAAGAGGTAGTCGTTGATTGTTAGAAATTGATATTAATTTTTGATAAGGAAAGGTTCTATATATGTCCTGTAATTCTGGAATGTCCAATCGGCCATGTAAGGTTGTAATAGAAGGGACTCCTAAATTGCTAAATGGAAAATGTAAATAATCAGTATGAAAATGTAAAACATCAAATTTTTTAGCACGTTTGATTACTTCTTGCATTTCAATTATATGATATGCCAATGGGTCAATACAATCTTTTTTTAGGCGTAGGCCTTCATTAACCGGAGCGATTAGTTTAGCATTTGTAATTGAATCTCCAGAAGCGAATAAAGTAACCTCGTGCCCTTGCTTAACTAATTCTTCTGTTAAATAATGTACAATTCTTTCTGTTCCTCCGTACAATTTAGGTGGAAGGGATTCATATAATGGTGCAACCTGAGCTATTCTTAAAGGCCTCGATTTAACATTGCCAATTTTATCTTCATTCATTTCATTGCTATCCTTTACCATTAATAACTTGCTAATAAAGAAATTGTTTAAAGTTTTAAACTATCATATTGGAAAATCACTACTTCATATATTAATTACAGGTTTTACTTTCATAAGTTAATTATTCATTGAAATTACTCTCCTTATCGCTACAATAATTTATAAATATTAGTTTAAAAAGCTTTAGTGTCCTTAATTATTGAATATTTATCTATATAAGTCAATAAATTTTAAAATAGATGTATTTATTTTAGATGGTTGTTGTATAATTAAGGTTATTATGATTAATTATTGATAGTATTTAAATAATATTGATATATATTGGTAATATTGTTAACAATATACGGTGATTTATGTATTTTTTATTGATAAAATGTTGATTTTTTTATTTTTTTATTAGGAAATAAAATATTTTACTGTATTTTTATCAAGAAAAAACAAAAAAGGCAAAAAATTCACTAATAATAATTATAAAAATGTCAACAAACAGGGTTCAAGCTTTACAAACTGTTTTAACCAGAACGATTCCTGAAGTTAAAGCACCATCTGATAAAATTTCAGATTTTTATGCATCGAATGTTTTTAATAAAGCCAATATGCTGGCTTTTCTACCAAAAGAAACTTATGAGGCTGTACAAGAATCTATAGAAAGTGGATCTTCTATTAGTCGAGAGGTTGCCGAGAAGATTTCAGCAGCCATGAAAGCTTGGAGTATGAGTAAAGGTGTTACTCATTACACCCATTGGTTTCAGCCATTAACTGGTTCTACTGCAGAAAAGCATGATTCTTTCTTTGAGCCAGGCTTAGACGGTAAAGCAATTGAGAGGTTTTCGGGAGATGCCTTGGTACAACAAGAGCCAGATGCATCAAGCTTTCCTAACGGAGGAATCAGAAGCACGTTCGAAGCTCGCGGTTACACTGCATGGGATCCATCTTCGCCGGCCTTTATTTTCGGAAAAACCTTATGTATTCCCACCGTATTTGTTTCATATACCGGCGAGGCACTAGATTATAAGGCTCCTTTATTAAAAGCTCTTTCCATCATGGATAAAGCTGCCACAGATGTTTGTCATTATTTTGATACGAGCATTCAAAAAGTAAGTGCTTCTTTAGGAATAGAACAAGAATATTTCCTGGTAGATATTGCTTTATTTAATGCAAGACCAGATTTATATTTAACTGGAAGAACATTGTTTGGGCATGCATCTGCTAAAGGACAACAGTTAGAAGATCATTATTTCGGGTCTATTCCTGAAAGAGTATATGCCTATATGCAGGATTTTGAGACAGAAGCTCTTAAGTTAGGTATCCCTCTAAAAACCAGGCATAACGAAGTTGCACCTTCACAATTTGAATGTGCTCCAATTTATGAAGAAATAAATTTGGCAATTGATCATAACCAGTTATTAATGGATGTGATGGATAAAGTTGCAAAAAGACACCATTTCAAGGTTTTACTTCATGAAAAACCATACGGAGGCATTAATGGTTCCGGAAAGCACAACAATTGGTCTTTGATCACCGATACAGGTAAAAACTTACTATCGCCCGGAAAGACTCCAAAGAACAATTTGATGTTTCTTACTTTTCTAGTGAATACAATAAAAGCAATCTATGAACATGCTGATTTATTAAGAGCATCCATTGCATCAGTAAGCAATGATCATCGTTTAGGTGCGAACGAAGCTCCGCCTGCGATTATTTCTATTTTTCTCGGAGAGCAATTAAATGACATATTGGATGAGATTGAAACTTCGAAAATAGTTAATAAAGCAAAAGAAACGGAAATGTGGCATAGTATTCCAAAAATTCCACAGATTCTTTTAGATAATACAGATCGTAACCGTACTTCACCCTTCGCTTTTACTGGAAATAAATTTGAATTAAGAGCTGTAGGGTCCTCTGCGAACTCTTCAAACCCAATGACGATTTTGAATATGATCGTTGCAGATCAATTGATCAAGTTCAAAGTAGAGGTAGACGAATTAATTAAAAAAGGCGATCAAAAAGAAGTAGCTCTTTTGACAATCATTAAAAAGTATACTACGGAATCTAAAAATATTCGTTTCGAGGGCAATGGTTATAGCGAAGAGTGGGCGTTAGAAGCAGAAAAGCGTGGTTTACAAAATATTAAAACTACACCGAAAGCTTTAGATGCACTGGTTTCAGAAAAGACTGAAAAGATTTTTGAGACGACTGGTGTTTTCACTAAAAGGGAAGCCCATGCCAGGCATGAAATTCTTTTGGAAGCCTATTATAAAAAGTTGCAGATCGAAGCCCGTATCATTTGTGAAATGGTAACTAATATGATTATTCCTTCAGCTATAAAATATCAGTCTGATATTATTAATAACGTAAAAGGCTTAAAGGATATTGGTTTTAATAAAGATTCTTACCAAGCTCAAATACTCATTATTGAGGAATTGTCTAAACATATCAATTTCATTAAAACAAATGTTTACGAAATGATTGAGGAGCGAAAAAAAGCGAATGTTATTAAAGATA
>Ga0160433_100388_pt1 | contig 24634 bp, 24 predicted proteins | sample HID1972K_E0MG_FD_108235 | JGI IMG/M metagenome (GOLD analysis project Ga0160433, IMG submission 108235) | Enriched pill bug-associated microbial communities from UW Madison campus, WI, USA - HID1972K_E0 MG | ecosystem: Host-associated > Arthropoda: Insects > Digestive system > Unclassified ...
GCCCACTGTATAAAAACCCTATACTGTATGAATTGACAGTTTGACGGGTTTTATCATGACGGCGGAAGGCCACCTGCTCTTTTCAATAGCCTGCGCGGTGTTTGCCAAAAATGCCGAACTGACCCCCGTTCTGGCGCAGGGCGACTGGTGGCATATTGTTCCCGCTGCGGTATTGACCTGCCTGCTACCGGACATCGATCACCCCAAGTCGTTGCTTGGGCAGAGATTAAGCTGGATAGCCAAACCCATTGCGCGAATATTCGGCCACCGCGGCTTCACCCATAGCTTGCTGGCGGTTTTCGGTAGCCTGACCCTGTTCTATTTAAAAGTTCCCGAAACCTGGTTTATTCCTGCCGATGTGTTGCAGGGCATGGTGCTCGGCTATCTGAGCCATATTCTTGCCGATATGCTGACGCCAGCAGGCGTGCCGCTGCTGTGGCCATGCCGCTGGCGTTTCCGCCTGCCCATTCTTGCGCCGCGAAAAGGTAACCAGCTCGAACGCGTGCTGTGCATGGCGCTGTTCATGTACGCCGTATGGATGCCGCAATCCATGCCGGACAACAGCGCTGTGCGCTGGTCATCCAGCCTCATCAGTGAACTGCAATTTCGCTTTGACCGGTTTATCAATCATCAGAGTGGGCATTAAGCGGGCAACGTAACGTCCGTTTTTTGTGTGTCAGAACAGGGATTTATTTTTGGACATCTGCGCTCTTGTTCGTTCCAGCGCGAAAATATACTGTCCTTTGTCTTGATAGCGATAACTCACTGATACCCTGTTCTGCCGCTTGCCTTATGATTACAAAACTGAAGTACCGTGGCTTTCACGTCTGCTGTAAAAGTAACGGCTCACGTTACCTGGAAATTCTTGACGATATTTTAAGCTGCAATATCCAAAAACTGAGTGTAACGAAGGTGTTCAAAAGCCAGCGGCATACTCACGTTTCATTGTTGAATACGGCGTACGGCCAGTACGTGTTAAAAATCTATTCCCCACAACACAAGAAACTTGAGAGATTTGCCAAGTCACTGTTGCGTCCAAATGATAACGAGAACTTGATCGAGAAAATCGATCTGGCGTATAGCCAAGGACATACCTTCCCAAACGATTTTTATCTGCTCGCGGAACGTCGAATTCTCAAATTTGCACGCGTGTCGATCATGCTGTTTGAATACATTCCCGGCCCTGAACTGCGCCAACTGCCTGAAATCCCCCAGGACATCCTTTTCGACGTCAAAACCGCGATGCAGCAAATGCATGAGATGAAAATCATTTCAGGCGATGCTCACGGTGGAAATTTTATCCTGAGCAATAAAGGCGTGCGCATTATCGATTTGTCGGGCAAGCGCTGTAATGCTAAACGCAAAATTGAGGACAGCGTGACCGCCAACATCCGCATTGGCATCCCCCTTGAAGCACAGAACCTGTGGGAGAAATTTCTGATTACACGTAAGACGAAAAGACACTTCAAAATTCAGCACCGGAAGCAACAGCTCCAGCTGGATCGCCTCATTAATCACCAGAGTGGGCATTAATTCATCTGTAAACGCGTTTTTGGAATAATCCATTCCATTTGAATATAAGCGTCAATTCACACTTCTGATAATCTTGCGCCATTAGAGCCTGTCTATTTTTAGACAAAATAATGAGATCAGGAGAACGGGGATGAATTTTCCATTAATCGCGAACGTTGTGGTGTTCGTGGGATTGCTGTTTGCTCTGGGGCAAACACGAAATAAAAACTGGAGTCTGGCCAAGAAAGTCCTGGTCGGCCTCGCAGTGGGCGTGGTCTTCGGCCTGGCGCTGCAACTGATTTACGGTGCAGACAGCGCGGTGCTGAAAGAATCTATTCAGTGGTTCAACGTCGTGGGCAACGGTTATGTTCAGCTGCTGCAAATGATCGTCATGCCGCTGGTGTTCGCATCCATTCTTAGCGCCGTGGCGCGTCTGCATAATGCGTCTCAGCTGGGTAAAATCAGCTTCCTGACCATCGGCACCCTGCTGTTTACCACGCTGATTTCTGCGCTGGTCGGTGTGTTGGTGACTAACCTGTTTGGCCTGAGCGCGGAAGGTCTGGTTCAAGGCACCGCTGAAACTGCGCGTCTGAACGCCATTCAAAGCACCTACGTTGGCAAAGTAGCTGACCTGAGCGTGCCTCAGTTGCTGCTCTCCTTCGTGCCGAAAAACCCGTTTGCTGACCTGACCGGTGCCAGCCCAACCTCCATTATCAGCATCGTAATTTTCGCCGCCTTCCTCGGTGTGGCCGCGCTGAAATTGCTGAAAGACGACGAGCCAAAAGGCAAACGCGTACTGACTGCCATTGACACGCTGCAAAGCTGGGTGATGAAGCTGGTGCGTCTGGTGATGCAGTTGACGCCGTACGGCGTGCTGGCGCTGATGACCAAAGTGGTGGCCGGTTCCAACTTGCAGGACATCATCAAGCTCGGTGGCTTTGTGGTGGCGTCTTACCTCGGTCTGGCGATTATGTTTGTGGTGCACGCCCTGCTGCTGGGTGCAAACGGCGTGAATCCGCTGAAGTACTTCCGCAAAGTATGGCCAGTGCTGACCTTCGCCTTCACCAGCCGCTCCAGCGCTGCGTCTATTCCGCTGAATATCGAAGCGCAGACACGTCGCCTGGGTGTGCCTGAATCTATCGCCAGCTTCTCAGCCTCTTTCGGTGCCACGATTGGTCAGAACGGTTGCGCGGGTCTGTACCCGGCAATGCTGGCCGTGATGGTTGCGCCAACGGTGGGCATTAACCCGCTGGATCCGCTGTGGATTGCAACGCTGGTTGGTATCGTCACTGTCAGCTCCGCCGGTGTGGCGGGTGTTGGTGGTGGTGCAACGTTTGCAGCCCTGATTGTTCTGCCTGCGATGGGCCTGCCGGTGACCCTGGTCGCGCTGCTGATTTCCATCGAGCCGCTGATCGACATGGGCCGTACGGCGCTGAACGTGAACGGTTCCATGACCGCCGGGACGCTGACCAGCCAGTGGCTGCGCCAGACCGATAAAACGGTGATGGAAAGTGAAGACGAAGTGGAACTGGCACATCGTTAAGCTGAGTCCTCTGCGCAATAAATCACAACGGTGAGCCCAATCAGGCTCACCGTTTTTTTTGCTTACAGGCCGCGATACCTTCGCTGTGGCCGCCCGACTTTCCCGTAAATAATCTCCGCCAAAATCTGCTGCTGCCCGGCGGCGAACTCCAGATAGCGCCTCGCGGTCGTCCGACTCAATTTCAGTGCCTGCGCGACGGTTTCCGCCGTATGCTGTACCTCGCGATCGGCAAAAAGGCTCAATACTTTCCCCAGCGTCAACGCATCGATCCCGGCAGGCAACTCAGCTTTGGGTTCCCCACGCGTATAGGCATTGAACATCTGATCGATTTGACGCTGGCTGGCGCTGTCGCACGTCGCCAGCATCAGCATCCGCTGCTGATAACGCTCCAGCGTTTGTCCCAGACGCTCGTAAGAAACGGGTTTAACCAGATAATCAAACACCCCACCACGCACGGCCTCGGACACGGTGTCCATATCGCTCGCGGCAGTGGTAAACACAATCCCGCAGGGATTGTGCGCCTGGGTTAACTCATGCAGCAGAGTGATGCCTTTCCCGTCCGGCAAATAGTTGTCGAGCAAGATAAGCGATGGCCTAAAGCGTGCAATCATCGTGCGGGCCTGGGCTAAATTTCCCGCCAGCCAGACCTGCCCGCAGCCACGAAAATGGCGGATAAACTCCGCATGCATTTCAGCCAGCGGGGTTTCATCTTCAACTATCAAAATCGTTAGAGTTTGTCCCATCGGTCAATTTCACTTTCGGAATAAAAATGGAAAATAAAGCGCCACACGGGGCGTTGTCTTCGAGGGTTATCACCCCTCCGCAGCGCCCGACGTAGCTCGAAATCAGATACAGACCAATGCCATGCTCACTGGCTTCATCATGCTTAGTGCTCACGCCCTGGTCAAAAATAGCGTCGCGCAGTCCGAGCGGTACGCCGCAGCCGTAGTCGCCGACTTCAATAATCACCTCGGCCCCTTCATCGCTGAGGTACAGCTCGACGATTTTATCCCCCTGCGGATTGTGCAGACTCGCCTCAAAGGCGTTATCCAACAGATTGCCCACAATGGCCGCAAATTCGGTGCTATCCAGCCCAGCGGGCAGCTGCCTCAGTTGGCTACCGTCCACTATTTTCAGGCTCAAGCCAAACTCTCGTGCGCGTTGCACTTTGCCAAACAGCAGCCCGGCGACCTGATGGTCATCGAATGCTGCCCGTAAGCTGTCGATAAGCTCCTGCTGGGCCTGTGACTCGCCTTTAACCATCTCCATCACCCGGTCATACTCTTTCATTTGCAGCAGGCCGCTGAGGGTCGACATCCAGTTCAGGTGTTCGTGGCGCAGTGCTCTGAGGCTCTCGACATACTGTTTAATCTGCGTCAGTTGGGCATTCAGGGTGCTTATCTCGTCCTTGCTGCGAAAGCTGATGATCGCCCCGAGCATCTCGTTGCCGAAGCGGATCGCGCCCCTGTTGGCGATGACGCTCAGTCCATTAAATGTACAGATCACATCCTGCCGCTTCTCGGCAATTTTCTCGGTGAAAAAGGTCCATGGCTGCACCACCTGACAAATCGGTTGTCCCAGCCACTGCCGCCCCGGCGAAGCCAGGCCGAGCATCTTGCGGGCGTTACGGTTGATGGCGGTGATGTGCCCTTCGGGATCGACCGCAATCAGCCCCTCGAATACCGAACCGAACAGCGCCTCCTGCTGCCGCACCACCCGTGCAATCTGGCGCGGCTCCATGCCCAACATCTGACGGCGGATGTGCGCGGCAAACAGCCACGACAATATCAATAAAATCATCAAAATAAGCACAAACACACCCGCCAGAGGCAGAAGGAAATCGAGCCGCCAGCTGTCGATTTTGCTGACCAGATACCCCAGTGATACCACCCCGATAACCTGGCCATGCTCGTCGAAAATCGGTGTTTTGGCACGCATTGCCATGCCAATTGAGCCTTTACCGGTAATGAAGTAGCTTTCTCCTTTCTCCAGCGCACCAGGCTGGGTCCACTGCATCGGGTAGCCAATTTTCTCAGGATTAGGGTGATAAAGACGAATCGAATGGCGGTCGCCAATCACCACGTAGTCAAAGTCAGACCCATCGGCCAGTTTGTGGGCGATCGTCGTCAGCCTGTTGCTGTCGCGGTTTTTAACCGCCTCAACCACGCTGTCGTTGGCGGCGATAATTTTGGCCTGATTCATCGCCATATCCCGCACGTGACGAGTGAGATAGTCTTCAAAGCTGGCGGAGAGATACTGGCCAAGCGCCGTGACCAATAAAGTGGATATGAATAACAGCAGCAGGAAAATTCTCAGCGGGAAAGCAAGACGGCGAAAATAGCCAAACCCTCTACCCTTATTATTTTTCCACTTTTTAGCCAACGACTGGGGCACTGCCATAGGTTGAAACTATCCTTTTTTATAATCACTCCGTGAATGTAATGGATTTGTTTTCCCGACGTCCAGTGACCACCACCAAATTCGTTAGGGATTGCACAAATAAAATAAATTAAGCAAATAAACACCACGTAATTAGGATCAATAATTTTAATTAAGAAAATAAAAACCATTAAGTCTATTTAAATCAGACAGCCCTTTGTGAAACAAGTCAAAAAAGCACAAATCAATAGCCCGTACACTTGCCACGTGGCTCAGGATCAGCCGACACCGCTCGCTCAAATGTTATTAATTTGCAAAGAATTATCATCAGTTGCGTTGCCTTTCCGGCGGCATGAATAACAGGAAGTTCTGAAGAATGTTTTCCCAAACCGTATTTGCCCAGGTTAAGCGTGCTGAAAATAAAAGAATAGCCGCCATTACGCATTTTTTGCACGAAAACAACTTGAGTATTGATACCACGGTAGACGTCTTTATTACGGTGAGCCGCGACGATCGTCTTATCGCCTGCGGCGGCATAGCCGGAAATATTATTAAGTGTGTCGCTATCAGTGAATCCGCGCGCGGAGAAGGTCTGGCTCTCACTCTTGCCACTGAATTAATCAATCTCGCCTATGAAAGGCAGTGCACGCATTTATTTATCTATACCAAGAGTCAGAACGAAGCCCTGTTTAAGCAGTGTGGTTTTTACACCCTGGCGAGCGTGCCTGGCGTGATGGTACTGATGGAAAACAGCGCCACCCGCCTGCAACGTTACGCCAGTTTTCTCACCACCCTGCGCCAGGATGGCAACAAAATTGGCTGCATCGTGATGAATGCTAATCCGTTCACCCGCGGCCACCGATATCTGATTCAACAAGCCGCCGCCCAGTGCGACTGGCTGCACGTTTTTTTGGTCAAAGAGGATACCTCGCGCTTCCCGTACGAGGACCGGCTGGCGCTGGTGCGCGCCGGGACCGCGGATATCCCCAAAATCACGGTACACCGCGGCTCGGAATACCTGATTTCCCGCGCCACCTTCCCCTGCTACTTCATCAAAGAGCAGAGCGTGATTAACCACTGCTACACCGAAATCGACCTGCAAATATTCCGCCAGCATCTGGCCCCGGCGTTAGGCATCACGCATCGCTTCGTCGGCACCGAGCCGTTCTGCACCGTGACAGCAGGCTACAACCACGATATGCGCCGGATCCTCGCTGACCCGTCAAGTTCAGCCCCACCGATCCAATGGGTGGAAATCGAGCGCCTACAGTGCCAGGGCATGGCGATTTCCGCCTCCTGGGTGCGTCGGCTACTGGTGAAAAAGGATCTGGCAACGATTGCGCTTCTGGTCCCCGAAGCTACCCGGGTTTATTTGCAGCAGATGCTCACCGCGAGCAGACAACAGACATCCGCATTAGTAACAGGTGAAAAATGAAAATTATCCATGCAGCCGTCGCCGGCACTCTGGAGTCGGGCGATGTGATGGTGAGAATCGTACCGATTGATACTCACGACATCGATCTACAGCTGAACAGCAGCGTCGAGAAGCAGTTTGGCGACGCCATTCGCGACACCATTCTGGACGTGCTCTCCCGCCATGAGATCCGCGGCGTACAGCTGATTGTCGATGATAAAGGCGCACTCGACTGTGTGCTGCGCGCCCGCCTCGAAACGTTGCTGGTACGCGCCAGTGACGTGGTGGCCCTGCCGTGGGAGGCTCGCCCATGATTTCGCCCCTCGCCGAACAGCGTAAATCCCGCACCCGCCGCAGCATGTTGTTCGTCCCCGGCGCAAACGCCGCGATGGTCAGCAACGCCTTTATCTATCCCGCCGATGCGCTGATGTTTGACCTCGAGGATTCGGTCATCCTGCGTGAGAAAGATTCGGCCCGGCGTCTGGTGTATCACGCCCTGCAACACCCGCTGTATCAGGACCGGGAAACCATCGTTCGGGTAAACGCCCTGGATTCTGAGTATGGCCTTCAGGACCTCGACGCGGTGGTGCGCGGCGGGGTGGACATTGTGCGTCTACCTAAAACGGACACCGCCCAGGACGTTATCGACATCGAAGCCGAAATCGCGCGCATTGAAAACGAGTGTGGCCGCGAGCCCGGCAGCACCGGCCTGCTGGCGGCTATTGAGTCTGCGCAGGGCATCACCCAGGCGGTGGCAATTGCCCACGCCTCGCCGCGTTTAATCGGCATCGCGCTGGGCGCGGAAGACTACGTCCGCAACCTGCGCACCGAACGCTCCCCAGACGGCGTCGAACTGCTGTTTGCCCGCTGCGCCCTTTTACAGGCCGCACGTTCCGCCGGGATCCAGGCCTTCGATACTGTCTACTCCGATGCCAACAACGACGCCGGTTTTCTGCACGAAGCGGCGCATATCAAACAGCTCGGTTTCGACGGCAAGTCGCTGATCAACCCCCGCCAGATTGACCTGCTGCACAACCTTTACGCCCCGACGCAAAAAGAAGTGGAACACGCGCAGCTGGTGGTCGAGGCCGCTGAAGCCTCAGCGCTGGAAGGACGTGGCGTGGTGTCGTTGAACGGCAAAATGGTCGACAGCCCGGTGATTGAACGCGCTCGTCTGGTGCTCTCCCGCGCCGCCCTTTCCGGCATCCGTGAAGAATAAGGACTCATCATGACTCAGAATTTACGACAGGAACGCGTTGCCGCCTGGTGTCGTCGCACTGAAAACCACAGCCCGGTGTTTAACCCGGTCTCCAAGCTGAACCTGCAAACGCAAAAACCCCGCGACAAAAAACTCTGCGCCAGCCTCGAAGACGCCATTCGCCGCTCCGGGCTGCACGACGGCATGACTATCTCCTTCCATCACGCGTTTCGTAACGGCGACCTGACGCTTAATCTGGTGATGGACGTTATCGCCCGAATGGGATTCAAAAACCTGACCCTGGCCTCCAGTTCGCTCAGCGACTGCCATGCCCCGCTGGTGGAACACATCCGTAATAATGTGGTCAGCCGGATTTACACCTCCGGCCTGCGCGGCCCACTGGCGGAAGAAATTTCCCGCGGCCTGCTGGCAGAACCGGTGCAAATCCACTCCCACGGCGGGCGCGTACATCTGGTGAAAAGCGGCGAGCTGAACGTCGATGTGGCCTTTCTCGGGGTGCCGGCGTGCGATCCGTTCGGCAATGCCAACGGATATACCGGCAACGCCTGCTGTGGCTCGCTGGGTTATGCCAAAGTCGATGCCGAAAATGCCCGTCAGGTGGTGTTACTCACCGAGGCGCTGCTGCCCTATCCGCACAGCCCGGCCAGCCTGACGCAGGATCAGGTCGACCTGATTGTGCAGATTGAACAGGTCGGCAATGCCGACAAAATCGGCGCGGACGCGACCCGCATGACCTCCAATCCGCGCGAACTGCTGATTGCCCGCAGTGCGGCCGATGTGGTGGTCAATTCCGGCTACTTCAAAGAGGGATTCTCCCTGCAAACCGGCACTGGCGGCGCATCACTGGCGGTGACCCGTTTCCTGGAAGACAAAATGCGCCATCGCGATATCCACGCCGCGTTTGCGCTGGGTGGCATTACCTCCACCATGATCGACCTGCACGAAAAAGGCCTGATTCACAAACTGCTCGACGTGCAGAGCTTTGACCGCGCGGCGGCCGGATCCCTGGCCCGTAACCCCAACCATATTGAGATTAGCGCCAACGAGTACGCCAACTGGGGCTCGAAAGGGGCGTCCGTCGACAGGCTCGATGTGGTGGTGTTGAGTGCGCTGGAGATCGACACCCGCTTTAACGTTAACGTGCTGACCGGCTCCGATGGTGTGCTGCGCGGCGCGTCCGGCGGCCACTGCGATACGGCGGTCGCCGCCGCACTGTCAATCATCGTCGCCCCGCTGGTACGCGGTCGCATTCCAACCCTGGTCGATCAGGTCACCACCTGCGTCACGCCGGGTTCCAGCGTCGATATTCTGGTCACCGACCATGGGATCGCCGTCAACCCGGCGCGCCCCGAATTGGCCGACCGCCTGAAAGAGGCTGGGATGAAAGTGGTGTCGGTCGAGTGGCTGCGCGCGCGTGCAGAAACGCTGACCGGTAAGCCCCGCGCCATCGAATTTACCGATCGGGTGATCGCCGTGGTGCGCTACCGCGACGGCTCGGTGATTGATGTGGTTCATCAGGTAAAGGAGTAAACGATGCCGCTGTATCTGACCTCCGCCCATAACCGCGCCGTTACCTTGCCCGAACTGCTTGCCAGCCGGGATGCCCGTCAGGCGCGTCAGCAGGCGTGGCTGGCGCAATATGCGCTGCCGCTGATTTCGTTCACCACAATCGCTCCTGGCCCGCTAAAAGACAGCGAACTGACGCGACGCATTTTTAATCATGGCCTGCGCGCGCTGCGGGAGTTGCTTGCGGCGTCTGCATGGGAAATCAAACGTCAGTCCTGCCTCGGGCTGGCGACGGGTGCAGAAGGATTGCTGGCAGTCGATGCCCCGGCGCAGGCGCTTAAGCAAGCGGCCATCACGCTGGAACAGTTGCACCCGCTGGGTCGGTTGTGGGATATCGACGTCCTCACCGCGCAGGGGGAAATCTTGTCGCGCACGGCCCTCGCCCTTCCGGCCCGCCGCTGTTTGCTGTGCGACAACGACGCGCGCATTTGTGCTAGAGAACGCGCGCATCCGCTGGCGGATTTGCTGCGTCGCATGGAGGTAATGCTGCATGAAGCCGACGACGTCCACGCCTGATTACATGATTGCGGAACAGGTCAGTTGGCTGGCCTGGCGGGCGATGATCGCCGAAGTGAACCTTTCCCCTAAGCCGGGGCTGGTGGACCGCTACAACTGTGGCGCACACCGGGACATGGCGCTGGCCGATTTTTACCGCAGCGCCGACGCTATCCGTCCCTGGTTGCCGCGTTTTATCCGCTACGGCGCGAACAGTGCCGGGTTATCAGCGCAGGCGGTTTTACCCGGTTTGCGCCCGATTGGCCTCGGTTGCGAGGCCGATATGTTCCGCGCCACCGCAGGCGTGAACACCCATAAGGGCAGCATTTTTTCCCTGGGATTGCTCTGCGCCGCCGTAGGCCGCCTACGCGAGCGCGAGCAGCCTGTGACTCCGGAAGCACTCTGCTCCACCGTGAGGGCGTTTTGTCAGGGGCTGACTGCCCGGGAGCTACAACATAACAACCTAAAACAAACTGCGGGCCAGAAGCTGTACCAGCAACTGGGCCTGACCGGGGCGCGCGGCGAGGCCGAGGCAGGTTATCCGCGGGTGCTGAACCTGGCTTTGCCCCATTACCAGGCGCTAAAGGTCCAGGGCATCGACCCTGAACTGGCGCTGCTCGACACCCTGCTGTTGCTGATGGCGCACAACGGCGATACCAACGTGGCGTCTCGCGGCGGCGTGCAAGGTCTCAACTGGCTGCAACAGCAGGCCAAAACGTTGCTCGCCCAGGGAGGCATTCGCCGCCCGGCCGATCTGTTTCATCTGTATGAATTCGACCAGCGTTGCATTACCCGCAACCTTAGCCCGGGCGGCAGCGCTGACCTGCTGATCGTGACCCATTTTTTACATGAAATTAGCACTGCACCTTACCTCTTAAACGTATAAAAATTCATTGCTGGAGAATCAGTTATGTCTGTTTCAAAAGATAATATATGGAAGTTGATCGCCCCGCTGCTGGTGATGGCGGTAATGCTGATGATCCCGGTGCCGGACGGTATGCCGCCGCAGGCCTGGCACTACTTTGCGGTGTTCGTGGCGATGATTGTCGGGATGATCCTTGAGCCCATCCCCGCCACCGCCATCAGCTTTATTGCGGTAACGATTTGCGTCATTGGCAGCGACTATCTGCTGTTCGACGCAAAGGAGTTGGCTGACCCCACGTTTAACGCAGGGAAACAGGCGCTGAAATGGGGGCTGGCAGGATTTTCCAGTACCACCGTCTGGCTGGTGTTCGGCGCGTTTATTTTTGCGCTGGGCTACGAAGTCACAGGGCTCGGCCGACGCATAGCGCTGTTTATGGTCAAGTTCATGGGCAAGCGCACGCTGACGCTGGGCTACGCCATTGTGATTATTGATATCCTGCTGGCACCGTTCACGCCGTCTAACACTGCGCGTACAGGCGGAACCGTATTCCCGGTAATCAAAAACCTGCCAGCGCTGTTCAAATCGTACCCTAATGACCCGTCGTCAAAACGCATCGGTGGTTATCTGATGTGGATGATGGTGATCAGTACCAGCCTGAGCTCCTCGATGTTTGTCACGGGTGCTGCACCAAACGTGCTCGGTCTGGAGTTCGTTAATAAAATCGCGGGCATTCAGATTAGCTGGCTACAGTGGTTCCTGAGCTTCCTGCCGGTGGGGATTATCCTGCTGATCGTGGCCCCGTGGTTGTCGTACGTGCTGTACAAACCTGAAATTACCCACAGCGAAGAAGTGTCTGGCTGGGCCAGCGATGCGCTCAAAGAGATGGGGAAACTGACAGGGAAAGAAAAAACCTTGATTGGCCTGGTGCTGTTAAGCCTTGGCCTGTGGGTGTTTGGCGGGGAGATAATCGACGCCACGGCGGTCGGCCTGCTGGCGGTGTCGCTGATGCTGGCGCTGCACGTGGTACCGTGGAAAGACATTACCAAATACAACAGCGCGTGGAACACTTTAGTCAACCTGGCGACACTAGTGGTGATGGCCAGTGGCCTGACCCGCTCCGGCTTTATCGACTGGTTCGCCAACACCATGAGCACGCACCTGGAAGGTTTCTCAGCCAACACCACGGTGATCGTACTGGTGCTGGTGTTCTACTTCGCCCACTATCTGTTTGCCAGCCTGTCGGCGCATACCGCTACCATGCTGCCGGTTATCCTTGCGGTAGGCAAAGGTATCCCGGGCGTGCCGATGGAGCATCTGTGTATTCTGCTGGTATTGTCCATCGGCATCATGGGCTGCCTGACGCCGTACGCTACCGGCCCGGGAGTCATCATCTACGGCTGCGGCTACGTGAAATCGAAGGATTACTGGCGTCTGGGGGCGATCTTCGGGGTGATTTACATCTCGCTGTTGCTGCTGGTTGGCTGGCCAATCCTGGCGCTGTGGAGCTAATCCCGCACGCCTGACCGGCTCCCTTCTCAACGCAGAAGGGAGCATTCCTACTCTTCGATTTCCCCTTCCTGACGCATCTGCACCGCCCAACGCTGGGCTGACTCCGGTCCGGTAAACGCCTGTGAACGCTGGAATTGATTGCCCATCAGCACGAACGCGACATACTTCCCCCGCAATTTCCACACATCGCGATAGCCGTCGACTTTCGAGGCGTGATCGGGTGGTGCCGGTTCGACGCGAGGCACATAGCTGATAACGGGGCGATTGTTGTGTTGACGCAGCGGTTTCATAAGCGGAAAAGCACCAGAACGAAAATCAAAGTCAGTAAAAACCTATCATAGCCGATTGTGGTCGCCACCGTCGCGCCCAGCGTGCGAAATCACGCCTGTCCCAGTGAGATGAATCGGAATTACGCCCGTAGTGGCCGGTGATGCCCCCCTGTGTTCTATAGTTAACGGGTTTGACGCAATGTTTGACGCAACAACGCCCCTTTTCTAAAAACGAAAACAGGAGACGAGTGCAATGTCGAAGAGAAATAATAATAAGCCACCACATCAATCCCCGGTTCACGATGCGAGCGAATCCCAGCCAGGTCTGGATTCCCTTGCCCCTGATGACAATTCACACCGTTCCAGCCCGCATCCAACGGCCCCTGGCGAAGAGCCTACTTCACCGGGCAGCCTTAAGGCACCGGATATCAGCAATGAAAAACTTCATGCGCTTGAGTCCTTTCGCAAGGGCGGCGACGATGTGCCGCTGACCACCAATCAGGGCCTGCGCATCGCCGACGACCAGAACTCCTTGCGCGCCGGGGCGCGTGGTCCGACGCTGCTGGAAGATTTTATCCTGCGTGAAAAAATCACCCATTTTGATCACGAGCGTATTCCTGAACGCATCGTTCACGCCAGAGGCTCCGCGGCCCATGGCTATTTTCAGGCCTACAAAGACCTGAGTGATATTACTAAAGCCAGCTTTCTGAGCGACGCTGACAAAATCACCCCGGTATTCGTGCGTTTCTCCACCGTTCAGGGCGGCGCAGGCTCGGCCGATACGGTGCGCGATATTCGCGGATTCGCGACAAAATTCTATACCGATGAAGGGATTTTTGACCTGGTCGGCAACAACACGCCGGTATTTTTCATTCAGGATGCGATGAAATTTCCGGATTTCGTTCACGCGGTAAAACCTGAGCCGCATTGGGCCATTCCGCAGGGCGGCAGCGCCCATGACACCTTCTGGGATTACGTTTCCCTGCAACCTGAAACGCTGCACAACGTGATGTGGGCGATGTCCGACCGCGGCCTGCCGCGCAGCTATCGCACCATGGAAGGCTTCGGCATTCACACCTTCCGGCTGGTCAATGCCGAAGGAAAATCGACGTTTGTGCGTTTCCACTGGAAACCGGTGGCAGGCAAAGCCTCGATGGTCTGGGATGAGTCGCAAAAACTGACGGGCCGTGACCCCGACTTCCACCGTCGTGAGCTGTGGGAAGCGATTGAAGCCGGAGATTATCCGGAATATGAACTGGGCTTACAGCTGATCCCCGAAGAAGACGAATTTACATTCGACTTTGACCTGCTCGACCCGACCAAACTGATCCCCGAGGCGCTGGTCCCGGTGCAGTTGGTTGGGAAAATGGTGCTGAACCGTAACCCCGACAACTTCTTTGCCGAAAACGAACAGGTTGCATTCCATCCGGGCCATATCGTGCCAGGCATTGATTTCAGTAATGACCCGCTGTTGCAGGGACGACTGTTCTCTTACACCGATACCCAAATCAGCCGTCTCGGTGGGCCGAATTTCCATGAGATCCCGATTAACCGCCCAGCCTGCCCGTACCACAATTTCCAGCGTGACGGCATGCACCGGATGGATATCGACACCAATCCGGCGAACTACGAGCCTAATTCAATCAACGATAACTGGCCGCGAGAAACCCCGCCAGGCCCGCATCGTGGTGGATTTGAGTCGCATCATGCCCGGGTCGACGGCGATAAAATTCGCGAGCGCAGCCCTTCTTTCGGCGAATATTACGCCCATCCACGACTGTTCTGGAACAGCCAGACGGCTGTCGAGCAGCAGCATATTGTCAGTGCCTTTAGCTTTGAGCTGAGCAAAGTTGCCCGGGCATATATCCGCGAGCGGGTGGTGGATCAGTTGGTGCGCATCGATCATCAACTGGCGAGCGCCGTGGCCGAGAACCTCGGGATTACCCTCACCCAAGAGCAGCGTAACATCGCCCCGCCGGCCGCGATCAACGGGATAAGCAAAGACCCGACGTTAAGTCTTTACGCCATTCCAAGTGGTGGCGTGAAAGGCCGCGTAGTGGCCGTGTTGTTGAACGATAAACCGGTGGCAAAAGAGGTGCTGACGTTACTTAAAGCGCTTAAAGCCCAGGGCGTACACGCTAAGCTGCTTTACTCCCGGATGGGCGACGTCATCGCCGATGATGGTTCGGCATTGCCGGTGGCGGCGACGTTCGACGGTTCGCCTTCGCTGACGGTGGATGCGGTAATTGTGCCTGGCGGAGATATTGCCAGCCTCGAAAAACAGGGTGATGCCCGGTACTACTTGCTCGAGGCGTATAAACACCTGAAGCCGATTCTGCTGGCCGGGGACGCGCGTCAGTTTAAAACGCTGTTACAGGTGAGCGACAAAGGTGAGGAAGGCCTATTTGAAGGTGACAGTGTCACGGATAAATTAATGAAATCCTTCCTGACACAGCTTGCGGCGCATCGCGTGTGGTCGCGGGCAAGTAAAATCCCGTCCATTCCAGCGTAATTAACGGGTTTTTGAGGCAAAAAATGCCGGGTGCGACTGCGCCCGGCCTAACCCCTAACACGATGCCCAGGGAGAATCCGGGCACCAACAATGACATTCTTAAATATCGCGATACGTCCCGAGACGGTAGCCGCGTTCAGCCACAGCATATTTCAGTGACGGCGACGTCAGTACATCAAGTTCAGTCAAACGTGGGTAGCAATAGGCGCTGCCCATAATAGTGTTGTCTACAAATGCCGGATGGCACATCACTTCCACGGACGATTCCCCTGCCCGCGCAGAGGTTTCCAGCGTGTGCAGGAACAGCTCTTCGGTGATGGCATCGCCATAAAACTCAACCGCAAATCCGGCACTGCTGCGCACGCCCTGATCGTCAAGGTCGTGCAGCCTTTGCAGGTTACGGTCGATACGCATCGCCACGCCTTTTGCTTTGGCAAACGCCGCCACAATCGGGAAAATCTGCGGGATCATGTGGACGTGGTGATGGCTGTCGATGTGCGTCGGCTCGCAGCCAAACAGGTCGACAAAGCGGTTATACTGGCAGTCCAGTTCACGCGCAATCTCTTCCAGCGGAAGCGTGTCTTCTTCCGCCATCTGCCAGATCCACTTACCCAGCTTACCTTCACGCGTCAGGCCCGGCATGGCTGACAGCGGCATCCCGAGGGTGAGAACAAAGTGCATCCCTACCGCCAGCTCCGGTAAACAGCGGCTCATCTGCGCCGCGTGTTCAATGGCCGCGCCGTTCACCAGCGCGGTGGTGGACGTTACCAGCCCGTTTTTACAGGCGTCGACGATGCCATAGTTTTGCCCTTTGCTGAGGCCAAAGTCATCGGCATTGACGATGAGAACACGTTCCATCTGCAACTCCTTTTACTGCTTGAGGGTTTTCACTGTTTCGGCAAAGTTCGGCAGCCACTTTTCATGAGCGAGGATCAGCTCGCGGGCCAGCACTTCTGCGTCTTTGTCGGAATGAATCAGTGGGCTGAGGTTCAGCGCCAGCAGCACGTCGTTAAATTCACCGGTCAGCGCCGCGTGGCTGGCCGCCACTTCGAAGCCTTTAATGGTGTGAATCAGCCCAAGCACTTTGTCATCGAAATGGGTCAAACGCGGGTGCGGCTTCGCACCGTCACGGCCGAGAATACAGGTCATTTCAACCGCCCAGTCCGCCGGGATATTATCCACGTGGCCGTAGTGTGGCACGTTGACGTAATGTTCAGCCTGCTTGTCATTGTAGATAGCGTTGATCACTTCGCAGGCGGCGTCGGAGTAGTACGCCCCACCGCGCTGCTCCAGCTCTTTCGGCTTGATGTTGAGGTCAGGGTCTTTGTACAGCTCGAACAGCTGTTTCTCGACCTTCTGCACCACCTGCGCACGCGCGCCGCCTTTGTAGTATTCACCCATTTCGATGGCCAGCATCTCTTTCTGCTTGAAGTAATACAGCAGATAAGAGCACGGCAGCAGGTTCAGGGCACGAATCAGGCCTTCGCTGAACGGCATATCGAAGATGTTTTTCACGGTATTGGCGGTCAGTTTACCGGTGGCTACGCCGTCCAGCAGTTCGGCAAAGCGGGATTCGCCGTTCACGATGACGTCGCGAATGAACACCATGTGGTTCAGGCCGAACAGGTCAATTGACAGGTCGTCTTTATCGGTGAGGTTCAACACATCGGTGATGAACATTTTCATGCCGATAGGAATGTTGCACACGCCGATAAAGCGTTTGAAGTCGGTGTGACGATAAACGGCTTCGGTCACCATTCCGGCCGGGTTAGTGAAGTTAATCACCCACGCGTCCGGACAGATTTCCTGCACGTCTTTGATGATGTCAAACACCACCGGAATGGTGCGCAGACCTTTGAACAGGCCGCCTGCACCATTGGTTTCCTGACCGAGATAGCCGTGGCTCAGTGGAATACGTTCGTCTTTTTCACGCGCTTTCAGCTGGCCAACGCGCAGCTGGGTGGTCACGAAGTTCGCGTCTTTCAGCGCTTCACGACGGTTCAGGGTTTTGTGTACCGTCATCGGCACCCCGGCTTTCTGCACCATGCGCTCACACAGGGCGTGGATGATATCGAGTTTTTCCTGCCCTTCTTCCACGTCCACCAGCCACAGCTCGGTCACCGGTAATTCAGCGTAGCGCTTAATAAACCCTTCCAGTAATTCTGGGGTATAGCTGCTACCACCGCCGATAGTAACGATCTTTAATTTCTGGCTCATAACTTTCTCCCTCGTGATCCGCAAACGGCGTGTGGCTGACTCTCCACGTGACGCGCGGATAGCTAAACGAATTCGGTGCGTACGGCGAACCGCACGGCGTTAATTAATAACGGTGAGCTGTTTTCGATAATTGCTGGGTGTAAATGAGGTCAGCTTTTTGAAGGTCTTAATAAACAGACTCGGGCTGCTGTAACCTGATTCATAGGCAATATCGGTCACCGAATAATTGGTAATTTCTAATTGCTTCATGGCGAAGTTGATGCGGATATCATTAATGATCTGCATCGGCGTCTTACTGTAAAAGCGCTGAGTTGCCCGGGTCAGATATTCCTGAGACTTACCGGATAGCGCGATCATATTTTCCAGCGCACCTTCACCAAATTTATGTTTATCGTGCATCTCTTCTACGGTTGTTTTTAACCACTGAGGAATAACATCCTGGGCCTGCTCCTCACGGAAATGGCGCAGACGGTTAATCACATAGAACGAGACCACTTCAATAAACTCATCAAATTCACTTTCGCGGAAATTGAGTGAGGCAATAACCGACTCTATATAGCTGAGAAAGGTACTTTTAACCGAGTAGACCTGTGAAGCCACCAAAAAACTGGGTAACAGCGGCTGATAGTGCTCTTCAAAGAAACGTTTGCTGATGCCAACGTTCAGGATGCGAGTCGCGCCGAACTCGTAAAAGCTCTGGTGGTAAGACCCCATCGGGATGAAGACAAAATCTCCGCGCTCCAGCATCACCCGTTTGCCATTGATTTCCTGGTAATAGCGCCCGGTTAACACGAGGGTGAACTCGTAGTAGTCGTGCTGGTGTAAGCCGCTGATACTTTCTGTTTTGTTGTAGATGAAGACATGAAAATTCTTACCGTTAAACAGCTGTTGTTCAAACGCGGTACTGATTTCCAGGGTCGTCATCTTTGGTTGCCTCATCGTGGTATCTGCCCGCTATTGTACCTTCTCGTGAAGCTCAATCAATTCGGCAACCAGCTCGCGAGCCAGCATTGAGGTCATAAGATGATCCTGCGCATGTACCAGCACCAGGCTGACCTTCATTTTACCTTCGCCTTCATCGCTTTCGATGAGTTGCGTTTGCACGCGGTGCGCTTCACTCAGTGCGACGCGCGATTGTTCCATAGTGGCTTTTGCCGTCGTGAAATCGCCCTGCTTGGCCTGTTTCAGCGCGGTATACGCCAGGCTGCGCGCCTGTCCGGAGTTAATGATAAGCCCCATTACCACTTCTTCGAGGTCGTTAACTTCAACCTCATCTGCCACGATTTTATCCAGATCGAACATAGCTATTCCCTCTTTACGTCTGGCGGTACGAGGTTGCCCCCGTACCGCGTTACATCAGAATTTCAGTGCGTTAGCGATATCTTCTTCGCTCTCTTCTTCATCAATGACGGTCTGTGCTTTGTTGGAAATCACCACGAATGGCAGATAAACCAGTACTGAGACCCCAAGGTTGAAGAGTGCGAGCAACAGTGCGGCGATGCTGCCGTTGGTGTTAAAGAACGCGCCCAAACCGGTTGGCATCGTCCACGGCGCCAGGTTGGTGATAGGCGGGATAATCCCTAAGCCATACGCTGACATGGTGATGGCGGCCAGCAGCGGCTGAATCAGGATGAACGGGATGAACATCACCGGGTTCATGATGATTGGCAGACCAAACAGAATCGGCTCGTTAATCTGGAAGATACCGGATGGCAGCGCCAGCTTCGCAACCTGACGATGATCTGCGCGACGAGACGCGATGAAGATGGCGATAATCAGACCTAACGTTGCACCCGTACCCCCGAGGAAGATGTAGGAATCCAGCATCGGCTTGGCCCACATATGGAAGGTCTTGCCTGCTGCCAGCGCCGCATCAACGGAACCGTACTGTTGGTAAATCGCGATATTTTCCAGCGCCCATGGGGTCATGATGCCGTTATCAAGCGCAGTGAGCGCCAGAGAACCGTGCACACCAAAGAACCACAGCAGCGAGGTAAAGATGACATAGGCCCAACCCACCACGGCCCCCATTGACGCCAGCGGGGTAGAGATGGAATCCATGATGATTTGGTGGAAGTTGGTCTGCCAGTGGGTCAGAGCCCAGGCGATCACCCCAAAGATGGACAGAATAATGAAACCAGGGATAACCGCAGAGAACGAGCGTGACACGGAGCCCGGTACGCTGTCTGGCAGTTTAATCACCCAGTTGCGACGGACAATAAAGGTGAACATTTCCGCCACCACCAGGCCGATAACTATCCCGGAAATGATGTTTGCCCCGCCCAACCAGTTCGCGCCGACGGCATAGGCTTCGCCCACGCTATAAGGGGTCACGGTCATGAAGGCCGCCACGGATAACAGACCCGCAGCGAATGGATCGACTTTTCGTTCTTCAGCTAACGCCATGCCGATGAAAAAAGGCGCCATCAGCGACATAATGCCCAACGTACCGTTGTACACGTTGCCGCCGATGGCTTTAAAACCATTCAGGGTCTCAATGGTGGAAGCGTCTAACCGAATGCCCATAGAATAGAAAAACGAGCCTTCGCCAAAACTTAAAAACACGTTGTTGATTAAAACGAACATGGCCCCTGCGAGGGTCAATGGCATTAATTTAATAAAGCCATTTTTAATCGCATTAACGTGCGGCTGCTTTCCTATTTTGACAGCAAAAGGAAGGAGTACCTTTTCAAGAGAGCTAATAACTTTACTCATAGAAAATACCCTTAAAGGCCGCAATAAAATATTACGGCGTTTGTGTGTGAAATTACTCTTTGACGGGAAAATTAAATCAAAATTAAAAAATTATTGCGCTGCAGCTTTCTTAATGGCGGCGACAGCGGCTTTAAGTACACCTAAACCATCTACTTTGCCATACAAAATAGAATCGATAACTTCAACCGGTTTATTTGGCAGCAGACGCTGAATTTCCGGCAACATATAAGCGATTTGTGGGCCCAATAATACGACGTCGGCGCCGACGCCTTTTTCACCTGCGAGGGTTTCCGGGAAAGCTTCGATAACGACCGGCACTTCGTACTTCTCAGCCTGTGCGCGCATTTTCGACACCAATAGAGAGGTGGACATGCCCGCAGAACAGAATAAGTAGATATGTTTCTTTTCCATACTCGCTTCCTCAATAGGTATTTACTGACCGCCGCCGGGTGATTCATCCCGTGCTCCACGGGGCGGGCTTATGACGGTAACGAATTGTTACTTTGTGTTTGTGAGGTGAGTATACGGCATCGCAAAGATGCAAGATAATTCCTGGCAGACCAAAATTGTCTCTCATTGACCTTCGGTTATGACTACCCTCACATTTTGGCCAAATAATTCGCGCAATTAAATAAGCGGCAGCAGGCAATAAAAAGCCCGGCCAGATGGCCGGGCTTGCTCAGGACTCAGCTAAATGTGTGAGTTGATTACTTCGCAGTCTGTGGATCAGTGTCGTACTCTGCACAGGTCTGATAGCCAGAATTGATCACGTGACCGGTGTCATCCAGCGCAACGAAATAGGTTTGTGCTTTACCATCACGTTGACCCAGGATGTAGGTCTGGCAAGTACCACGGGCATGAACCATGGTGATTTCTGATGAAGGCTTACCGGCAACCTGCAGAACCTGATCGCGGCTCATGCCTTTTTTAACGTCTTTCACCACTGGCTGGGTGAACTGGTCCTGCGTACGGTCGTACGCGGTACAACCCGCTAACATGGTCAGTACTGCTGCTGCACCTAAGATTCCCGCTACATTCTTGTTCATACATCGTCCTCTTTTTTTTACTCAAAATAATTCGCGTTGCTGGCAGGCGGCAAACCTGAAAGTCCCCAGGAGCATAGATAACTATGTGACTGGGGCGCACAGATGCAGCCAACGCACCAACAACGTGAAGTATGAAGAGTTATCAGTGTGTTATAAGCCTGGAATAAATAATGCTATTTATCAACCCAGGAGGCAAATTGACTTAACTTTCAGATAATTCTAGTAATAAAGCGATATCCTGCTGAATCGCGGCATTTTACGGCAGTCGAAAATGTGATCCTTGTCGTTTTCTCAGCAAAGAGGTAGCTTTAGCAGATAGAAGACAACCTTTTTTGGGAGGGGTAAATGGCTCTGCAACAAGAGATTATTGAGGCGCTCGGCGTTAAGCCGCAGGTCAACAGCGAAGCAGAAATTCGCCGCAGCGTGGATTTTCTGAAATCGTATCTCACCACCTATCCGTTTATTAAGTCACTGGTGCTGGGCATCAGCGGCGGTCAGGACTCTACGCTGACCGGCAAACTGTGCCAGATGGCCATCAGTGAACTGCGCAAAGAGAACGGTGACGACAGCCTGGCGTTTATTGCCGTGCGCCTGCCGTTTGGCGTTCAGGCCGATGAACAAGATTGTCAGGATGCCATTGCGTTTATCCAGCCGGATCGCGTGCTGACGGTCAACATCAAAGGTGCGGTGCTGGCGAGTGAACAGGCGCTGCGTGAAGCGGGTATTGAGCTCAGCGATTTCATGCGCGGCAATGAAAAAGCCCGTGAACGCATGAAAGCGCAGTACAGCATTGCCGGAATGACCAAAGGCGTGGTGGTCGGCACCGATCACGCCGCCGAAGCGGTGACCGGGTTCTTCACCAAATACGGCGATGGCGGCACCGACATCAACCCGATTTTCCGCCTCAACAAACGCCAGGGCAAACAGCTGTTAGCCACGCTCGGCTGCCCGGAACATCTGTACCAGAAAGCCCCGACCGCTGACCTGGAAGATGACCGCCCTTCTCTGCCGGACGAAGCCGCGCTGGGCGTCACCTACGAAAACATTGACGATTATCTGGAAGGCAAACCGGTCGACGCAGGCACCGCCCGCATCATCGAAGGTTGGTACCTGAAAACTGAACACAAACGTCGTCCACCGATCACCGTTTTCGACGACTTCTGGAAGCGTTAATACGCCATCCTCGCCGGGTAACATTTGTTTACCCGGCAAGTCCCTGCTGATTTTTTCACCTTTTTCATCCAGCGCAACGCTGCTATACTGTTCGGATAAACAGTATCAGGAGTCAATGTGGCCAGGCGTCAATCCGCCCCGCGTCTTGAATTTGAAGCGGCGGCAATCTACGAATATCCCGAACACCTGCGTCCGTCGCTGGAAGCGCTGCCTTCCCTGCCCGGCGTATACACCTTTCATGGCGACAGCGACACGCTGCCGCTGTACATCGGGAAAAGCATCAACCTGAGAAGCCGGATTCTCTCGCATCTGCGTACACCCGACGAAGCCGCCATGCTGCGCCAGTCGCGGCGAATCAGCTGGGTGCGTACGGCGGGTGAAGTGGGCGCGCTGTTACTCGAAGCGAAACTCATCAAAGAGCAGCAGCCGCTGTTTAACAAACGCCTGCGTCGCAATCGTCAGCTGTGCTCGCTGCTGTTAAACGGCACTCAGCCGCAGGTGGTGTACGCCAAAGAGATCGATTTCGCCCATCAGCCGGGGCTGTATGGCTTATTCGCCAACCGCCGGTCGGCGCTCCAGGCGCTGCAAACCATCGCCGATGAGCATCAGCTGTGTTACGGGTTACTGGGGCTGGAAACCGTCACCCGTGGGCGCGGATGTTTTCGCTCTGCGCTGAAACGCTGCGCCGGGGCGTGTTGTGGCAAAGAGAGCGTGGAAGCACATCACCAGCGTTTGCTGGCGGCACTGGCAAAATTGCAGCTGAATTGCTGGCCGTGGCGCGGACCGATTGCGATGAAAGAAGATGCGGCGGATATGACCGAGTATCACATCATCCACAACTGGCTGTGGCTTGGTTCGGTCTCCAGCCTTACCGCCGCCGACGCGCTGCGCCGTTTACCCGCCGGGTTCGATCACGACGGTTATAAAATTCTCTGCAAGCCGCTGTTAACCGGCCAGGCTGAGATCATCGACCTGACTCACCGCCGTTAGCGGCCACGCCGGGTTCCAGCTGATGGCGCTATAAAGAATTTTGCCTTCGTCTTTCAGCAGACGAAGGGTGTGATGTTCATCCTGCCAATACGCACCTTGATCGGCGGTCAGCAGTTTATCTCCCAGTTGCCATGCACCGCTGAGCACCAATACCATGCCGCCGCGTGCGCCAAAAGTGGTAAACGTCCGATCTGCAACGCGCACTTTGGCCTGACAGCGTTCGCGTCGGGTCATGATATTGAGATCCATCGACATCTGCCCTTCGGAAAGCTGCGCCCGCACCGTTTGCTCTCCGGAGAAACGGAACGGCTGGAGTCGCTTTAAGGTGTGATGGAACGCGCTCCCGCCGTCGAGCGTCACTTCGCCGCCTTCGAGCAGCGTAATCACCCTGTCCACGCCGGGGAATGCAGAAAACTCACCGCTGCCCGCAATCGACGCGATACTGGCGCGCCAGTTGAAATCACGGGTGGCAGGCGGAAAACAGCAAAGTTCACGGGTTTCGCCCGCGCCATTTTTCCACAGACTGACGGGCATCTTGCGGATATCAAAGTATTCCATCATCACTCCTGAAGAACGACTCAGGCTGCTACGACGGCAGCCATGCATATTATCTTTTTTTCACGACATACGGAGTATCGGCAGAAGGCACGAAGAGCCTTAGTGGCTTTGTGCACTTATTGCTGTGAATGACCGGTAACGGTCTGATATCCGAAAAGAAAGAGTCTACGGATGTGTGATGAGAATACCGGGAATGTGGCAACGGGCAAGCGGGACATAAAGAAAAACCGCCGGTCGTGCCCACCGCCTGTAATGGGCGTGTGGGCAAGACCGGCGGTCTTTAAGTCAGCTCGGCTGGAATTACTCAGCAGATGACTGCATCTTACCTTCTGGCGCGTGATGTTCTGTCAGACGCTTCTCAAAATTGGCATTAAATTGCTTTTTCTGTTCCGGGGTCAAGATGTTGTAGATCTTGTTCTGCGTTTCCATGCGGGAAACCGCCATGTCTTTATGCTGAGCTTCCATTTTGGTCACCATCTCTTCGGCTTTCGCTTTATCGAAGGAGTCGCTGGCAATCAGGTTATGCATAGCACGACGTTCGTCGAGGGACGGACGCTGCATTTTGCCGCGCTGCTCTTTCATGATGTCGCGGATCTGCTGTTTCTGCGCGTCGGTCAGGTTCAGGCCTTTAAACATCATGTCGTGATGCATA
>Ga0160433_100390_pt1 | contig 24521 bp, 33 predicted proteins | sample HID1972K_E0MG_FD_108235 | JGI IMG/M metagenome (GOLD analysis project Ga0160433, IMG submission 108235) | Enriched pill bug-associated microbial communities from UW Madison campus, WI, USA - HID1972K_E0 MG | ecosystem: Host-associated > Arthropoda: Insects > Digestive system > Unclassified ...
AAAGAAGACCGAGGCGCCCAGCGCCGTACCGCGCAGATCCGTGGCCAGGCTCTCGAACATGCCCGCCACGCAGAATTTCGCCGCGCAATAGAGCCCCGCGCCGCCAACGGCCGAGAAGCCGCCGGTGGAGGAGGTGACGACGATCTGTCCGTCCTCGCCATGCTTGAGCATGCGGGGCAGCATGGTGACGAGACCGTTGACCACGCCCCCCACATTGACGGACATGTTGAAGTCCCAGTCCTTGTAGGTCGCAGTCAGCATGGAGCCGGTGATGCCTACCCCGGCATTGAGCGCCAGCACATGGATGTTGCCGAACTGCGCTTCCGCTTCATCGGCTGCCTTCGCCCACCCGGCCCGGTCCGCCACGTCAAGGCGGATGGAGTGAACGGCAAGATTGGTTCTGGAGAAGCCTTCCATGGCCGTGTCCAGCGCATCCTGCCGGATATCGGCGATGATCACTTTCATGCCGGCCTCGGCGAAAGCCTTTGCCATTCCCCAGCCCATGCCGCTCGCGCCGCCGGTGATAAAAGCGGTCTTGCCGCTGACGTCCAACATCTCATCTCTCCTTGCTGCGCATGGCTTCGCTGGCCGGGTTTCTCTGCTGTCAGTTAGAGGGTTGAAGATGATAAAGTCTAGAAAAACCCGTGCTGCAGAAATCCTGCGTCGTCGGGACTTGCGCTGCATGAAACAGTTAAATGTGGTGCCCTGACGATCGTTTGGGATTATCGAAGTTGATTATGTCAGGATCTCTTTCCGACAAGCCAGAGCGGAATCAGCGAACCCGAGTGACACGCACCGAGGCCTGTCGACCGACCTGCATCAGATAACTGCCCAGGGCCGCCTTGCGGATCGTCACGGACTCATTGGGCGCGGGCGGCCGGAAGTTGGCGACCCGCTCGGTCATCCGCCAGACCGCGCCGTCCGTGAGATCGAATTGCCACATGCCCAGCCCATTATCGCGCGCGGCAGCGATGGCGGCAGTGACCTCGCCCGTTTCCTCGTTGTCTTGGCGACCGACGGGAGACTTGATCGCTTCCGCGCCGAAATCCGATGGGGAGGCTGTGGCCGGCGCTGCTGGTCGCGCCGTTTGCGGGACGGGGGCCGATGATGGCGCAGACCCACCGCCGCCTTGTCTCGCGGCCTCGGCAATGGAGTCAAAGCATTCCAGCCGCGCGTCCTGCTTGCCGATTCGCGCGCAGACGGAAAGCTGATCGGCCAGGCTGCCCTGAGCATGGACGGGAACGTTGCAGCCGGCAAAAACCACGGTTGCGGCGACTAGCGCCAGATGTCGAACCCGCATTCCTCGCTCTCCCTTTTATCGCAGGCGCTGCCGCCTGGATGGATGTCTGCCGGCCCTTCAAAGGCGCGTCAATTTCGCTCCATCTTCGATTTTTCCGCCAATAAGGTAATTCAATGACTTCCGCCACACACCCATGAAAGATTGACCATTGCGTGAAAATAAATCACGCCGAATCACGCTACAAGATAGCGTTCGTGGAGATCGGCGATCATGAATAAGGGGCGGCCCGTGCCGGATGATTTCGGCGCAGGGGTCGATAGGGACACGATTGTGAAAGCGGGGCTGGTCGTGCTCGACCGCGCCGGATTTGCGGGCTGCACGGTCGATGCGGTCGCGGAGCGCCTTGGTGTCGCCCCGGCCGATGTTGCGCGTCATTTCCCCAGCCGAGATCAGATGCTCACGGCCATCGGCCATGAACTGTTGCGGGCCGTGCCTTCGGAGTCGCCGCCGGAGAGCTGGCGCGAGTGCCTGGCGGAGCGAGCGATGACTGGCCGGCAAGCCATGCTGTCCCATCATGATGGGACCCGGCTTTTCGGGCATCTCGCGTCAGGGTCTCCGCTGGATACCGGCCGCTATGATTGCGTGCCGCTGCTCTGCGCATCCGGCTTTTCCGTGACGGAAGCGCGGACGGCGATCATGGCGGTGGATCATTTCACGATCGGCTCGGCCCTGGTCGAGCAGTGGCGGGACGGGGACGAGCCGCAGGGTGGTTTCGAGCAGCAGTTGGACATCGTGCTGGCCGGGGTCGCGGCCGCTCTGCCGGCGCCGGAGCAAGCACCTGCGGACGAGCGCCATAGCCGCTTCCAGTCCCGGCTGTGGGCTTTCCTGCGCGACGCGCGCGAGAGCGCCAACATCTCCTTCGCGCGCACCGCTCGCGTCAACGAGCTGGATCGGCGCATCCTCCTGCTGCTCCAGGCGCAGGGTGGAATGACGCTTGCCAGCATCTCCATGGCCTGCGGTGTCGACAAGGCTCAGGTCAGTCGCGCGATCAAGCGGATGAGCGAGGTCGGGTTGCTGGTGCGCAGCGGCATTCGCAGCCCCATCCGCCTCAGTCCCGGAGGCAAGCAACTGGCTGAGCGCCTGCTGCGACAAGCCGAGCTGCGCAATCGCGAGTTGACGTTCGCGATCAGCGACGATGAACTCCAGACGCTCTCCACCGTTCTGGATACGCTTCTCGGTCGGGCGATCACGCTCTTCGAGCAGGAGCGCAAGCAAGCCACCACGAATCAGCGCCAGGAGCAGGTCGACTTCCAGGATCTGGTCGATGAGGGCTTGCCTGGCGAGAACGGCGTCGCTGTCGTTCGGTCGCGCGTATTGCCACCGTTCGTGACCCTGTGTTCCTACATATTGCGCGGCGGCGCGCTGGCCCACAAGCGCCAGACCAGCCTCTCCAATTTCGAAAGCTGGGTCATGGCGGAAATCTGCCGTAACCCGCCGATCAGCTGGCCTCAGCTCGTGCTCGCCCTCTCGCGCGATCAGAGCCAGGCCGGCCGCACGGTCAATCATCTCATCGAGATCGGGCTCGTCGAGCGGACGGGGCGGCTGGGCCGGCGTCACGGCTTCTTCGCGCCGACAGAGAAGGGCCGCCGGATCAGCGACATCATCAACGACACGGCCGCCCGGCGCAGCGAGTTCCTGTTTCAGGGCATTCCGGCCTCAGAGCTGGACAGCTTCATGGGAACGTTCGATGTCCTCGCGCGCAATGCCGAGGTGCAGTTGGCGCGCGAACGCGCCATTCAGGAAATGGATCGGGGCACCGAACCCTGAGCAGACGAATCCGTGGACGAGAGGAGAAGATCATGCGCGCGACGATGATGGCCCTGGCGGCGTTTCTTTTGGCGGCCTCGCCGGCGACCGCGCAGCGGATTGCCGGCCCCTATGGCGAAGCGGTGACGCTGGCGCAGGCGCGCCTCATCGTCGACGCCGCGCATCAGGAAGCCAAGGCGCGCAATCTGATCATGGCTTTCGCGGTCGCGCTGCCTTCCGGGGAGCCCATCCTCCTTGAAGTCATGGACGGCACGCAGACCGGCTCGATTGTCGTCGCGCCGGATAAGGCGCGCACGGCCGCACGTTACCGGCGCTCGACCAAGGTTTTCGCGGACAGTGTCGCCAAGGGCGATGCATCGGTCATCACTTTGGCCGATGTCGTGGCGGTCGAGGGCGGTGTTCCGCTGGTCTCTGCTGGGCGCGTCATCGGTGCTCTGGGCGTCAGTGGCGGCACGGCCGCCGAGGATGGGGAGGTCGCTGCTGCGGCACTTGCCCGCGTGAAACTGGATTGAGAGAGCAGCGCCGCGCGGTCGTCACGCCGGCAGCGGAATGAATTCGCTCTCATCGCCCGGCACGGAGGCGAACCGGCCTTCCCGCCAGTCTTCCTTGGCCTGCTCGATGCGGTCCTTCGAACTGGAGGCGAAGTTCCAGTAGATATGGCGCGCCTCGCCCAGCGGCTCGCCACCCACCAGCATGATTCGTGCGGGCCCTGTCGCGCGCAGGACGATCTCGACGCCGGGCTTGAAAATGACCAGTTCGCCGGTGTTGAAGCCGCCCTCCTGTCCTTCCACGGCCAGCGTGCCGTTGATCACATAGGCCGCGCGTTCGATATGCTCGGTGCCCAGCCGGTAGCGCGCACCATCGGCCAGCATCACATCGGCATAGAGCATGTCGGAGAAGGTCTGCACCGGCGACGTCATCCCGTCGCTGCTGCCGGCCACGACGCGGATACTTGTCCCCTCCGCCTCGGCGTGCGGAATGGTGTCGGCGGCATGGTGGAAGAAAGCGGGGTCGGTTTCCTCATGGGCTTTAGGGAGCGCTATCCAGGTCTGTAGCCCGAAGAGCGGGCCGCCGGCGGCGCGCACATCATCGGCGCTGCGCTCGGAATGGACGATGCCGCGCCCGGCGGTCATCCAGTTGACCGCGCCGGGACGGATCGCTTGTGTCGAGCCCAGTGAGTCGCGGTGGAGGATTTCACCTTCCAGCAGATAAGTGACGGTGGCGAGGCCGATATGGGGGTGGGGCCGCACATCGAGTCCATCGCCGGGTCCAAGCGCGACGGGCCCCATCTGGTCGAAGAAGATGAAGGGGCCGACCATCCGACGATGCGCGGAAGGCAGAGCGCGCCGGACCTGGAAACCGTCGCCCAGATCACGCACGGGCGGCAGGATGATCATATCGACGGCGTCGATATCGGTGGGGCGCAGGGTCATCTCTCGTCTCCTTCGAGCTTGCAGCATCTGCCCGCTGTCTACGCCCCTCTTCCAGTCAGGCTCAGTCGTATAATGTTGCCTGTATCGTTCGACTTTTCAGAACAGTGAAGGCGATGCACGCGACCGGCGCCTTCACGCCAGCTTCGTCATCCAGCCATGGGTGTCCGCCTTCTGGCCAAGCTGCACGCCGACGAGCGCCTCGCGCATCGTGCGGGCTACTTCCCCGCCATCGCCATTGCCGATGACGAAATTGCCTCTGGTCGAGCGGACCTCGCCGATCGGCGTGATCACGGCGGCCGTCCCACAGGCGAAGGCTTCCTTGAGCTTGCCGCTCTTCGCGTCCTCCATCCACTGGTCGAAGCTGTAGGCCTGCTCCTTCACGGTGTAGCCGGCGTCCTGTGCGACGGAGCGCAGCGAATCGCGCGTGATACCTGGGAGGATGGAGCCATTGAGCGGCGGTGTAACGATCGTGCCGTCATTGAAGACGAACATGATGTTCATGCCGCCCAGTTCCTCGATCCATTTGCGCTCCACGGCATCGAGGAACAGCACCTGGTCGCAGCCATGCTCGATGCCGACCGCTTGCGGTTGCAGGCTCGCGGCATAATTGCCGCCGCATTTGGCCGCGCCCGTCCCGCCGGGCACTGCACGGACATGATCGTGGCTCACCCACAGCGTGACGGCCGACTTGCCGCTCTTGAAATAGCCGCCCACCGGGGAAGCGATCACGCAGTAGATATATTCATGTGCCGGCCGCACGCCCAGGAACGCCTCGCTCGCGAACATGAATGGGCGCAGATAGAGGCTGCCTTTGTCGGCGTCCGGCACCCAATCCACATCTGCCGCCACCAGCTTGCGGATGCTCTCGACGAACAGGTCCTCCGGCACGTGCGGCATGGCAAGGCGGGTGGCGCTCTCGTTGAAGCGGGCTGCATTGGCTTCCGGGCGGAAACTCGCCACCGAGCCGTCCGGCATGCGATAGGCCTTGAGCCCCTCGAAGATCTCCTGCGCGTAATGCAGCACGGCCGCCGCGGGATCGAGCGGAATGGGCTGGCGCGGACCCAGTACCGCGTCATGCCAGCCCGTTCCCTCGGTATAGCGGATCGTCACCATATGATCGGTGAAGAGCGTGCCGAAGCCCAAAGCGGCCATGGCGGCGGCGCGATCTTCGGGAGAGGTGGGAGTGGCAAGCGGCTGGGTCGTGAAGTCCAACATGGGGCGAATTGTCCGTCAGGGAATGGAGATTTCAGGTGACTGGTGCGGTAACAGGATCATTGCGCCCTGTCATGCCCCCGCGCGGGCGGCGGATAGAGTAGGTCGGCGCTGCATTTTTGAGGCCTTGCTCAGAGCGAAAGCAGCCTGATCTGCGGACCTGCCGCCGCGAGGAAGGCCAGTGGACCGCTCAGCTCGATGCGCCGGTCGATATCCCGCGCCGTCATGCCGCTCATCGCGAGTCCGCTCTGGCACAAGTTGATGGCGACCCCATCGTCCAGCGCTTCGTCCAGCAGTCCGGCAAGGTCCGGCTCGCCTGCGGTGCGCCAGCTCTCGTCCTGCGGCGCGTGGATCGGCGGACGCAGCAGCGTGGCGGCCTCGCCCTGGAGGAAGATACTCGCCTTGCTGCCCAGCGCTATTTCCGCGCGGGCCAGCGTCAGTGCTGCGCGTAACCGAATGGGATCGGCGCTTACAACGATCAGGGCGAGTGGCGGTCGCTGGATCATGTGCAGGCGAGTACTGCCTGACAGGCCGGGTCTCTGGGGATGGCGAGCGAGCGCAGGCGCTGCGAGAGCAGATCGAACACCACCAGCTTGCCCGTGACCGGCTCGCCGAACGGGACGAGCGCGCGGATAACCTCCAGCGCCGCCATGGAGCCCACGATCCCCGCGACCGCGCCCAATATCCCTTCTTCGGCGCAAGTCCGCGCCGGGTCCGTCCGCGTATCACCGACGAGGCAGCGATAGCAGGGTTGGCCCTCCTCCCAGCCGCGCCAGACGCCGATCTGCCCCTCGAATGGGCCCACGGCCGCGCTCACCAGCGGGATGCGCAGGCGCGTGGCGGCGTCGGAAACCGCGAGCCGGGTCTCGAAATTATCGCAGCCATCCAGGATGATGTCAGCATCCCGCAGCAGCGTGGCGGCGTTGTCCACGTCCAGCGCCGCATTGATGGGGATGATGTGGCAGTCCGGGTTGATCCGTTGCGCAGCGTCGCGCGCCGCTTCCGCCTTGGGCCGGCCGATATCCTCCGTGCCAAACAGGATCTGCCGATGGAGATTGGACAGGCCGACCGTGTCATGGTCGATCACCCGCAGCGTGCCGATGCCCGCCGCCGCGAGATAGGCGATCGCCGGGCAGCCGATGCCGCCCGCGCCAATGATCGCGACATGGGCTGCCCGCAGCCGCATCTGCCCCGCGCCACCAATCTCACGCAGGACGATATGGCGTGCATAACGCTCCAGCTGGTCGTCGCGCAGGCTCGCCATCAGACCATCCGCACGCCCGTCGAGCCGAAGCCGCCGATGCCGCGCACCGTCTCATCCAGTTCCTCGACCTCGACCATCCGGCCGATCTGCACCGGCGCGACAACAAGCTGGGCGATCCGGTCGCCGCGCCTGATCTCGAAAGCGTCGGCTCCCAGATTGATGAGGATGACCTTGAGTTCGCCCCGATAATCGCTGTCGATGGTGCCGGGCGTGTTGGGCAGGCTGATGCCGTGCTTGAGCGCGAGACCCGAGCGCGGGCGCACCTGCACCTCGAAGCCCTCCGGGATGGCGAGGGCAAGCCCGGTGGCGATGGCATGACGGCCCAGGCTCGGCAACGTCACATCCTCGGCAGAAACCACGTCCATGCCAGCCGCGCCGGACGTCGCATAAGCCGGTAGCGGGAGCCCTTCGCCGTGGGGCAACCGCTTCACTTGCACGTCAACGGCCGGCCAATTCATCGGAAATCCTTTCAATAAGCCGCGTTGCGACGTCTGTTTTCGACATTTCGTCCCAGTTTTCAATGGCTTGATCTGTGATGAAATGCACTTGGTTGTTGTTGCCTCCCAACACATCCCCGGAAACGTCGTTGGCAACGATCCAGTCGGCCTGCTTCTTCACGCGCTTGGCCGATGCATGTTCGACGATCTTCTCGGTTTCGGCGGCAAAGCCGATCACCAGGTCCGGCCGCCGATCGCTTCGGCCCACCGCGGCGAGAATGTCCGGATTTTCGGCGAGCGTCAGCGGGGCGGGCTTGCCGGAGCCATCTTTCTTGAGCTTTTGCGCGGCTTCCTCGGCTACCCGCCAGTCCGCCACCGCCGCGACCATGATGGCGACGTCCGCCGGCAAGGCGGTCTCGACCGCAGCCAGCATCTCCCGCGCCGTCGTGACATCGATACGGGTAACACCGGCGGGCGTGGGCAACGCGACCGGCCCCGCCACGAGCGTCACGCGCGCGCCGGCCTGCGCGGCGGCGGCGGCGATGGCGAAGCCCTGCTGACCGGACGAGCGATTGGCGATGTAGCGCACCGGATCGATCGGCTCATGCGTCGGCCCCGCCGTCACCAGCACATGGTGGCCCAGCAGATTGGCCCGGCTGAGATCGGGCGCGTTGATGGTTCGTGTCGTGTCCGTGAGCAGGGCCGCTGGCTCTGCATTTTCGGCCAGCAGCCGTTCGATTTCGGCAGCGATCTCGGCGGGTTCCGGCAGGCGGCCCTTGCCCCATTCATTACAGGCCATCGCGCCCACCCCCGGCTCCATGATGCGAATCCCATCGGTGCGAAGCTGCCCGATGTTCCGCTGAGTCGCCTTGTGATGCCACATCCGCACATTCATCGCCGGGGCCGCGAGCACCGGCTTATCGGTCGCCAGCAGGATGGTCGTGGCGAGGTCATCCGCGATTCCCCCCGCCATCTTCGCCAGCAGGTTGGCGGTAGCCGGCGCCACCACGATCAGGTCCGCTTCCCGCGAGAGTTGGATATGCCCGATCTCACGCTCCTCCTTGAGATCGAACATGTCGCCATAGACATGGTCCTCGGTGAGCACGCCGAGCGAGAGCGGGGTCACGAATTCCTTCGCGCTCTCCGTCATGACCGCGCGCACGGCGATTCCCTTGCCTTTGAGCAGGCGGACAAGTTCGAGTGCCTTATAAGCGGCAATGCCGCCCGAGACGATGAGAAGGATGCGATGCTGACTCATGATCCGGTTCCTCGGTGCCTCACCGATTTGACCACGTCAGGATAGTAGCCTCATCGCCAGAGCGCCAGCCGCGGCGGCAATCAGCGCGATGCCGGCATAGCGCCAGAACCAGCCGACCTTTACCTGCACCAGCTTGACCGCCGGCAGCGGTGGAGGGGGCGGAGCCCCGCCGGGCGCCGGGAAGGCGTCTTCCAGTCGGCGGATGAGGCCGGGCAGGCGGTAGATGGTGTCGGCGGCCTCGAAGATCGACTCGGCGAGCTTGGCTTCCGGGCCCAGCTCGTCGCGCAGCCAGCTTTTCACATAAGGGCCTGAGACTTCCCACATGTTGATCTCGGGATCGAGCATCGTTGCGACGCCCTCGACCATCACCATCGTCTTCTGCAGCAGCAGCAGGTGGGGCTGGGTCTGCATGTCGAAATCACGTGTGATGGCGAACAGCCCGTCGAGCATCTGGCCTACCGATAGCTCGCTGACCGGCTTGCCGCGCATGGGTTCGCCGACCGCCCGCAGTGCCGTAGCGAACTCGTGGACATTATGATGCGGCGGCACATATTGCGCCTCGAAGTGGATCTCGGCCACCCGGCGATAATTGCCGGTGATGAGGCCGTAGAGGATTTCCGCAAGCCATAGCCGCGCGCGCCGATCGATACGGCCCATGATGCCGAAGTCGATAGCGACGATGGTGCCGTCCGCCTGCACGAAGAGGTTGCCCTGGTGCATGTCGGCATGGAAGAAGCCGTCCGCGATTGCCTGTCTCAGGAAGGTGTTGACGAGGCGCGCGGCCAGGTCCTTCAAGTCATGTCCCGCGGCGAGAAGGGCGGCGCGGTCGCTGATCTTGATGCCGTCGACCCACTCGAGCGTCATCACCCGGCCATTGGTGCGATCCCAGTCGATTGCCGGGATGCGATAGCCCGGTACGGCCGCCATGGTCTCCGCCAGCTCCGAGGCGGAAGCGGCTTCGCGACGCAGGTCCAGCTCCCGGGCTGTCCAGCGCTTCAGGTTGGCAATGACAAGGCGCGGCCGCAAGCGCGAGGCCTCTCCGCCCAACCGCTCGAGATGAGCCGCCGCCCATTCGTAAGTATCGATATCCCGGCTGAAGCGCTCGCGGACCTTTGGGCGGAGCACCTTCACGGCCACTGCGCGTCCCTCGATCGTGGTGGCCTTGTGGACCTGTGCGATGGACGCCGCGCCGACGGCCTGTTCGTCAAAGCTGGCGTACAGCGCTTCCAGCGGTCGCCCGAAGCTCTCCTCGATCTCGGCCCGAATGGCGGCGAAGGGCACCGGAGGCAGTGCGTCCTGGAGCGTCAGGAGATCGCGCGCCGCATCCTCTCCCACCAGGTCGGGCCGTGTGGCGAGCGACTGACCCAGCTTGATCGCAGCGGGGCCGATCGCCTGGAAAGCCTGTGCGTAACGCGGCTCCTTGGGCACCCATGCACCCATCCGGGCCATCCGGGCCAGACGGCGTACTGGCGGCGGTGTGTTACGATCTCGCTCGATACCGCGTAGCGCTCCATGACGGGCAAGCGTGCGCCCCCATTTGAGCAGGCGCCAGAGGTGCGTGACGTGGGATGTCATGGCGTGCGGTCAGGCTTTCCAACCTGAATGGATCGCGACGAGCCCACCCAGAATCGGCTCCGCCTTCACTTGCGTGAAGCCGGCCTCTTCGATCATCCGTGCGAAGGCAGGCATGGTCGGGAAGCGGCGGATCGATTCGACAAGGTAGCGGTAACTCTCCTCATCGCCGGCGATCAGCTTGCCCAGTTTCGGCACCAGCTTGTGAGAATAGGCGTCGTAGGCGTCGCCGAAGCCCGGCCAGGTCGTCGTGGAGAATTCCAGGCAGAAGAAGCGTCCACCGAACTTCAGTACCCGGTGAGCCTCGCGCAGCGCGGCGGGAATATCGGTCACGTTGCGGATGCCGAAAGCGATCGTATAAGCGTCGAAGCCGCGCGAGGCGAACGTCAGCGTCTCGGCGTTTTGCGGCAGCCAGCTCAGGCCCTCGATGCCGCGCTTTTCCGCACGCGCCATTCCGACGGCGAGCATGTCCTCATTGATGTCGCTCACGGTCACATGAGCGCCGAGCCGGGCCATGCGGAACGCGATGTCGCCGGTGCCGCCCGCCATGTCGAGAATCCCCTCGCCCTTGTGCGGTTTGACGCGCCGGACGAACTGATCCTTCCACAAGCGATGCATGCCGCCGGACATCGCATCATTCATGACGTCGTATTTCTTCGCGACATTGGAAAAGACGCCGCCCACCAGCCGCGTCTTTTCCTCGGGGGCCACCTCCTGAAAGCCGAAGGAGACAGTCTCGCGCGAATTTGTCATGAGCGGGCTCTAGCCCCAATGCTCGTGGGAGCAAAGAGCTTCTCGGGAGAATCTTGGCAGCCTTGTTGCGTGGCCCCCTGCTTGACCAAGCCACCCCCCATCGCTATAGGCGCGCCTGCTTCGCGACCCGTAAACCGGACTCTCAAGGAGTCGGTCGCGTCGTCCGAAGCAAGCAGAGCTTGAACATTGCCTATGCTCTTGCGGGGCCGGGGGGTCGTTTCGGCCGTCGGGTCCCTTATCGTTTGATGGCGGGCCTCTGGCTGGCCCTCTCTCGTTGCAGCAAGTCGCGGACGGCAGAGTAACTGAAAAAAGGTGAAGGGCTTCATGCCAACAATTAACCAGCTGGTCCGCAAGGGCCGCGAACCGCAGAAGGCCAAGAGCAAGGTCCCTGCGATGGAGCAGAACCCGCAGAAGCGCGGCGTCTGCACCCGTGTCTATACGGTGACCCCGAAGAAGCCGAACTCGGCTCTCCGCAAGGTCTGCAAGGTGCGTCTCACCAACCAGCGTGAGGTCATCAGCTACATCCCCGGCGAAGGCCACAACCTTCAGGAGCACAGCGTCGTGCTGATCCGTGGCGGCCGTGTGCGCGACCTTCCGGGCGTGCGCTACCATGTGCTGCGCGGCGTGCTCGACACGCAGGGTGTCAAAGATCGCAAGCAGAGCCGTTCGAAGTACGGCGCGAAGCGTCCTAAGTAAGACAGGGGAGATAGAGATATGTCACGTCGTCGTCGCCCCGAGAAGCGCATCATTCTGCCCGATCCCAAATTTGGAGATCAGGTGCTGTCCAAGTTCATGAACAACATGATGCTGGACGGGAAGAAGGCTGTCGCCGAGTCCATCGTCTATGGCGCACTCGATTCCGTCGAGGCTCGCGCCAAGAAGGATCCGATCCAGCTCTTCCATGATGCGCTCAACAATGTGAAGCCGGGTATCGAGGTCCGCAGCCGCCGCGTCGGCGGTGCGACCTATCAGGTGCCGGTCGAGGTGCGTCCCGAGCGCGCCCAGGCGCTGGCCATCCGCTGGCTCATCACTGCGGCTCGCAGCCGCAGCGAGACCACCATGGCCGCTCGCCTTTCCGGCGAATTGATGGACGCTGCGAACAATCGCGGCAATGCCGTCAAGAAGCGCGAAGACACGCACCGTATGGCGGAAGCCAACCGCGCCTTCTCGCATTACCGCTGGTAAGCACGATTCAGGCGGAGCGGGGGTGGCCTTGGCTTGCTCCCGCTTCCGCACATCACCGTTCGCCCTGAGCTTGTAGAAGGGTCGTTCTTCCGTCTGAAGAAGAGAAGGTCTGGGCTTCGACAGGCTCGGCCCGAACGGAGAGGAAAACAGTTCTCAGTTCGCAGCCCGCCGCACGCCGGCAATGGAGTAAAGATCATGGCCCGCAGCCACCCGCTCGAGCGTTATCGCAATTTCGGCATCATGGCGCACATTGACGCCGGCAAGACCACGACGACCGAGCGCATCCTCTACTACACCGGTAAGTCTTACAAGATCGGTGAGGTCCACGAGGGCGCGGCCACGATGGACTGGATGGAGCAGGAGCAGGAGCGTGGTATCACGATCACCTCTGCGGCTACGACCTGCTTCTGGCGCGACCATCGTCTGAACATCATCGACACGCCCGGCCACGTTGACTTCACCATCGAGGTGGAGCGCTCACTGCGCGTGCTGGACGGCGCGGTTGCGGCTTTCGACGGCGTGGCGGGCGTGGAGCCCCAGTCCGAGACGGTGTGGCGCCAGGCGGACAAGTACAAGGTTCCGCGCATGTGCTACATCAACAAGCTCGATCGCACCGGCGCGAATTTCTATTATTGCGTGCAGACGATCATTGATCGCCTGGGTGCGAAGCCTGCGGTGCTTTATCTTCCCATCGGAGCAGAGGGCGATTTCAAGGGCCTGGTCGACCTGGTCGAAAACCGTGCGGTCATCTGGAAGGATGAGAGCCTGGGCGCCGAGTTTTTCTATGAAGAGATCCCGGCCGATCTCGCCGACAAGGCGGAGGAATATCGCGAAAGGCTGATCGAGCTTGCCGTTGAGCAGGACGATGCGGCGATGGAAGCTTATCTCGAAGGCAACCTGCCGGACACCGAGACGCTCAAGAAGCTGATCCGCAAGGGCACGCTCAACCAGAGCTTCGTGCCGGTGCTGTGCGGCTCGTCCTTCAAGAACAAGGGTGTGCAGGCGTTGCTCGACGCTGTCGTCGACTATCTGCCGAGCCCGCTGGACATCGAGGATGTGCAGGGCGTCAACCCGGACACGGACCAGCCCGATACGCGCGCGACCAGCGATGAGGCGCCATTCGCCGGCCTCGCGTTCAAGATCATGAACGATCCGTTCGTCGGCTCGCTCACGTTCCTGCGCGTCTATTCGGGGACCCTGACCAAGGGCACTTATCTGAATTCCGTGAAGGACAAGAAGGAAAAGATCGGCCGCATGCTGCTCATGCATGCGAACAGCCGCGAGGACGTCGATACGGCCTATGCCGGTGACATCGTCGCATTGGCAGGCATGAAGGAGACGACCACGGGCGATACGCTGTGCTCGGAGCGCCAGCCGATCATTCTGGAGCGGATGGAGTTCCCCGAGCCGGTCATCGAGTTGTCGGTGGAGCCCAAGACCAAGGCCGACCAGGAAAAGATGGGTATCGCCCTCAATCGTCTGGCGGCGGAGGATCCGTCCTTCCGGGTCTCGACCGACCATGAATCGGGCCAGACCATCATCAAGGGCATGGGCGAACTTCATCTTGAAATCCTCGTCGATCGTATGAAGCGGGAGTTCAAGGTCGAGGCCAATGTCGGCGCGCCGCAGGTGGCTTATCGCGAGTACCTGGGCAAGAAGGTGGACATCGACTATACCCACAAGAAGCAGTCGGGCGGTTCCGGGCAGTTCGGCCGCGTGAAGGTTACGGTCATCCCCGGCGAGCGCGGCTCGGGCTTCCAGTTCTTCGACGAGATCAAGGGCGGCAACATCCCCCGCGAGTATATCCCGTCAGTGGAAAAGGGTTTCCGCGAGACGGCAACGACCGGCAGCCTCATCGGCTTCCCGATCATCGACTTCGAAGTTCACCTGACGGACGGTGCTTATCACGACGTCGACTCATCGGCGCTGGCATTTGAAATCTGCGCCCGCGGCGCCATGCGCGAGGCGGCGCAGAAGGCGGGTATCAAGCTGCTTGAGCCTGTCATGAAGGTGGAGGTCGTGACTCCTGAGGAGTATCTCGGCGACGTCATCGGCGACATGAACTCGCGGCGTGGTCAGATTCAGGGCACCGATAGCCGGGGTAACGCCCAGGTCGTCGAGGCCATGGTCCCGCTTGCCAACATGTTCGGCTATGTGAACCAGCTCCGTTCCTTCACTCAGGGTCGCGCTCAATATTCCATGCACTTCTCACACTATGATGAAGTGCCCCAGAATGTGGCCGACGAGGTGAAGGCGAAGCTGGCCTAAGCAGGCAGTTTCGGCTGGATTTATGTAAATTTGCTGTTATGGGGGCGCCTTCGCGAGGCTTCCCCGAGCGGTTGAACCCAAGCTATTCGAGCGAAAGAGGTAGGAAATGGCTAAGGCTAAATTCGAGCGGAACAAGCCGCACTGCAACATCGGCACCATCGGTCACGTCGACCATGGCAAGACCACGCTGACCGCCGCCATCACGAAGGTGCTGGCCGAGACGGGTGGCGCGACGTTCACCGACTATGCCAACATCGACAAGGCTCCCGAGGAGCGCGAGCGTGGCATCACCATCTCGACCTCGCACGTCGAGTACGAGACGGAGAACCGTCACTATGCGCACGTCGACTGCCCCGGCCACGCTGACTATGTGAAGAACATGATCACCGGTGCCGCTCAGATGGACGGCGGTATCCTCGTGGTGAACGCTGCAGACGGCCCGATGCCCCAGACCCGTGAACACATCCTGCTCGCCCGTCAGGTCGGCGTGCCGGCGCTCGTCGTGTACATGAACAAGGTTGACCAGGTCGACGACGAGGAGCTCCTCGAGCTCGTCGAGCTTGAAGTTCGCGAGTTGCTGTCCAGCTACGACTTCCCGGGCGACGATATTCCGATCATCAAGGGTTCCGCTCTGGCGGCGCTCGAAGGTCGTGACGACGCTATTGGTCGTGAGACGATCCTGGCCCTGATGGCAGCGGTTGACGAGTTCATCCCGCAGCCGGCTCGCCCGGTCGACCGTCCGTTCCTGATGCCGATCGAAGACGTGTTCTCGATCTCGGGTCGCGGCACCGTGGTTACGGGTCGCGTCGAGACGGGCATCGTCAAGGTTGGCGAGGAAGTCGAGATCATCGGCCTCAAGGACACCAAGAAGACGACCGTTACCGGCGTTGAGATGTTCCGCAAGCTGCTCGATCAGGGCATGGCCGGCGACAACATCGGTGCGCTGATCCGTGGCGTTGGCCGTGAAGAAGTTGAGCGTGGTCAGGTTCTGGCCAAGCCGGGTTCGGTGACGCCGCACACCGACTTCGAGGCCGAGGTCTATGTCCTGTCCAAGGACGAGGGTGGCCGTCACACGCCGTTCTTCGCGAACTATCGTCCGCAGTTCTACTTCCGCACCACGGACGTGACTGGCGAGGTCGTTCTTCCCGAAGGCACCGAGATGGTCATGCCCGGCGACAACGTGAAGCTTGGTGTCAAGCTCATCGCGCCGATCGCCATGGACCAGGGCCTGCGTTTCGCTATCCGTGAGGGTGGCCGCACGGTCGGTTCGGGGGTTGTCGCGACGATCACGAAGTAATATAGGCAACAGGCCGCCCGAATCACTGATTCGGGCGGCCTGCTTTTTTCGCCGCCTCGCGCGGGCTCCAGGACGCAGAATGCGCCGGAGCCAACAGAGTGAGGCGGCTTTTGTTTCGGCTCTTTCGCATCGGTAGTGGACATGGAAACGCAGAATATTCGCATTCGCCTGAAAGCATTTGATCATCGTGTGCTTGACCAGGCGACTGGAGACATTGCCGATACGGCGCGCCGTACGGGAGCTCTTATTCGCGGCCCCATTCCGCTTCCGACGCGTATCGAGAAGTTCACGGTGAACCGTGGGCCGCACATCGATAAGAAGAGCCGCGAGCAGTTTGAGGTTCGTACGTACAAGCGTATGCTTGATATCGTGCAGCCGACGCCGCAGACCGTTGACGCGCTGATGAAGCTCGATCTCGCTGCCGGCGTGAACGTCGAGATCAAGCTGGCCTAAGGGTCACCGCGGGGCGCTCCTGAGGGGCGCCTCTTGCGACATTGGATACCGCCGGCTTTGGCCGGGCAGCGTCCTCCGTCGTTCCTGTCCTCGTTGATCGAGTGGCAGGGGCATCCAACCCGGACGGGGGTTCGCATCGCAAAATTGGGTTGGCCGCCAGAACTTTTGGGTTCCGGTGGCTTTTTCGTTGGATAAGCCCCTGTCCAGAAGACATGGGCCTCTATTGGAGGATTGATCATGCGTACCGGCCTGATCGCGAAGAAAGTGGGTATGACCCGCCTGTTCCAGGATGACGGACGCCATGTGCCCGTTACCGTCCTGGCGCTCGAAGGCAATCAGGTCATCGCCCGTCGCGAACAAGACAAAGACGGCTACATCGCGGTGCAGCTCGGTGCTGGCGTTGCAAAGGCGAAGAACGTCGCCAAGCCCCAGCGCGAGCATTTCGCCAAGGCGCAAGTGGAACCGAAGGCGCAAGTCGTCGAGTTCCGTGTGGCTGAGGATGCGCTTCTCGAGGTTGGCGCGGAAATCGCAGCCGATCATTTCATTGCCGGGCAGATGGTGGACGTAACGGGCCACACGCAGGGCAAGGGCTTTGCCGGTGCCATGAAGCGTTGGGGTTTCGGCGGCATGCGCGCGACGCACGGCGTCTCGATCAGCCACCGTGCCCATGGTTCGACGGGCCAGCGGCAGGATCCCGGTCGCGTGTTCAAGAACAAGAAGATGGCCGGTCACATGGGTGATCGCCAGCGCACGCAGCAGAATCTCGAGATCGTTCGTACGGATGTCGAGCGTGGTCTGCTGTTCGTCAAGGGCAGCGTTCCGGGTTCCAAGGGAACCTGGCTGCTCGTCAAGGATGCGGTGAAAGTGGCTCGCCCGAGCGATGTGCCGTATCCGGCGAGCATCAAGGCTGCCGCCAGTAGCAACAATGCTCCGGCCGAGACGCCTGCTGAGGACGTCGCGGCGCCTGAGGCGACCGAAGGCCAGGAGGGCTAATCGATGAAGGTCAAGGTTCTCACTCTCGACGGCGGAAAGTCGTCCGGCGACGTGGAGCTGAATGACGACGTGTTCGGTATCGATCCGCGCGCCGACATTCTCCACCGCGTTGTCACCTGGCAGCTCGAGAAGCGTCGCGCTCCCGCGTCTGCGACCCGCGAGCGCTCGGACGTTGCACGTACTGGCAAGAAGTTCGGCCGGCAGAAGGGCGGAGGCACCGCTCGTCACGGCGATCGTCGCGCACCGATCTTCATCGGCGGCGGTAAGGCGCACGGCCAGCGTGCCCGGACTTTCGGTCATTCGCTCAACAAGAAGGTGCGCACGCTCGGTCTCAAGATGGCGCTTTCAGCCAAGGCCAAGGGCGGCGCGCTGACGGTCGTGGATAATCTGGACGTCAAGGACGGCAAGACCAGGGAACTGGCCGGTCAGCTGGCCAAGCTCAATCTGGGCAAGGCGCTGTTCATCGATGGCGAAGCGATCAACGTGTCCTTCTCCAAGGCGTCATCCAATCTCGTCGGCATCGATGTGCTCCCCGCCATTGGCGCCAATGTCTACGATATCCTGCGCGCGGATAGCCTGGTGCTGACCCGTGCGGCAGTCGAGCAGCTGGAGGCGCGCTTCAATGGCTAAAAAGCCTGCACAGGCGGCCGTCGCGACCCGTCACTATGACGTGATCGTCGCGCCGCACATTACCGAGAAGGCGACGCTGGTTTCCGAGCATAACGCAGTTGTGTTCAAGGTGGCCCGTGATGCCTCCAAGCCCGAGATCAAGGCTGCTGTCGAGGCGCTGTTCGGCGTCAACGTCAAGTCGGTCAACACGATCGTGACCAAGGGCAAGACGAAGCGCTGGAAGGGCAAGCCCTATACGCGCTCGGACGTGAAGAAGGCTGTCGTGACGCTGGCTGAAGGCCAGTCAATCGACATCACCACGGGTATTTGAGGGCGGACTGAACAATGGCACTCAAGCATTATAATCCGACGAGTCCGGCCCGGCGCGGCCTGATTCTCGTCGACCGTTCGGCGCTCCACAAAGGTAAGCCCGTCAAGGCGCTGACCGAAGGGAAGCGCAAGACCGGTGGCCGCAACAACAAGGGCCATGTGACCTCGCGCGGTATCGCCGGTGGCCACAAGCAGCGCTATCGCATCGTCGATTTCAAGCGTCGCAAGTGGGATGTCGAGGGTATGGTAGAGCGTCTGGAATATGACCCGAACCGCACTGCGTTCATTGCACTGGTGACCTATGCCGATGGTGAGCAGGTCTACATCCTGGCGCCGCAGCGCCTCGCCGCTGGCGACAAGGTGGTCGCAGGCAAGAAGACCGACGTGAAGCCCGGCAACGCGATGGAACTGGGTCAGATGCCGGTCGGCACCATCATCCACAATATCGAGATGAAGCCCGGCAAGGGTGGTCAGATCGCCCGCAGCGCCGGCACTTACGCCCAGCTCGTGGGTCGCGATCGCGGAATGGTGATTGTGCGCCTCGGGTCCGGTGAGCAGCGCTACATCCGTTCGGATTGCATGGCGACGGTCGGCGCGGTGTCCAATCCGGACAACGGCAACCAGAACCTCGCCAAGGCTGGCCGCAATCGTTGGCTTGGTCGTCGCCCGCTGACGCGCGGTGTTGCCAAGAACCCGGTCGATCACCCGCATGGTGGTGGTGAAGGCCGTACGTCGGGCGGTCGTCATCCGGTTACGCCGTGGGGCAAGCCCACGAAGGGTGCTCGCACCCGTCATAACAAGGCGACCGATAAGTTCATCATCCGGTCGCGTCACGCGAAGAAGAAGAGGTAAGCGATGGCTCGTTCCGTCTGGAAAGGTCCGTTCGTGGACCTGCATCTGCTGAAGAAGGCAGAGGCCGCGCAGGAGAGTTCGGGCCGTGGCGGTCCGATCAAGACCTGGTCGCGTCGCTCAACCATTCTTCCGCAGTTCGTTGGCCTGACGTTCAACGTCTATAACGGCAGGAAGCACGTTCCTGTCTCGGTGAACGAGGACATGGTTGGTCATAAGCTGGGTGAGTTCGCGCCGACGCGCTACTTCCCCGGTCACGCCGCTGATAAGAAGGGCAAGCGCTGATGGGTAAGGCAAAAGCACCCCGCCGCGTTGGCGAAAACGAGGCGCTGGCTGTCGGCACGCAGATTCGTGGTTCGGCGCAGAAGCTGAACCTCGTCGCGGCTCTTATCCGCGGTCGCAAGGTCGAAGATGCGATGAACGTCCTGGCCTTTTCCAAGCGTGCCATGGCGGTTGATGTCCGCAAGGTGCTTGCGAGCGCCGTGGCGAACGCGGAGAACAACCACAATCTCGACGTCGACGCGCTTGTCGTCGCCGAAGCGAGCGTGGGTAAGTCGTTCACCATGAAGCGCTTCCATGCGCGTGGTCGTGGCAAGTCGACCCGCATTCTGAAGCCCTTCAGCCGCGTGCGCATCGTCGTGCGTGAAGCTGCGGAAGAGGAGGCCTGATCCATGGGTCACAAGAGCAATCCGATCGGTCTGCGCCTGCAGATCAACCGCACCTGGGACAGCCGCTGGTTCGCTGAAGGCCAAGATTATGGCCGGTTGCTGCTGGAGGATCTCAGGATCCGCAAGTTCGTGATGAAGACGCTGCCTCAGGCTGCGATCTCCAAGGTCGTGATCGAGCGCCCCGCGAAGCTTTGTCGCGTATCGATCTACGCTGCGCGTCCCGGTGTCATTATTGGCAAGAAGGGCGCGGACATCGAGAAGCTCCGCAAGAAGCTCAGTGCCATGACGTCGAGCGATGTGAGTCTCAACATCGTCGAGATCCGCAAGCCGGAAGTTGACGCCCGGCTTGTCGCACAGGGCGTTGCCGATCAGCTCGAGCGTCGTATCGCGTTCCGTCGCGCCATGAAGCGCGCGGTCCAGAGTGCGCTGCGTCTCGGTGCCGAGGGCATCAGGATCACCTGCGGCGGCCGCCTGGGCGGCGCAGAGATCGCGCGCGTGGAATGGTATCGCGAGGGGCGGGTGCCGCTGCACACGTTACGCGCGAATGTCGATTATGCCGAGGCCGAGGCGCACACCGCTTATGGCGTTTGCGGTGTCAAGGTCTGGATCTTCAAGGGCGAGATTCTCGGCCATGATCCGATGGCGACCGACCGGCTCATGCTGGAGGCTCAAACCTCCGGTGTGCGTCCGGCGCGCTGAGATTTGAGAACAAGGTAGAGCATCATGCTGCAACCGAAGAAAACCAAGTTCCGCAAGACCTTCAAGGGCCGCATCAAGGGCGACGCGAAGGGTGGAACGGACCTCAATTTCGGATCCTATGGCCTCAAGGCCATGGAACCCGAGCGCGTGACTGCGCGCCAGATCGAGGCGGCTCGCCGTGCGATCACGCGTCACATCCGTCGTCAGGGACGGTTGTGGATCCGCATTTTCCCGGACGTGCCAGTGTCCAAGAAGCCGGCGGAAGTCCGTCAGGGCAAGGGTAAGGGCAGTGTCGAGTATTGGGCGGCGCGCGTGAAGCCCGGCCGCATCCTGTTCGAGTTGGACGGCGTGCCCGGTCCGCTCGCAGCGGAAGCGTTCAGCCGTGCGGCGATGAAGCTGCCGATCAAGACCAAGGTGGTGGCGCGTCTCGGCGACACCTCGCATCTGGGAGCTTGAGGGATATGTCGAAGATCGCTGATCTCAAGGCTAAGACGGACGACCAGCTCGCGACTGAGCTGGGCGAGCTGAAGCGCGAGCAGTTCAACCTGCGTTTCCAGGCCGCGACCAACCAGCTCGAGAAGCCGAGCCGGATCCAAGAAGTGCGCCGCGATATCGCCCGCATCAAGACGCTGCAGACCGAGCGCGCCAGCGCCGCTGCGGCGAAGTAGAGAAGGAAGGCAACGATGCCCAAGCGCGTGCTGACGGGAACGGTGGTTTCCGACAAGGGTGACAAGACGGTCGTGGTCAAGGTCGAGCGCAAGGTGAAGCACCCGCTCTACGGGAAGATCATCCGCCGTTCTAAGAAGTATCATGCCCATGATGATACGAATGAGTATCACGAGGGTGAAACCGTTCGTATCGAAGAGACTGCGCCGATCTCGAAGCTGAAGACCTGGAAGGTCATCGGCCGGATCGATACGCGCAAGTCGCCCGAGCAGATCGCGGCAGACGCCGCCGCCTGAACCGGACGGAAGATTTTAACGGAACCACCGGGCTTTCCCGGCAGGCCAATTGAGAAGGAACCGGATCGATGATCCAGATGCAATCCAATCTTGATGTCGCTGACAACAGCGGCGCCAAGCGCGTACAGTGCATCAAGGTGCTCGGTGGCTCTAAGCGCCGCTTCGCGGGCGTGGGCGACATCATCGTCGTCTCCGTCAAGGACGCGGCGCCTCGTGGTCGCGTCAAGAAGGGCGACGTGCACCGCGCTGTGATCGTGCGCACCGCCAAGGACGTTCGTCGTCCCGACGGCAGTGTCATTCGCTTCGACGGCAACGCCGCCGTGCTGGTGAACAAGAATGCCGAGCCGATCGGCACGCGCATCTTTGGCCCCGTGGTTCGTGAGCTGCGTGCGAAGAACTTCATGAAGATCATTTCGCTGGCACCGGAGGTGCTGTGATGGGCGCCGCAAAGATCAAGAAGGGCGACACGATCGTCGTGCTTGCCGGTAAGGACAAGGGCCGTACCGGCACCGTTCAGCAGGTCCTTCCCAAGGAGGACAAGGTGATCGTGGACGGAGTCAACGTCCATGCTCGTCATCGCAAGCCGGATCAGGCGAACCCGCAGGGTGGCATCGATCGCAAGGCTGCACCGCTGCACATCTCCAATGTCGCGATTGCGATCGACGGCAAGGCCACGCGCGTGCGCTTCGAGGAGCGTGACGGCAAGAAGGTTCGCGTGGCTGTGAAGACCGGGGAGGTCATCAATGGCTGACAAGTATATCCCGCGTTCTCGTAAGCTTTACGACGAGACCATCGTCAAGGCGATGACCGAGAAGTTCGGGTACAAGAACCATATGGAAGTCCCGAAGATCGAGAAGATCACACTCAACATGGGTGTGGGCGAGGCGACTCAGGACAAGAAGAAGGTCACGCAGGCCGCCGAAGAGATGGAACTGATCGCTGGTCAGAAGCCGGTCATCACCAAGGCGAAGAAGTCCATCGCGCAGTTCAAGCTGCGTGAGGGCATGCCCATCGGTGCGAAGGTGACACTGCGTCGCGAGCGCATGTATGAGTTTCTCGATCGTCTGGTGACGATCGCGATGCCGCGCATTCGCGACTTTCGCGGTCTCAACCCGAAGAGCTTCGACGGCCGGGGCAACTATGCTTTCGGCATCAAGGAGCAGATCATCTTCCCGGAGATCAGCTATGACCGCGTCGACAAGGTGCGCGGCATGGACATCATCGTAACGACCACGGCCAGGACGGACGAAGAGGGGCGCGAACTGCTACGCCTTTTCGGTTTCCCGTTCCCCGCCGAGGTGGAACAGCAGGCTGCCTGAGCGTGGCCCGGATGCGGATTTTGAGAAAGAGAGCTTAAGTCCATGGCGAAACTGAGTTCGATCAACAAGAACGAGCGGCGCAAGAAGCTCGTGAAGAAGTACGCCGGCAAGTATGCGCGGCTCAAGGCAGTAGCGAATGACAAGTCGCTCGATGATGGCGAGCGCATGATTGCGCGCCTGAAGCTGGCGGAGATTCCGCGCAACGCGAATCCCACGCGTGTGCGTAACCGCTGCGAGCTTACCGGCCGTCCTCGCGCTTATTATCGCAAGTTCCGGCTCTGCCGTGTGCAGCTGCGCGATCTAGCCAACAAGGGCCTGATTCCCGGCGTCACCAAGTCGAGCTGGTAAGGATAAAGAGATGGCACTGACCGATCCCCTGGGTGATCTGCTCACCCGTATCCGCAATGGCCAGCGGGCTCGCAAGGACAGCGTGGTTTCGCCCGCGTCCAAGTTGCGGGCACGCGTGCTCGACGTGCTTCAGCGCGAGGGCTATATCCGTGGCTATTCCGAGGAGCAGGTGGCTGGCCACAATGGCCTGCGTATTGAGCTCAAATATTTCGAAGGCGAGCCGGCGATCAAGCACGTCGCGCGCGTTTCCAAGCCTGGCCGGCGCATCTATTCGGGCTCCAAGGAGCTTCCGGTGGTTCGCAATGGCTTGGGCATCACTATCGTGTCGACCCCTCGGGGCGTGCTGTCGGATTCCGAGGCGCGCGCTCAAAATGTCGGCGGCGAAGTGCTGGCGGAGGTGTTCTGATGAGCCGTATCGGCAAGAAGCCGGTCACTATCCCTAATGGGGTGACCGCCACCATCGAGAATGGGCAGCTCTCCGTGAAGGGCCCCAAGGGCACGCTGGCCATCGCGTTGCGTGACGAGATCGTCTACGCGCTGGAAGAAGGCGTGATCTCCGTGAAGCCCGCGAATGCGAGCAAGGCGGCTCGCGCGTTCTGGGGTATGCAGCGCACGCTGGTGCAGAACCTGATCACCGGCGTGACCGAAGGTTATACCAAGGTGCTCGAGATCACCGGTGTCGGCTATCGTGCCAACGCACAGGGCAAGAACCTCAAGCTCCAGCTTGGCTACAGCCATGATGTCGATTTCCCGGTTCCTGCCGGGATCGAGATCAAGACCCCGGATAACACCACGGTCGAGATCAGCGGTATCGACAAGCAGCAGGTCGGCCAGGTGGCCGCGGAGATTCGCCGCTGGCGCAAGCCGGAGCCTTACAAGGGCAAGGGTATCAAATATCGCGGCGAGTATATCTTCCGCAAAGAAGGCAAGAAGAAGTAAGCCATGGCGAAACTCTCTCTCTTCGATCGGCGCGCGCGGCGTGTCCGCACAGCTATCAAGGCTCGGGCAGGCGGGAAGCCTCGCTTGTCCGTGCACCGTTCCGGCCGGCATATCTATGCCCAGATCATTGATGATGCGGCCGGCAAGACTGTGGCCGCTGCCTCAACGCTGGACAAGGAAGTGCGCGGGGGCACCGGCGCGACGGCCCAGGCAGCTGCCGATGTCGGCAAGCGGGTGGCCGCGGCTGCGACCAAGGCCGGCATCACGCGTGTCGTGTTCGATCGCGGCGGCTTCCTTTTTCATGGTCGCGTGAAGGCGCTGGCCGATGCCGCCCGTGAAGGCGGACTGGAGTTCTGATGATGGCAGACGAAAACACCACTGGCGAAGGCAATCAGCCCGAGGCTGTTCTCGCTCCGGGGACGACGCCTCAGGAAGTAACTGGAACCGACGAGCGCCGTGGGCGTGGTCGTGGCCGCGGTGGCGATCGGGATCGTGGCGGCCGTGGCCGTCGCGACGATCGTCGCGGGCGCGGCAACGAGGATGATGGCGGCGAGGAGTTCGTCGAGAAGCTCGTCCACATCAACCGCGTCTCCAAGACGGTGAAGG
>Ga0160433_100391_pt1 | contig 24506 bp, 21 predicted proteins | sample HID1972K_E0MG_FD_108235 | JGI IMG/M metagenome (GOLD analysis project Ga0160433, IMG submission 108235) | Enriched pill bug-associated microbial communities from UW Madison campus, WI, USA - HID1972K_E0 MG | ecosystem: Host-associated > Arthropoda: Insects > Digestive system > Unclassified ...
CCATACGTATCCAGTGATATTTTTTTAGCTCAATGCTCAATATTAAATCGGCAATACGGACTAAACAATGAAACAACGCGAATCAGCGGACAATTCTCAGGGGCAGCTCTATATTGTACCCACCCCAATCGGTAATCTTGGCGACATCACCCAACGTGCGCTGGAAATACTGCAAGCTGTTGATCTCATTGCCGCGGAAGATACTCGTCATACCGGTTTACTGCTGCAACATTTTGCCATTAACGCCCGTTTATTTGCTCTTCATGACCACAATGAACAGCAAAAGGCTGAAACACTTCTGGCGAAGTTGAAAGATGGGCAGAACATCGCGTTGGTTTCCGACGCCGGAACGCCGCTGATTAACGATCCGGGTTATCACCTGGTGCGCACTTGCCGTGAAGCGGGCATTCGCGTTGTTCCGCTGCCAGGCCCCTGTGCGGCTATCGCGGCGCTGAGCGCGGCGGGTCTGCCATCCGATAAATTCTGCTACGAAGGTTTCCTGCCGGCCAAATCAAAAGGCCGTCGCGATGCGCTGCGTGCATTAGAAAATGAACCCCGCACCCTGATTTTCTATGAGTCCACCCATCGACTGCTGGAAAGCCTGGAAGATATCTGCACGGTGTTGGGTGAAAGCCGCTACGTGGTGCTGGCCCGTGAGCTGACTAAGACTTGGGAAACCATCACCGGTGCGCCAATTGGCGAACTGCTGGCGTGGGTGAAAGAAGATGAAAACCGCCGCAAAGGCGAAATGGTGCTGATTATTGAAGGTTTCAAAGTGCAGAGCGACGACGCGCTGCCCGCTGAAGCCCTACGCACCTTGGCGCTGTTGCAAGCAGAACTGCCGCTGAAGAAAGCCGCTGCCATCGCCGCTGAAATCCATGGCGTGAAGAAGAATGCGTTGTATAAGCACGCGCTGGAGCAGCAGGGCGAGTGATGTTTTGAGCCGCTATCCTTGCTTGGGTAGCGGTTGACTCGTTGATCCTCAATTCGCTAAATCTTCCACCCCTTCTTTTTACAGCCTATAGGCTGTTATATCACTTTAACAGCTTGTGGGCTGTATTTTGCATTTACAACTTATAGGGTGTAATGTTCAAAAACAGCTTATCGTGTGTATCTGTCGCTAAAACAAGGGTAAGTACGTTATGAATACTGTTTATCCATTGAAAACCCTGAGTCATTTGCGCCCTTTGCTGATTGGATTTCGCAAAGCGAATGGGCTTACGCAAAAAGATGTCTCCGAAAGGTTAGGTGTTACACAGCAAACCTATGCTCGGCTCGAAGCCAGCCCGGGAAGTGCCAGTATTGAGCGATTGTTTAAAGTGTTTACTGTGCTTGGTGTCGAAGTGGTGCTCTCAGCTGGACCCGCTGAGCTAGTACCCACGCCATCTTTCTCAATGGAAGAGTCAGGCATACAGAACACGTTGCCTGCCCGACGGGAAAAATGGTGACGATATGCGTCGTACACAACAACGCTTAGCGATATGGATGAACGGCATTCAGGTTGGATACTGGGAAAAATTAAGAGGGGAAGATGGGTTGCAATATCTTCCCGAATGGATTGCGGATGAACAAGGCAGAGCATTATCACTTTCATTGCCTTTCACCCCTGGCAATCAACTTTGGCGCGGAAGTGTTGTGCGTGACTATTTCGATAATTTGTTGCCTGACAGCGAGAATATCCGCAGGCGCTTAGCGATGCGCTACCACGCCAAAAGCCTTGAACCTTTCGATCTGCTGGCCGAATTGGGAAGAGACTGTGTAGGGGCAATACAGCTCTTGAATGTTGATGAGCAACCCGCAGATTTATACTCCGTAAATTTTCGCCCGCTATCAGAAACTGAGATTGCCTCTACGCTGCGAAATACCTCAGCAACGTTGCCAGGTCGACAGGACAACGCTGATGATTTGCGTTTGTCCATTGCCGGGGCTCAGGAAAAAACGGCTTTGCTCTGGCATGAAGCGCAATGGTGCTTACCAGAAGGTAATACACCAACGACACATATTTTCAAATTACCGCTTGGACTCGTTGGCAATATGCAGGCGGATATGAGTACATCCGTTGAAAATGAATGGCTGTGTTCTTTGATTCTTGAGCACTTTGGGATCCCTGTAGCGAAATCACAGATAGCGCAGTTTGACGATCAGAAGGCGTTGGTCGTTGAACGTTTTGATCGGCGATGGTCGAGCGATAGGCAATGGATTGTTCGCTTACCACAAGAGGATATGTGCCAGGCGCTGGGCGTTTCTCCGTTACGTAAATACCAGGCTGATGGTGGACCGGGTATTACCGATATCATGGAAATTCTGAGTCACTCAGAGCAGGCGGAAAGGGACCGGGAGGTGTTCTTCGGGGCGCAAATCCTTTTCTGGCTGTTGGCGGCTACGGATGGACATGCGAAGAATTTCAGTATCGCTGTTGAGCCGCAAAGTCGTTATCGATTGACTCCGCTTTATGATGTGCTGTCGGCATGGCCGGTCATTGGCCCAGGAAATCGCCAGATTTCCTGGCAGAGATGCAAATTGGCAATGTCGGTTCGGGGGAGCGGTAATTACTATCATCTCAACAGAATTCAGCGGCGGCACTGGATCAATCATGGTGAATTAACCGGATTAGGTAGTTCACAGGTTGAATCCATGATGGAAGAGATTATTTCCAGAACACCGGAAGTCATTGAGCGTGTATCCGCGTTACTGCCTGATTCGTTCTCTGCTGAGCTTGCAGAAAGTATTTTTGAAGGGATGCGGCAACAGTGCGGGCGATTAGCGGAAAAAACGTAAGACACGAAATGGCCCGGGGATCCCCGGGCCATTGTGTTTATTTGACCGGGGTGGCTTCAAACACCAGGGTTTCCAGAGGTTGTAGCGTCACCACAACCGCGTCTTTGTAGTCTGACGGAACGGTGGCGTTGCTGCCATACACTGCTTTGAGAGTGAAATGCGAGGTTTCGCCCTGCGGGATCTCAAAATCCTTGGCCAGATTCAGATAATAGGTCTGCGGTTTGTCGGACGGGTTACGCAGGCCCAGAATGGCTTTATCTTTGGTCCACGATGCCCAGCCGTACGTTTCCAGCGATGTCGGGTCGCCGCCCACCCAGTGCGTGTCGACCAGTACCTGCACGTTATCCCGAGACCATTTAGCGGCCTGCGCCAGCGTGTCCCACTTCGCTTTGTTCAGCATGGAAGGCGTGATGTAGAGCTCCTGCAGCTGTGTCCCGGTGGCGAAATAACTCCAGACCTGATCGGCAAAGTCGCTGTCCGTCTGCACTTTCTCCAGCCCGTAATAGGCGTGTTCCGCGCTGACAATCCCGTGATACATCAGAGAATTGAGTGGGAACAGTGGGCCTTTACGTACAATTGAGCGGAAGGTTTCCGCGTCGCGATACGTCACCCACTGTTGTACCGGCGTGCCGGGGCCGTACAGGTTGATGTCATCACCCTGACGCCAGATAGAATCAGCGTACAGCAGCCAGGAAGGGCTGGCATCGGTGCCGGTGGTCAGGTTGATAAACAGGTTTTTGTTGGCTTCGCGCATGTTGTGCAGCAGGGCGATGGACGCATCGAAATCGGAGGCAAATTTGCTGCCTTTGATGTGCGAGTTAGCGTTCCCCATCCCGTCAAGCTTGAAGGATGTAATGTGCTCGTTCTTGATAAGCTTGAGAATTTGTTCGTTGAAGTTGTCGAAATAATGCGGGCCGGAGAGGGCGAGTTTTCCGTCGACGGTTTCGAAGCCATACTCTTTCGCATGCGACACGCGGATGTCGCGCGGTTTGTTATAGCCACCCCACGGCGACAGCCATAATCCTACCGAACTGTGCAGGTTATCGGCCTTTTCACGCACTTTGCTAAACCCGTGACTAAACGCCGGTCCAAACAGCCACCGGCCGGTACGATCGTCCCAGCCGTCATCCAGCAAGAACGCATCCAGCGGAACGCCGCGCTCGGTAATGAATTCTTTGTTCCACTCATCCATTCGGCCTAAAACGTCCTGTTCGGTATAGGTGGTGAAGAAGCCGATATCCATCCAGCTGTTGTAGTGCAGATAAGGCTTATAAGGGCGTGGGCGAACGGCCTCAATGAACTGATTTACGCTCCGGCGAAGCTGATTCGTTTCCGGGAACGTACCGAAATACGTGGTGTAGCTGACCGGCGTGTCAGCCTGAATCGGCGTTTTCAGCTCAACGTTGAGATTGGTGGTGGCTTCATAGGCGTAAGTGTTGACGATCGGTTTGCCCGGCAGGATGAAAAAGGAATCGGCGATGATGGGCGAGCTGTTAATTGCGCCATCGACGTAAGGTGCCTGGGCTTGTTTTTTGGTCGGGAAGAAGGTGATTTTTGCCACTTCGCGCGGTTGTCCAACGGCGGCGAGGGTGTAATCAATGCTGGCGTATTTTCCTTTCACCAGGTTGACGGTCACGGTGACGTTAAAATCAGGGTGCGTATAGTCAATAACGATCGCATCATCCTGTTTCTCAACGTGTTTAACCTTAAAATCTGCGGTATGGATAACAGACTCATCCGGCAACGTCAGGAAGAACAACTCCTGTGGCGAAAGCTGGTGGCTGGAGTGCGCATCTTTAATCACCAGAGCGGAATTGGCATCGTCAAACGAGACGCTGAGATTGTCATTTTTCAGGGCGTAGTTGGCAGCACAGGCAGCGTTGGAAACCAACAATGCGAGCAACGAAACGGTGAGCACTTTTTTCATCAGGGTGAGTTCCTTATTGTGAATAGTGTTTCTGCATTCTTTCGATGGCCTGCTCCAGCCAGTAACGCTGGGTACCGAAATTAATCCGCAAGTAGTTCTGGCCGTCCTGGACATAATGGCTGCCGTCTTCAATCACCACGCCCGCATGCTGCGCAAAATGGGCGGTTAATTCGGTGGCGCTGCGAACGTCGGCGCTGACGTCAACCCACGCCAGATAAGACGATTCCGGGTTCATCATTTTCCAGTGCGGGAAGTGGGTAGAGATCGCGTCCGCCAGATAGCGTGCGTTGCCACGCAGATAACCGTTCAGCTCATCCAGCCACGGCAGACCTTGCTGGTAGGCGAGAATAATTCCCCAGACGCCGAACATATTCGGTGAGGTGATGGAGTTCTTCTCCAGCTGCTGACGGAACCGCTGGCGCAGCGTCTCGTCAGGAATAATGGCGTAAGAGGTTTTCAGGCCGCCAAGATTGAAGGCTTTATTCGGCGAGGTCAGAAGGATAAGGTTGTCCCGGGCGGCGCAGCCCGACGACAGACAGCTGACAAAGGTGCCGTCCAGAATGTGCTCGGCGTGGACTTCATCGACCACCAGAATGACACCGTAGCGCTGGCATAAATCAGAGACCTGGCGAATGTCGTCGGCCTGCCAGATACGCCCGGACGGATTATGCGGCGAACAGAAAAACCACAGTTTAGGCCGATGGGTTTTGAGCTGATGTTCAACCAGGTCAAAATCAAGGTGATAGCGGTTATCCTGAACGCGTAACGGATTCGCGAGAACGCGAACGCCCTGGCGCTCTGTCGCCATCGCAAACGGATCGTAGACCGGCGTGTTCATCATCACGCTGTCGCCCGGCTGGCAGAAAGCCTGCACCGTGTAGTGCAGCGTGGAGACGGTGCCGTACGTCAGCGTTATCCACGATGCGTCGACCTCGACCTGATGCCTTTCGCGCTGGAAGCTGATGACTGCCTCGTAAAACGCACCGAAGCACCAGGTGTAGCCGAAAGTCCCGTGTGAAACGATGCGCTGAAATCCTTCAATCACCGCCGGGGGCGAGGTGAAATCCATATCAGCAATCCACAGCGGTACGAAATCCTCAGGCACGCCGGGGAAGCGCGAGCAAACGAATGCGTGATCCCACTTGCGGCATTTATCGCTTTTACGCTCAATAATCTTGTCAAAATCAAACACGCTAATCCCCTGTTAAATTAAGGCTTCAATGCCGGTTTTTACGCCCTGAACCTGCGGCCCGATAATCACCTGCACGCTGTGCGCGTCCAGCACAACTACTGACAGCGCTCCGGCATTTTTCAGCGTTTGCTGGTCAACTTTGCTCATGTCTTTCACCACCAGACGCAGGCGGGTAATACAGTTATCGAGTGAGTCGATATTCTCTTTGCCACCGAGCGCGCTGAGGATCAGCCCATGGTCGTATTTTGATTTTCCACGCGCCCGGGTGTTGGCTTTCACTGCCAGCGCCGCGCCTTCTGTGTCCTCTTCACGACCCGGTGTTTTGATATCGTGCTTGAGGATGTACCAGCGGAAGACGAAGAAGTAGATGGCGAACCACGCGATCCCGACCGGGAACAGCAGATACCACTTGGTGGACGTCCCTTGCATCACGCCGAAAATCAGCAAATCAAGAATACCGCCGTCAGTGTTCCCGATGGTGACGCCGAGGAGTGCCATGACCATCAGTGCCAGGCCAGACATCACGATATGGAAGGCATACAACGCAGGGGCGATAAACAGGAACAGAAATTCGATGGGTTCAGAAATCCCAGTGACCACCGAAACCAGCACCCCAGAAAGCAGAAGTCCTTTAATCACCGGACGGTTTTCCGGACGCGCGGTGCGGTAAATGGCGTACGCCACCGCGGGCAGGCCGAAGATAAAGGTCGGCATAAAGCCTTGCGACAGGAAGGCCGTAACGTGCGGGCTAAACGGCAGACCCGCTTTTAGCTCGGCGTAGAAAATATTCAGCGCGCCTGCGACTTCCTGCCCGTTGACCATTTCCATTCCCCCGGCTGGGGTAAAACGCACCATCGCCAGCAGAATATGATGCAGACCAAACGGTTTCAGCAACAGCACGCCCACGCCATACAGGAATGGCCCAAAGACGCTGGTGCTTTGAATGATGTGCCCGATACCGGCAATGCCAAGCGCCACATATTCCCACAACAACGGGATAAACAGACCCACCAGCGACAACGTCAGCGCGGTGATGATCGGCACAAAGCGGATGCCGCCAAAGAAGGCGAAAGCGTCATGCAGGACGGTGTCCTGAAAGCGTTCATGCAGAAAATAGGTAATCACGCCGACAACGATGCCGCCAAGCACGCCCATCTCCAGCGTCTGGATACCTAATACTATCGACTGACCGACCTGTTTCATGGTAGCAGCGTCGGCAAGCTGGTGGGTGACCGTCAGGTAATAATTGATGCTCATGTTCATCAGCATGTAGCCGACAAACCCGGCGAACGCGCCCACCGCTTTGTTACGCGTGGCGAGGCCCATCGGAATCGCCATCGCGAACATCAGAGGTAAATAGGAGAACGCAAACCCGCCGACCATGGCGATAAAACCAAAGGTTAACTGGGTAAGTTCCCCGCCCAAAAAGGGAAAACTTTTGATCGTCGACGGGCTGGTAACGGAGCTACCGATACCCAGTAAAAGGCCCATAAAGGCCAGCAGTGAGACCGGGAACATGAAGGTCTTTCCCAGGCTTTGAAAGAACTCCCACGCTTTAGATTTGAACGACTTTTCCTGTGTCATGTAGGGGACTCCTCGGAATTGCTCATTTTAATGGAAGCCGCGCCCAGGCTTAAGGACGCTGCTTCATAGTTGCGAGGCTTATTGTTTTTTTAGATGAGTCGGACAGCGAAAAACGGTAATCAGGCTTCTACGGGAAACAAAAGGCGGTTGGCCGAACCGCAAACGGTGATTTTATTTCTGACGATTTCTTTCATCGCATCCATGCCGACCCGCATGTAGAAACGTGGGTCGTTACCTTCAGGGTTTTCGGCGAACCATTTTTTGACGGCGGTCGAAAACGCGATTTTCAGCTCGGTGGCGACGTTCACTTTGCACACGCCAAGTTCGATGGTGCGACGAACATATTCATCAGGCACATCACTCGCGCCGTGCAGCACCAGCGGGATATCCACCACTTCGCGAATTTCAGCCAGCCGTTTGAAGTCGATTTTAGGGCGATGGGTATAAAGCCCGTGCGCGGTGCCGATGGCCACAGCGAGGCTGTCGACGCCAGTCAGCTCCACGAAACGCTTCGCTTCCTGCGGGTCAGTCAAGAACGCGCTTTCGGCATCGACGCTCATGTCGTCCTCCATGCCACCGAGACGGCCCAGCTCGGCTTCTACGCTGCAATCATTCTGATGGCAGAAATCGACCACGGATTTCACCAGTTTGACGTTCTGCTCAAACGGGAAATGGCTGCCGTCGATCATGGCGCTGCGCACCCCCGCGTTCACTTTGCGGCGGATATCATCGAGGGATTCATGGTGATCGAGGTGCAGCGCCAGCGGCATGTCGTAGCTGGTGGAGTAGGCGTTACACAACGCGAAGATCTCTTCCAGCGCGATATGTTTAAAGGTGCCCGGCGTACCGGCGAGGATCACCGGCGATCGTAGTTCGCTACAGACGTCGAGGATCGCCTGAATAGTTTCGGCATTATGAATATTGAATGCCGGAACCGCGTAGCCTTTGGCTTGTGCATCCTGCAGGAGATATTTGGTTGAGATAATGCTCATGCTGCGATCCTCTTAAGCAATCCATGGATGAATGACGACGCCCTGCACCACGCGATTGACCGTGCCGTTGGCTGACGGGGTATCCGGGGTATTGCCGACGCTGATGGACTGCGTGAGGGCAAACACCTGCGCGTACATCAGGAAGCAGAACACCTGCTCCATGTCGATAAAGTGACGAGAAGGGGGAAGAAGAATGTGAGGGCCCGCTTCGATAACCGGATCCGTCTGGGCGGCAATGGGCACAACGCGGTTGGCCTGACGATCGCGGCGTAGCTCGTTGAGCAAATCGAGATCGTACTGGCGGGTGTACGGGTGGCTGGAGATAAACACCACCACCAAAGTTTCACCGTCGACCAGCGATTTAGGGCCATGACGAAAACCGGTTGGCGAGTCATAAAAAGCCACCATTTTTCCGGCGGTCAGTTCGAGTACTTTCAGGGCGGATTCGCGGGCTGCGCCCTGCAAGCCACCACTGCCGAGATACACAATGCGTTTCCAGGCTTCCTGACCAAACACGCCGTGGTTGAAATCCCCGAGCGAGCTGAGAATGGCCTCGCAGCGTTGCGCCACATCGCGGAACGTCTGGCTGTTGATGGCTTCCGGGGCGAACACCGCCAGACAACTGGCCATCATGGTGGTGATACTGCTGGTCATCGCAAAGCCGCGATCGTGCGTTTCCGCAGGCATCAACAGCGCGAAGGCGTTATCACTGTCGAGTGCGTTCTGGTACAGGCTTCCGGCTTCGTTGCAGGTAATCGAGAGGTGATAACACTCTGGGACAAACTGGTTCGCCAGCTCAACGGCGGCCACGCTTTCCGGGCTGTTACCGGAACGGGCAAAAGAAACCAGCAGCAGCGGGTTGGCCGCGCTCAGGTAGTCCATTGGGTTAGAGACGAGGTCAGTGGTCGGCACCGCGCTGATGTTTTGCCCGGTGTGGCGTGACAGCCATGGCGCGATGATATCGCCGATAAACGCCGAGGTACCGGCACCGGTCAGGACTATCCGAAGATCTTTTTTACGCAGCAGCGGTGCGAGGAAGTTATCAAGTTGGGATCGGATCTTGTCGATATGCGTGAGGGAGCGGATCCAACTGGCAGGTTGCTGACGGATCTCTGCTTCTGTCCAGGTGCCTGTGGCAGTCGCGGGAGAGGTGTACGTTTCTGGCATAACTCATTCCTTAGTCATGTGAAATCCACATCGGAAGCGGGCAATTTGCCGTTATCTTTCGTTTCGTTTCACTTGTTCACATAAGCCGTTAAATAAAATCTATAGAAAAGAAATTGAAACTTCAATGAAAGAAGGTGAAATAAAATGAAAACTGTGATCGAAAACGGGACAGTTTAGTTAAGCTATTGAAATTTAATGGTTATGTATGTGGGTGTGGAAAAGGAGAAAAAAAGAAGGAAAGGAAAAGAAAGACCCGGGTGAGGAGCGCACGCGGGCCAAAGGGACACACACAGTGAAGGTCTATAGGGGGAGATCCAGACCCTGAATCCAGATTTGTTGCACATCAAGCCCGGCGTTGAGCGCAATAACATTGGCCAGTTTGCCAGGCTTAAGCGAGCCGAGCTGGTGGTCGATTCCCAGCAGGCGTGCGGGATGGAGAGACGCCATATGGATGGCATCCTCCGACGCAACACCGGCCCGTTCAACCATGTTTCGCACGGCGGCATCCAGCGAAAGCGTGCTGCCTGCCAGACCGCCCGACGCGGTTCGCACAATTCCGTCGTGCATCTCCACGTCTTCGCCGCACAGCGAATAACGCCCGTCAGGCATCCCGGCGGCCTGCATGGCATCGGTTATCAATACCACGCGATCGCGAGCGGAACAGCTGCACAGCCGGAGCGCCGCCGGATGAACGTGATGCCCGTCGGCAATAAGCTCCAGCCATGCACGGGGGTCGGTTAACCCGGCGCCCACCATGCCGGGCTCCCGATGATGCAGGCCTGTCATGCCATTAAAGCAATGCACCAGCCCATCTGCCCCTGCGTCAAATGCGGCACGTGTCTGGTCATACGTGGCTGCGCTATGGCCTAACATCACTTTGACGCCGTGCTGTTTCAGGTGGTGAATGGCTAACAGCGCATCCGGTTTTTCCGGGGCCAGCGCCACCACGCGAAGCGTTTGCCGTGAGACGGCAATCAGCGTGTCGAGTTCGGCCAGCGTCAGTTCGCGGAACAGTTCAGGCGGATGTGCGCCTTTATTCTGTGGTGTGAAATAGGGTCCTTCGAGATAGCTGCCGAGCACCTGCGCGCCCGGGCCGCCTGATGCATAACGCGTTGCTATTCGCTCCAACGCCCCGTGAATCGCCTCTACCGGCGCCGTCACGGTCGTCGGTAAAAAACCGCCCACGCCTTCACGCGCTTTATACATCGCCAGCCGGTCGAGGGTATCCGGTGCATCGTCCATTACATCAACGCCCGCGCCGCCGTGAACGTGGGTGTCGATGTAGGCCGGGCACAGCAGTTCGACATCACGCGCCATCACGCCTGCGGGAATCGGCTCGATGGCGGAGATGATGCCGCCTTCAAGGCGAAGCAGATGATCGTCCAGCCAGCCCAACTCGCTCAGCAGGCGTCTGGCGCGTAGTACTTGCGTCATATTCCTTCCTCAACGGGCTTTTCCTCGCGACAGCGCCCCAGTTCATCGACCAGGCTGGTCAGCCCACGGTGCCCGCATTCCAGTGCCTGGACGCGGAACGTCTCGCTGTCTAAGCCTTCTCGCTCCAGCACCATTTCCAGCAGCAGCTGCAAATTAGTGCCGGTAATCACTTCGCGGCCAGGTTTTTGCATCGCCAGTGTAGAGGCGACGCGAAACGGTGTCCCGCCCAGCAGATCCGTCAGAAAAACAATCTCCTGCTGGCTGTCCAGCGTGTTCACGGCCTGCTCAAGCTGTGACGTGAGCAGGGCGGTGGAGGACGTCTCAGGAAAATCGATGGCAATAAACTGTGATTGCTCGCCCAGGATCTGCCGCATCGCTTTTTCCATTCCGCTGGCAAACCCGCCATGGCCCGTCAAAATAATACCCAGCATCGCAATACCTCTTTACCGTTATAGGAAGTGACAGAATTTACCGACGACACCAAGCACGACGGTGATACCAATCAGGCGCAGCGGACTCCAGCCTCGACGCACCAGCCAGAACATGCACAGGGTGTAAACCAGCGGCAGAAACGCAGGCATCAGCTTATCGATAACGTCAGTTTGCAGCTTCACCACCGCATCACCAGCAGTGATTTCCAGGGTCGTATTCAGACGAACGTAGGTAGCAACCAGCGCACCAATCACCGTCATCCCGACAATCGATGCCGCGTGCCCCACTTTTTTGGTATTGGCTTTAATCAGGGGAATTGCCGCCACACCCATTCGGTACGCATAGTGCGCCAGACCAAAACGCAGCCCGAGATGCACAACGTTAAACATCACCAGGAATACCACCGCACCAAGAATGGATCCTTGCAGGGCGAGGCTTGCCCCAATGCCACCGCAAATGGGCAGCAGCGTCAGCCAGAACATCGCATCACCAATGCCGCCGAGCGGTGCGCCAACGGCAATTTTAGTGCTCTGAATACTGTTCACGTCCTGCTTAGAGCGTTCCATTGCCAGGATGATGCCGATAACAAACGTCACCAGGAAAGGATGGGTATTGAAGAATCCCATATGGCCTTTCATGGCGCGCGCCAGATCACGCGGATTAGTGTGGATTTTTTTCAGCGCGGGCAGCAGGCCGTACAGCCAGCCGGAAGCCTGCATACGCTCGTAGTTAAACGAGGCCTGCAACAGCATCGAACGCCAGGCCACGCGGTTGATGTCCTTTTTGGTCAGCTCCGCGCCGAGTTTCTGATCTTCATAGATATTTTCATTCACGCCCGTAAGCAGCGTCGATTCTGTTTCGACGACGCCCGGCAGAGTGGTTTGATTAGATGCCATCTTCGAATTCCTCTTTCTGTGCTGCCGGGGCAGTCGGTTCAGGAGATTTACGCAGCAGATCGATAAGCGCCATCGCCAGCGCCGCAGCGGCAATCGCCAGCACCGGTAATTTCAGCCAGGCCGCCGCCACAAAGCCGAGGATGAAATACGGGATGTAGACGTTCTTCATCATGATTTTCAGCAGCACGGCGAAACCAATCGCAGGCATAATGCCGCCTGCCACGCCGAGGCCATCAATCAGGCGGGTCGGCAGGACATCAATGGCGGTTTTAGCGTGTTCGGCCCCGAAGTAAATCGGCAGGAACGCGCAGAGAAAATAGAAGATACCGAGCGCCAGCAGCGCCAGATAGTTAACCCGCTCGATACCCCGAGTGTCGGCGTTGGCTGCCATGCGATCGCAGCGGGACATGACGCCGGACATCACCGAGAACAGGAACGTGATCCCCATTTGCACGGCCACCGCAAACGGTACGGCGACCCCCACGGCAACTTCTGGTTTTACTCCGGTCGAAATGGCAAAAGCGGTGCCGACGATGGTCCCGATAATCACGTTTGGCGGCTGAGCGCCGGCCAGCGGGGCGAGGCCCATCCACACCAGTTCCAGCGTACCGCCAGTCAAAATACCGGTGTGCAAATCCCCCAGAATCAAACCGACCAGCGGCCCAAGCACCACCGGGCGGTGCATGTGGGTTAACCCGTTGAACATATCCAGGCCCGCGATAAAGGCGAGAATGCCCAACGCAAAACCCTGCAGAAGACTGATTTCCATTGTGAATCCCTCAGAGCAGTTTAAAGAGATCCAAAGCGGGTTCAGTCGGCACGCCCTGTACAAAGCACTCAACCCCGGCAGCTTTCAGGCCGCTGAAGGCGGAGATGTCGTTGGCGTCGACGGAGACCGTTTTGGCAATTTGCTGTTTGCCATTGGCGTAGTGCATATTTCCTACGTTAATACGCGTTACCGGGACGCCGCTTTCGACCAGCTTCAGAAAATCGGCGGGAGACTTGCAGACCAGCAAAATCTTCTGACGGTCCGCGGCGCGGTGAATGTTGTCGATAACTTTCTGTAGTGACCAGAAGCGAACGGCGATCCCTTCCGCCAGGACCATCTCCATCAGATTTTGCTGAACCGGATCCTCAGCGACGTCGTCATTCGCCACGAGCACCAGATTTGCCCCCGCAAATCCGACCCACTGAACACCGACCTGTCCGTGAATCAGGCGTTCATCAATACGACTCAACACAATGTTTGGCATAGTGTTTCCTCTTTTTTGTTATGCGTTCTCGCCCTGACAGGCCGCATGATATTGCTGCAGTGTGTCCTGGATATGGTCAATGATGAGTTCACGCGGAGTCGTACTGAGACCGGCTTCGCGGACTTTTACGTACTGCAACGGCAGGTACTGGCTGATGAGCGGCAGTGGAATCGGCTCGTTGGCCAGATTACGCACCAGCCGTGTAAACGCGTCATCAATCTGACTGTCCGGCCAGTAGTAGCGCACCCGGTCTGAATAGCTGTAACCGCGCGCCAACCGCCGGGTGTGGCCGTCGCCGTGATAGTGGCTTTGCCAGTATTCCGGGTGATCGAGCATGACGTTTTCCAGCACGTGGCGCAGGCCGGAGCAGGCTTTGGCGGGCAGCAGTTCTTCTTCAATCGCTGCCAATGAGAACAGGGCTTCGCGTAGCGCAAAGGTCAGTGCCGGGCCGACTTTCAGGATCGCGAAGTGATCTTTCACCAATTGGCGCAGCGCATGTGGGGTCTGGTAATCCGTGGAGTGCGCTTCAAATACCAGCGTATCGAAGGCTTCAACCATGTGGCTCAACGCTACGGCATTCTGGGGCTGATAGTCGATGATGTGGGTGTGATCGAATTCGACGCCGGGCTGCACGACGAGGGCGATAATACGTGGCCAGATAGCATTCAGGCCCTGTTTTTCAAAGGCGTGACGATGGGCTTCGAGCGTAGCCCGCGCCGCATCGGGCGTGGTAACCGCCAGCTCGGTCAGGGCTTCGTGCGCGCCACCGGGAACCGGCACTTCGGTGCCGATAACGTACACCAGGTCAGATTCGCCAAATTGTTCGCGACAGGTTTCTTCAGCAATGCTTGCCAGACGCGCGGCGCGCTCGGCCACAATGTCATCGGTTAGCGGAACCGGATCACCTTCGCAGGACATGCTGCAATCGAGGTGGATCTTTTTAAAGCCCGCCGTAACATAGCTTTTGATCAGCGCATCGGCGTTCAGCATGGCCTCTGCGGCCGGAAGATTTTGCCAGCGGTTTGGGCCCAGATGATCGCCACCGAGGATCAGCTGCGACTGCGGAAAATCGAGCGTGTCGGCGAGCTGATACACAAAGCCACGGAAATCCGCCGGCGTCATACCGGTATAGCCGCCAAACTGATCGACTTGGTTTGAGGTGGCCTCGATCAACAGCGGCGTCTGTTGTGTGCGGGCGTAACGGATTGCGGCTTCAAGGACCAGTGGATGTGCGGAACAGACGGCATAGATCCCGTTGCTGTTTCCCTGCTTATGCTGTTCCACCATTTCTGTCAGATGTTTCACTTTCCTCTCCATTTCGGATGGTGATGGTTCTCATCTTTCGTTTTGTTTCACTTAATCCTGCATCATGCGGCTATAAAAATAAAACGAAAGATAATGGTTTTCCGATCTGTTTCACAAAAGAAACATAATGAAAGGCTTCAGCGTCAGTCAGGTCACGGTCTGCACGGCTTACGGGGCTTGCATTCCGACAAAAGAAAGGCGTTAATAGTTAAAACGAAATGAAACGAAAGTTTTTCTTAAAGGAGCTCTTATGAGCAGCAGCGATTTGTCCGCTGACAAGCGCATTAGCGGAACCAGCGAAAGGCGTGAGCAGATTATCCAGCGGTTGCGGCAGCAGGGAAGCGTGCAGGTGAATGATCTCTCCGCCGCATATGGCGTCTCGACGGTGACGATTCGTAACGATCTGGCTTTTCTTGAAAAGCAGGGCATCGCGGTGCGCGCCTACGGCGGGGCACTGATTTGTGAAGGGAATGGGTCGGCGCATGAACCGTCGGTGGAAGATAAAAGCGCGCTCAATACTGGCGTGAAGCGCAGCATCGCCCAGGCAGCGGTCGCACTGATAAAACCGGGCCACCGCATTATTCTCGACTCCGGCACCACCACCTATGAAATCGCGCGGATGCTGCGTCAACACGCGGAAGTGATTGTCATGACCAACGGGATGAACGTTGCCAATGCGCTGCTGGAAGCGGAAGGGGTGGAACTCTTAATGACCGGGGGGCATCTGCGTCGCCAGTCACAGTCTTTTTATGGCGATCAGGCCGAGCAATCATTGCAGAATTACCATTTCGACATGCTGTTCCTCGGCGTGGATGCTATCGATACCGATCGCGGCGTCAGCACCCATAACGAAGATGAGGCCCGCCTCAACCGCAGCATGTGCGAAGTCGCTGAACGGATAATCGTGGTAACTGACTCGACTAAGTTCAATCGCTCGAGTCTGCATAAAATCATTGATATGCCACGAATTGATATGATCATTACCGATGAAGGCGTGCCCGCTGAAAGTCTCAGCGAGCTACAACGAGCAGGCATTGAAGTGGTGCGGGTGAAGGCCTAAACCTTACACGCTCTGATTCACCACCCAGCGGGCGAAGTCATCCATCGCCGGGGTTTGTGGGCGAGACTGCAAACGTGTGAGCCAGTAACCGCCGAGGTTAATCTGGCATTCAAACGGCTGCACAATACGCTCGCTGTTGATCAGGTGAGTGAACATATTCACCGGCGCGATAGCGACGCCCATTCCGGCCTGGGCGGCTTCGAGCATCGTGACCGATGAATCAAAGACCATCACCCGATGCGTGGGCGACGGAGATTGTTCACCCGCTGCGTCGAACCAGGAATTCCATTCATCGCGGCGATAGGATCGCAGCAACGTGAACTGCAGAATATCGCCCGGCGTGCGCAGCGCCGCAGCCAGTTCGGGGCTGCACAGCGGTGCCAGCGGGGCCGCGCATAAAAACGTGGCGTCGGTGCCGTGCCAGGCGCCGTTGCCGTAGCGAATGGTGTAATCCAGCCCTTCAGCAGCCGGGTCGACCCGGTTATTGTGCGTCGATAACTGTAAATCGATATACGGATAACCGCGCCGGAAATCGTCTATCCGGGGGAGTAAAAAACCGGTGGCAAAGGTGCCCACCACGCCGACCTTCAGTTTTTCTTGCTCATGGGAAACGGCGAACCTGTCCAGCATCCCTGCGATGCGATCGAACGAATCATTCAGCACCGGCAGCAGGCTTTCGCCCTCCGTCGTCAGCCGTAATCCACGCGAAACGCGAACAAACAGCGGGCAGTTCAGATGTTCTTCCAGCGCTTTGACCTGCTGGCTGATGGCCGAATGCGTGACGTTGAGCTCGATAGCGGCGTGAGTAAAGCTAAGGTGTCGCGCGGCGGCTTCGAACGCACGCAACGAATTTAGCGGGATGTAGCTACGTGTCATGGCTTTTCCGTTAGAAAATCTTAAGGCTACTGCTAAATTTAATCGTTTGTTCGCCACAGTCAAATCCCGCAGACTGAGCGCGTCTGATGTGCCGGACCCTCTGTCATGTTACTTATGGAAGAATTTCTATGATGAAAAAAACACTCTGCTGCGCGCTGGTTCTGAGCGCCTCCTTTTCTGCCTTTGCTACACAAAAAACATTGAGTGACAAACAGTTAGAAGAGACTGTCAATCAAACGGTTAAACCGTTGATCAAGGAACAAGCCATTCCCGGCATGGCGGTGGCGGTGATTTATCAGGGCAAGCCACACTACTTTACTTACGGCGTGGCCGACATCGCGAAAAAGCAGCCGGTGACGACGCAGACGATTTTTGAGCTGGGCTCCGTGAGTAAAACTTTCACCGGCGTGCTGGGCGGCGATATTGTGGCGCGTGGGGAAGTGAAGCTGAGTGACCCGGCTACCCAATACTGGCCAGAACTGACGGGCAAGCAGTGGAAGGGCATTACGCTGCTGGACCTGGCGACGTACACCGCGGGCGGCTTGCCGTTGCAGGTGCCGGATGAGGTCGATAATCAGGCCGCGCTGCTGAAGTTTTACCAGAACTGGCAGCCGGACTGGGCACCGGGTACGCGTCGTCAGTACGCTAACTCGAGCATTGGCCTGTTTGGTGCGCTGGCGGTGAAACCGTCCGGGATGACGTTTAACGATGCGATGCGTCAGCGCGTTCTGCAACCGCTGAACCTCAAACATACCTGGCTCACCGTTCCGGCCAGTGAAGATAGTCATTACGCCTGGGGCTATCGTGACGGCAAAGCCATGCACGTCGGGCCGGGCATGCTGGATGCCGAAGCCTACGGCGTGAAATCCACCATCGAAGATATGGCAAGCTGGGTGCAATACAACATGAACCCGCAGCAGGTGAAACAGCCGACGCTGCAAAAAGGGCTGGAGCTTGCACAGTCGCGCTACTGGCGCAGCGGCAGTATGTATCAGGGCTTAGGCTGGGAAATGCTGAACTGGCCGGTTGCGGCAGCGACCGTCATTAACGGTAGCGATAACAAAGTGGCGCTCGCGGCCTCGCCCGTGACGGCCATTGAACCGCCTGTTGCGCCGGTGAAAGCCTCTCTGGTGCATAAAACCGGGTCGACCAATGGCTTCGGCGCATACGTGGCGTTCATTCCTGAAAAACAGATTGGGATCGTGATGCTGGCTAACAAAATGTACCCGAATACCGAGCGGGTCAAAGCGGCAAACACCCTTCTCAACACGCTGCAATAAGCGGATAAAAAAACCGGCGGTGCAGTCCACTGCCGGGCTTTTTGTTTGCTGTCAGGTGACTGGGGCAGGGTTAAACACGGCCAGCTGATTGTGCAGTCCCCACTGGTCGGAAAAGGTCTTTTTACGCCCGCTGGCAACGTCCAGAATAAAGTGGAAAAGCTTCCAGCCCACATCCTCAATGCTCTCTTCGCCGGTCGCAATTGTCCCGGCATTAATATCCATCAAGTCATACCAACGGTTCGCCAGTTCGGTGCGCGTCGCCATCTTAATCACCGGGACGGCCACCAGACCGTACGGCGTACCGCGCCCGGTGGTAAACACCTGCACCGTGATCCCGGAAGCCACCTGCTGCGTGCCGCAAACAAAATCGCTGGCGGGCGTGGCGGCGTAAATCAGGCCGCGTTTGGTCGGACGCTGGCCCGGGGAAAGCACTTCGACAATCGCGCTCTGGCCAGATTTGGCAATCGATCCGAGGGCTTTCTCCACCACGTTCGCCAGACCGCCTTTTTTGTTGCCCGGCGACGGGTTAGCGCTGCGGTCGGTTTTACCCATATCGAGATAGTTATCGTACCAGGCCATCTCTTCCAGCAGGCGTTTGCCGACCTCTGCATTGATGACGCGCGGCGTCAGCAGATGAATGGCGTCGCGCACTTCGGTGACTTCCGAGAACATCACCGTGGCGCCGCAGCGCACCAGCAGGTCAGAGGCGTAGCCCACCGCCGGGTTGGCGGTTACGCCGGAAAACGCATCGCTGCCGCCGCACTGCATGCCGACGACCAGTTCGGAAGCCGGACAGGTTTCACGCTGGCGCTGGTTGAGCTTCACCAGATGGCGTTCGGCGACCTGCAAAATATCGTCGACCATTGAGCGGAAGCCAACGTGCTGTTCGTCCTGCAAACGCACGATGCTGGCGCTGTCGACCGGAATGGCCTGCACATCTTCGGTGCCTTGCAGTAAACGTTCGGGCTGGAGTTTTTCACAACCTAATCCAACCACCATCACTTCGCCGCCGAAGTTGGGGTTGAGCGCGAGGTTGTGAATAGTGCGAATCGGCACTACTGCTGCCGGGGCGTTGATCGCCACGCCGCAGCCGTAAAGGTGGTTGAGGCCAACCACGCCGTCGACGTTCGGGTATTTCGGCAGCAGATCACGTTCGATGATTTTCACCACGTAATCCACCACGCCCGCCACGCAGTGCACGCTGGTGGTAATGCCGAGCAGATTTTTGGTGCCGACGCTGCCGTCGGCGTTGCGATAGCCGTCGAAGGTGTGGCCCTCCAGCGGCGGCAACGGTTCCGGCACGCGGGTCGCCAGCGGCAGGGTTTCCAGCGGTGGTGCTTTAGGCAGTTCGACGGTAGATTCATCAATCCAACTGCCTTTCACAATATCGCGCATCGCATAGCCGATCACTTCGCCATAACGCACGATTTCACCGTGGTGCGGAATATCCACCAGTGCGACTTTGTGCCCCTGTGGAATATGTTCAATCAGCGTCAGACCATCCGCAAAACGTGTTCCGGCTTTTAATCCGTTATCGTTCACAATAATGGCGACATTATCGGTGTCGTGCACTTTTATAAAAAACGCCTGCGGCGGCGATTGTCGGATTTCGATCTCTGCCATTGTCCAGTATTCTCCAGCAAAAAATGTTGAAGCGAAATAAAGCGAAAAAGGTCACTGGAATAAAGAATGTCAGGAGTAGGGTATCGATAATGTGACGCAGATCACCTCTTGTTGTCAGGCCTAGCGCGGGAAGAAGGGCGAACGTCGGATCTGTGTGGCAGCGCCCATCATCCTGTGCAGATGCATGAAATCCATTGGTGAAGTCTTATTTATATTGGCAGATTGCACAATGTGTATTCCCCGGAGCTTACTTATACTGAATGGCAATCTCATTGTGTCTGCCACGTTTAATTAAACAAAAGCAGAATTAAAACATCTTACAAAATAAAAATAATAATGCCCTGTGCCCGAGGATAATAATATGATGCTGGACAGTGCTGTTGAATCGAAAAGAGGAATAAATACCCGTTATTTAATTCTGCTGATTATCTTTATTGTCACCGCGGTGAATTACGCCGATCGGGCCACGCTGTCGATTGCGGGCACCGAAGTGGCGAAGGAGCTTCAGCTCAGCGCGGTGTCGATGGGTTACATCTTCTCCGCGTTTGGCTGGGCTTACCTGCTGATGCAGATCCCCGGCGGCTGGCTGCTCGATAAGTTTGGCTCGAAAAAAGTGTACAGCTATAGCCTGTTTTTCTGGTCGCTGTTCACCTTTATGCAAGGCTTTGTCGGCGTCTTCCCGATTGCCTGGGCCGGAATATCGATGTTCTTCATGCGCTTTATGCTCGGGTTTTCGGAGGCACCGTCATTCCCGGCTAACGCCCGCATTGTCGCGGCGTGGTTCCCGACCAAAGAGCGCGGCACCGCGTCGGCGATTTTTAACTCGGCGCAGTATTTCTCCCTCGCCATTTTCTCTCCACTGCTGGGCTGGCTGACTTTTGCCTGGGGTTGGGAGCACGTCTTTACGGTGATGGGGGTGATCGGTTTTGTGCTGACTGCGCTGTGGATCAAGCTGATTCATAACCCGACCGACCATCCTCGCATGAGCGAGCAGGAGCTGAAATACATCTCCGATGGCGGCGCGGTGGTGGATATGGACCATAAAAAGCCGGGTGCCGCGTCGAACGGCCCGAAAATGCACTACATCAAACAGTTGCTGACCAACCGCATGATGCTTGGCGTGTTCTTTGGGCAATACTTTATCAACACCATTACGTGGTTTTTCCTTACCTGGTTTCCTATTTATCTGGTGCAGGACAAAGGCATGTCGATTCTGAAAGTGGGGTTGGTGGCGTCCATTCCGGCGCTGTGCGGCTTCGCCGGTGGCGTACTGGGCGGCGTGTTTTCCGATGCGCTGATCAAGCGCGGGCACTCCATCACCTTCGCGCGTAAGGTTCCGATTGTGCTGGGAATGCTGCTCGCGTCGACGATTATTCTGTGCAACTACACCGATAATACCGTGCTGGTCGTGGCCCTGATGGCGTTGGCCTTTTTCGGCAAGGGATTCGGCGCGCTGGGCTGGCCAGTTATTTCCGATACTGCGCCAAAAGAGATTGTCGGCCTGTGTGGCGGCGTATTTAACGTATTCGGTAATGTCGCCTCGATTGTCACACCGTTGGTGATTGGCTATCTGGTCAGCGAGCTGCACTCGTTCAACGCCGCGCTGGTGTTTGTCGGCTGCTCAGCCCTGATGGCGATGGTCTGCTACCTGTTTGTGGTGGGCGACATTAAACGTATGGAACTGCAGAACTAAGCAAAGGGTGAAACGATGACTAACGAATGCTTCCCGAACAAATTCAAGGCCGCGCTGGCTGCCCATCAGATTCAGATTGGCTGCTGGTCGGCGCTGGCAAACCCTATCAGCACCGAAGTGCTGGGGCTGGCAGGTTTCGACTGGCTGGTGCTTGACGGCGAACATGCGCCGAATGATATCTCCACGTTTATCCCGCAGCTGATGGCGCTGAAAGGCAGTCCGAGTGCGCCAGTGGTGCGCGTACCGACCAACGAGCCGGTGATCATTAAGCGGCTGCTGGATATTGGTTTCTATAACTTCCTGATCCCGTTTGTTGAGACGCAAGAGGAAGCGGCGCTTGCGGTGGCTTCCACGCGCTATCCCCCGGAAGGTATTCGCGGTGTGTCGGTGTCCCATCGCGCCAATATGTTCGGCACCGTGCCGGACTACTTCGCCCAGTCGAACAAAAACATCTCCATTCTGGTGCAGATTGAAAGCCAGACCGGAGCCGATAACGTCGATGCCATCGCGGCCACCGACGGCGTGGACGGTATTTTTGTCGGCCCAAGCGACCTCGCCGCCGCGCTCGGCCATTTGGGTAACGCCTCTCATCCTGAGGTGCAAAAATGCATTCAGCACATCTTTGCCCGCGCCAAAGCGCACGGTAAACCGAGCGGCATTCTGGCGCCGGTCGAAGCGGATGCCCGTCGCTATCTGGAATGGGGCGCGACGTTCGTTGCCGTCGGCAGCGACCTCGGCGTGTTCCGCTCCGCCACACAAAAACTGGCTGACGCCTTTAAAAAATAATCACCACCGTAATTGAGAAGGAAGAAATGATGACGATGAAAGTGGGCTTTATTGGCCTGGGCATTATGGGCAAACCGATGAGTAAAAACCTGCTGAAAGCGGGCTATTCGCTGGTGGTGTCAGACCACAATCCGCAGGCGGTCGCGGAAGTGATTGCCGCTGGCGCGGAAGCGGCCAGCTCGGCAAAAGACATCGCCGAACAGTGTGACGTGATTATCACCATGCTGCCGAATTCGCCGCATGTGAAAGAGGTCGCGCTGGGCGAAAACGGTATCATCGATGGCGCTAAGCCGGGCACGGTGCTGATTGATATGAGCTCCATCGCCCCGCTGGCGAGCCGTGAAATCAGTGATGCGTTGCAGGCCAAAGGCGTGGTGATGCTGGATGCACCGGTCAGCGGCGGTGAACCGAAGGCTATTGACGGCACGCTGTCGGTGATGGTCGGCGGTGACAAAGCGATTTTCGACCGCCACTACGATTTGCTGAAAGCGATGGCGGGCTCGGTGGTACACACCGGGGATATCGGCGCGGGTAACGTGACCAAACTTGCCAACCAGGTGATTGTGGCGCTGAACATTGCGGCGATGTCCGAAGCGCTGACGCTGGCTACCAAAGCGGGCGTGAACCCGGACCTGGTGTATCAGGCGATTCGCGGCGGCCTGGCGGGCAGCACGGTGTTAGACGCCAAAGCCCCGATGGTGATGGACCGTAACTTCAAGCCCGGTTTCCGTATCGATCTGCACATTAAAGATCTGGCGAACGCGCTGGACACCTCCCACGGCGTTGGCGCACAGCTGCCGCTGACGGCGGCGGTGATGGAGATGATGCAGGCGCTGCGGGCCGATGGTCACGGCAACGACGACCACAGCGCCATCGCGTGCTACTACGAAAAACTGGCGAAAGTGGAAGTCACTCGCTAAAGAACAGGGCGCGGGAACGCGCCCGGTAATTCTGCCTCGCGCGGTAACAGGCAACGCACTATGAAAATCGTCATCGCTCCAGATTCTTATAAAGAAAGCCTCCCGGCCTGTGAGGTGGCTCAGGCCATCGAATCAGGATTTCGGGAAATTTTCCCCGATGCGCAGTATGTCAAAGTCCCGGTCGCCGACGGCGGTGAAGGCACCGTTGAAGCGATGATTGCCGCCACTCACGGAACGGTAAAAACCTCGCGCGTCACCGGCCCGTTGGGCGAACCGGTGGATGCGATGTGGGGCATTTCCGGCGACGGCCTGACGGCGTTTATTGAAATGGCGGCAGCCAGCGGCCTGGCACTGGTGCCTGCGGCGCAGCGTAATCCGCTGTTAACCACTTCGCGCGGCACCGGCGAGCTGATTTTGCACGCACTGGAGCAGGGCGCCAAAAGCATTATTATCGGCATCGGCGGCAGCGCCACTAATGACGGCGGTGCGGGTATGGTGCAGGCGCTGGGCGCGCGTTTATCCGATGCCAACGGCAAAGAGTTAACGGCGGGCGGCGGCAGCCTGATAAGCCTCAACAGCATTGATATTGCAGGCCTGGACCCGCGCCTGGCGGCGTGTTCGCTGCGAGTCGCCTGTGACGTCACCAATCCGTTAACCGGCGATCTGGGTGCATCTCGGGTATTCGGCCCGCAGAAAGGTGCCACCGACGCGATGATTGTGGAACTCGACGCCAGCCTGGCGCACTACGCCGAGGTCATCAAAAAATCGCTGCATATCGACGTGCTGAACGTGCCTGGCGCGGGGGCGGCAGGCGGAATGGGCGCGGCGCTGATGGCATTTCTGGGCGCAGAGTTGGGCCGTGGGATCGAGATTGTGACGCAGGCGCTGAATCTCGAAGAACATATCCACGATTGTTCGCTGGTGCTAACGGGTGAAGGTCGCATCGACAGCCAGAGCATTCACGGCAAAGTACCGGTTGGCGTCGCGAGCGTCGCCAAAAAATACCATAAGCCGGTGATTGGCATCGCCGGGTGCCTGACGACGGATGTGGGCGTGGTGCATCAACACGGCATTGATGCGGTGTTCAGCGTACTGACGCAAATTGGCACGCTCGACGAAGCGTTTCGCGGTGCATTCGACAATATCCAGCGCGCCTCGCGTAACGTGGCCGCGACGCTGAAAATGGGGATGCGGCTCGAAGGGTGACATTGCCGCGCAAACCCTCTATACTTCGCGCCGAAGCTGACCAGACAGTCGCCGCTTCGTCGTCGTCCTCTTTCGGGGGGAGACGGGCGAAGGGGAGGAAAG
>Ga0160433_100392_pt1 | contig 24457 bp, 20 predicted proteins | sample HID1972K_E0MG_FD_108235 | JGI IMG/M metagenome (GOLD analysis project Ga0160433, IMG submission 108235) | Enriched pill bug-associated microbial communities from UW Madison campus, WI, USA - HID1972K_E0 MG | ecosystem: Host-associated > Arthropoda: Insects > Digestive system > Unclassified ...
AAATTGCCTTCAATTACTATTATGGTATCTACAAGCAGCTCGCGATAGGTTTTTTGTGCCTTCATCTATTAGTTGCATTAACGTCCAAATGTAATAGTCCCCAGCAGCATAAAAATGGAAAAGTAAATATTTTTCATGCTGCTGCGTCAGCATATTTCTGCCCATTTTCGGAAGGTTTGGTGATGAAGACATTGTCTGCTACCCAGAAACGTCATTCTCTGTCTCACAAACTCATTATCAATGGGAAGTAAGAGAAACTAATTAATGAAGTTATTTATTGAGACAGATAATAGCTGATTTTGCGCTTTCGGGGTGGTCTCGGTTTAGCAGTGGAATAACCTTCGTTTTATGAGGCCCTGTTCCAATTTGCTTTTATCATTTACTCATTATCAAAAACTAGTAATACCGTTTGAATAATGAAATGAGTTCTTGATAATTGGGCGGAAATGAGGCTCTCACCATACTTATTTGTAAGGCTGTATTGTACACCTATAGCGAACTATTAACCTATTTTTTATACTGATCAGAAAATGAGGGATTTTTTGAGATCGCTTATTACAGTTTAAGTTCAACAGATATTTACAGTACAGCTTCAATTATCCTTGCCTTGCAATGGTTATTGAGAATAGTTGGCATCTAAATTATTGTTCAGGTCTATATACGACAGTTTTACCAGTAAATAGGTATTATTTACATATATTGAATTCAAAATTTTTAAGTTACTATTATAAACTATATTTTATCTAATATATACGTATATGGATCCTGCAACTGTAATGGCAATGGTAGGTATGGCCAATAGCGTTAGTCAGCTTTTTAATAAAGGAAATGGGGCTGCAAAAGTACAAGCTATGCAAATGCAGATGCTTTTTCTGATTTCTCAACAACTTGGTGTGTTACAAAAAGGAATTGAGATAATTATTCGCGATTTAATTGAGATTAAAAAGTTGATTAATGAAATTCCCTCTAAAACCGTTACGGACTTATATCGGTCCGATTGTATGGGGTATATAAGCCTATTTCAAGAACGGATGAAAGGTTATATAAATGAGCGAGACACCAACGGTATCGAGGCGTCTAATAAAATTTATCAAACGAGAGTTGCCAATGAAATATTGTATCCTTTGACCGCTGTTCGTGCAAAACTGTTAAACTATTCTGAAATTGCCAATATCCCAATTATTTGTTCAGTTCTACACACCGAGATTCAAGCAATGATTCTAACTGATCAACCTTTTTCTTTGATTCAAACTACTTTGGAAAGTTATTTAAATTGGTTTAATTCGGTAATTAGCACAATTCCGACTAGAATAGATGATGAAAGAATTTCAATCAAGAATTTAATGCCTTCAATTCCAGCTCTTTCACGTAATACTACATGCGTGGTAAAACAAAGTAAATTATCAAGAAATAGGAACTCTCGTACCTATTTCATAAAATATGGAACTTTTAAACATATAGATGTAACATATAAAATTCTTCCTTTAATTCAAAATGATTTTGAATTAAAATCAGTCCAACCTATGATTGAAAAGGGATTAATACGGGCCGAAGACTTGCCAATAAAATTAAACCAGGAATTAATTAAAGAAGTAGATTTTGGTGGAATGGGGTCAGGGAACTTCGAAGAGGAAAAATCTTATTCAAGCGCCCCAACCTTAGTCGCAAATAATGCAGTAGATGATTTTCTTGCTAAGAATTATCGATGTCCTCCCGATCTCAAAAATGAGCAAGCTGCTTTAGAGGTTTCTAATAAACTCGAAATTAGTGGATATTCAATACTAAGCTTAGGTGCTCTTTTATTAGCCGGAATGGAAGCAATTGAAGGGATTAAAATGTATCAAAATGAAGTTACAACCCATTAGAAATTATTTGTATGTCAGTTGAAATTTATCCCAAATTAGGCTTGGGATATGAAGTTAATAATGCCTCCGCGATGTTTGATTTAGCGAAATTACCGCTTGGCATATCAGTTTTGCAAAGTATTTCGATTTCTCTCAGAAATGCTGCTTTGGAAGAAAAAGGAAGTTCGGAATTTTCGAAACTGCAATTACTTATTGATAATGCTTTAGACGGGCACAATGCGGGTTATCTTTTGGAAGTCTCGCTATTTACAGATGAATTTGGAAATCTTATCGTACCTCATGGACAATTATTACTACCCATAGGTATCGGTTCTGAGCCCATAGATGCTTATTCTGAATTTCTGAGGACATCTCAACTTAGGCCGTCTGATAACGATTTAAAAACATTTAAGAATAGCTCATTTTATATATGGATAGATAAAGATCCAAACAATAAGATGAAGGCATGGACAATACCTACGCAATTTCGTGATAAACTCATTCAATCTTCAGTAAAAGAAGCTAATAGAAGGAACAAGTTATCTACCTGGGTGCAATCGTTTCCTTCAGAACCTTATGAATCTATCGATAGATCTAATTATTGGATAGAGGTTGAAAGATCTAAGCTTAAAAGTATCGAAGACGTTAATAAACGTGCGGAAATATCTAAGCTAACTCAGGAAATGAAGGCACTAGAGACGAGAGTAAACAAAATTTACCAAAATTATCAGAAGCTTGTCAAAGATTCTACTAATAAAAATAATCTTCTTAAAGCCTTAAGCATTGCGAACTCAATTGCTGATATATACAATTCTGCTATAAAACTTGATAATTTGATAAGTAGTGGTACAAACAAACCAGTTGGAGGAAACCAAATTATGCCTCCATTAACGTTGGCTGGAACAGCTGAGTTTATTGAGAAACAAAAGGTTACAACAGATATGTATCAAGAGGAAACTACAAGAGCTTTAAAGATTGATTTTTACTCTTTGGAAAAAATTGATACTGAGCTAGGCCGCAAATATCAGGAAAATAAGGTTTCAATCCCTAATAGAGAACTTAATATACCGACACTACCATAAGATTATAACTATCTTAATATCAACCAATTTTACTTGATCCTTGCCATCTCAGGATTTGGTAAATATGTAAGTCAGGATTCATCACTGCTGGTAATGGCTATTCTGGGTGGTGCCTTGGTTCCCATTATCTAGGGACGCCTGGTTGATAAGATTGGCTTCCAGCATTCTTTCTTTCTTCCTACTGCATGTTGTTATGGTTATATCTTATTCTTCGGATTGTACTGTATGAAATGTATACATGTATAAGTGGATAATAATAACTTCTTAATTATAAATTATTAAAATACGGTAGTTTTCTGAGGCAGTTCCTTGATAATAATGAGCCCACGAGGGCAAATAACGATAAACGTTCGTTTTGTGAGACGAGTATGTTCAAAGCTAACTTTGGGGACATGAGGAAATTTATACTCACAATCATTATCAAACCTTAATTTTGATAATGATTGAAAAACAATATACTCCCTTATGAAAAAAGGAATATGTAAGCTATGCGGTCAGTACAAAGATTTGCTTAAGCAATCCCACATCTATCCGTCTTTCATATGCAAAGGGGTGTTTGACCATACAAACCGCACCGTACTAGCAAGTTTAAAAGATAACCGTGGACCTAGGTTCTACCAAACTGGTTTTTACGATAAGAATATGCTCTGCGCACACTGTGATAATGTCCTGATCGGAAGACTGGAACGTTATGCTGCAAGCGTTTTGCCGCCCCCGATAACTGACGCAAATACAAATGTTATTGTTCAGATAGAGAATGCCCAGTTTATAACACTTCATGTAAGCGGCGTAGATTATAGACAGCTCAAGCTATTTGTGCTCTCATTGCTATGGCGTGCCCATCATTCGAATAACAAATTTTTCGAAAAAGTCCATATCCCTACGCATGAACCAATATTACGTGAAATGATTTTGAAAGGTGAACCTGGTGCAGAAACGTTCTATCAGATAGCTATAACTAGAGTAGATAGACCAAATGGTGAAATAATAAACATGATTCCTACACCTGAGATATGTGAAGGTTTGGAGTTAAACGTGGCTTTGTTCATCATTGGTGGACTGGTTTTTTCTGTTGAACTGAAGGAAGACTCAGGCTTTAGTTTATTCCCAGACTTTTCACTTAAATCTAGCAATCAAATAACTATACCCAGATTGAAAGGAGGGGCCGCCAGAAGTTTCCTTACGGCACTTGGTATTCCTGACGACTATGCTAACTATTATACCGGAAGCAAAGCTGACTCTTTTTAATCAAATAAAAGGCGGTAAAGAAGCATTCTGTACCGCTTCTTATTGCTTGGTGGATAATAGCAGTTAACAAAATCAACCTTAGTCTATGCAGTCTTGGATGTATCAATTTACGAAGAACCATTTATATTATCCAAGATTATCCATCTGAAAGTCATCTGCCGCTAACTTATTCTCCATATTTTTAAATATCCAAGTCTAATAGTAAATTCCATCACCTGATATTTTTGTTTGCTTGCTAAGTGGACATTCCGGAGAAGCTTAGTTCGAAATATCCGTATTTGTTGCAGGCTGCTATTTACGATCGTGATTATCGCATGTTCGAAGCCGTTATCAAAAGAAAAGCGTGCCGAAGTTATAATAAATATAAATTCAAAAAACTTTGCCTTATATTAAGAGTCAAATTGTATTTATGAACGACATTCCTAAGGCACTAGTAGACTCGATAAGAAACAAAAATGTAATATTGTTTTTAGGAAGCGGTTTCGCATATAACTCATCACATCCTGATGGCAAACAAGCTCCATTAGGACCAGCGTTAGGAACTTTGATAGCGAAGAAATTCTTGGGAGACGAATATGTAGGCCAGCCATTGACTTACATATCGGATCTTGCTATCTCCGCTACGAATCTTTTTGAAGTACAAAGATTTATCTACGATACCTTTGAACCTTTTTCACCAAATGAATCCCAAAAGTTATTTTCTGAGTTTGGCTGGAAGGCAATTTTTACGACAAACTATGATCTTATTATAGAAAAATCCTATAGCAACAATCCTAAAGCCGCTCAGCAATTATCGCCAGTTTTCAGAAACACTCGGGAGCAGGATATATATAAGACCCTTAATACCGTACCATACTTCAAATTACACGGTTGCATCTCCTATATTAACGATGATGCTTTGCCCTTAATACTCTCGTCTGAACAGTATATATCCCATCTAAATAATCGTGAACGCTTGTTTTCTAAGTTTCGCGAATTAGGAAAGGATTATACATTTCTCTTCATTGGATATAGTAATCAAGATTGGAACATCAGGTCGATATTGAAAGAGTTAGAAAGTCTTAAAGATGGCAGACCAAGATCATACATGGTGTCACCTACATTTACTGATGTAGAAGAAAATTATTGGAATGAGAGAAAGATTACCCCATTAAAAATGGGATATGAAGATTTTATCTTAAATCTATCATTAGGAATTTCCGAGGTTCAACGAAAATTATCTTCGGTCGTTGAATTGCATAGTAAACCAATTTATCAAAAGTTTGCGATTGATGTCAGGGAGAACAGCCCTTCCGAAAGCTTGTTGAAGTTTCTAGAACACGAAGTAGAATTTATTCACACATCAATCCCATCGACAGATTCTACTCCCCAAGCGTTTTACAAAGGATACTTCGAAAACTGGGATCCAATTATTAAAAATCTCGATGTTAATAGGTACCTTAAAGATAGAATCCTCGAAGATATAATATTTCAAGATTCATTTCAAGACAAAAATAAATCATTCTTTTTTTGTATTAAAGGCTATGCGGGATCAGGGAAATCTGTACTCCTAAGGCGACTTGCTTGGGAAAGTGCCGCCACTTTCGATAAGTTTTCCATCTTTTTAAAAGCTAACGTTCCATTAAGGACTGAGCCCATGTTGGAGCTTGCGAATTATGTAAAGGAGAGAATATACCTATTCATCGACGACTCTATAAACAATGAGCCGGGAATTATTCATTTATTGAATAAGTTAGACAAGGAAGGAATACCTGTTACAATAATTAGTACGGGTAGTACTAATTTATTAAATGAAGCCGAAACACTTAGGACATATATTGATGAAGATTATGAATTAAGCTACTTGTCAGAAAGGGAGATCGAAGAGTTGATTGGGAAATTAACCCTACACAAGTCATTAGGATATTTAGCAAATAAAAGCTTGATTGATCAGAAAGAAGCACTTTCCGAACAATCAGGAAGAGTATTATTAGTAGCATTACATGAGGCAACAGGAGGAAAAAACTTTGAGGAAATAATATTAAATGAATATAACAGCATTAACGATGAAACAGCCAAATCTTTGTATCTAACAGTTGCTATTTTGCATCGATTAGGTTCATACGCCCGAGCCGGTTTAATTAGTCGAGTTCACGACATCAGTTTCAATGAATTTAAAAGAAAATTCTTTAAGCCACTTGAATATATTGTTTTTGACGAAAAAAATTATACGATCGGTGATTATATTTATAAGACGAGGCATCCAATAATTGCTCAGATGATCTTCAATACCGTTTTAGTTAATCCTCAATCACGGTATGATGAATATATACGGATATTTAACTTTTTGGATATCGATTACAATAGTGACCGTGCAGCATTCTTAGCGATGACAAAAGCTAAACAGCTAATACAACTATTTAGTGATCCAATTAAGCTTAGAAACTTATACAATGCGGCTGAGCAATGTAGCCCAGAAGATCCGAGATTACTTCAGCAGAGAGCTATAATGGAAATGACTATTCCTGGTGGTGACGCCAACAAGGCTGATGAGTATCTTAAGAGAGCACTTGTTTTGTTGCCGAAAGATCCTTTGATTTCTCATTCCCTCGCTGAGAATGCATTGAAAAAAGCCGAGCGGGCGGTAACTACTCTTGAGCGAAACGTCTATATAGAAATGGCACAGAATCTTAGTAAGGAAATCATAAAAAAACATCCGAATCAAGCATACAGTTATCATACCATTTTAAAGACCAAGCTCTTGGTTCTAAAAGATCAACTTAAACAAGCTGGAAAGCCATCAATCGAAGTTATCATAAAAGATATTGAAAAATCTCTTCAAACAGCAAAACAGCATTTCCCGGAACAAGAATTCATAATGGATATTGAAGCAAGGTTTAAGGAAGCAATTGATAATGAACCTCGGGCGCTCGAGATTCTAAGGCAAGCATATGATTTGAATAAAGCTAGTCCCTACATAGCTCTACGGTATGCAAAAACGCTTGAAAATAGAGGAAGCCTTGAGGAAGCGTTACAAGTTTTGGAACAAACTATCAAGTTAAATCCAAATGAATTTGATGTCGCTTTCAGGTACGCTTATCTATTGAGTCAACAATTAAATCCAAATTACGTTCAAATCATTTCATATTATAGACGATCATTCACATTGGGTGATAACAGATATGAGTCCCAGTTTTGGTATGGCAGAGCACTATATATTAATAATGAGATTGAAAAAGCAACTGAACAATTTAAAACATTAAGTAGGGCAAAAGTCAATCCTGAGTTTAAAAAAACGCCAAGGGGCGTGATGGATTCTAAAGATAATATTAGGACGTTTAGAGGTTCGATTGCTAGGATAGAAGCTAGCTATGCATTTTTGACTCGTGAAGCTTTCAGCGATCATATATTTATATACCGACATTCCCTGAAATTGGATTGGATTAAGTTGAAAGTAGGGGGTAGGGTATCGTTTTCCATAATGTTCAATTATTATGGTCCCGTTGCAATGGACATAAAGCTCATTAATTAAGGTAAGCACTCCAATGCTTGTTTGAAAGCGATACCATAAATTGATAACGAACGAGGTTAAAATCTATATTGCAAAATTCAACAGCAGGCTTGATCTGTTGATTATACGGTTAAAGGCCATAAAATATTAAGATCATAATACAGCTACCTTTAATGCTCTATACTTAACATAAGATAATTATTTTAGATATCATTAACGGTACACACAGAGCAGTTTGCAATCGAGCTGCGGGAGAAAGCTAAGCTTTATGTCCGAACCTTTCGGATAAGTTGAATACCCTTGAAGCTTCAAATTATAACATGATTTTACCTTATTGAAAAGCTTGATGAGGTAGAGGTTAAATCCACTTGTCGGGAGGCACTAATTGTTCCTGCCTACTTCCTAAATGCTAAAATACCAATAACACCCATCTTTGATCTCTGTCACTGGAACTGATTCCGGACCATTTTTACGAGATAGTATAGCCAAGCTTTTATGTAAATCGGCAGGAGTAAAAAGCAGCTCGCTTTTATCTACAAGTCGGAAGTGAATTTGTAGCGCCGTTTTAGGTTGAGAAAAATAGCCACTGTCCATCCAGGTAATCAAGACGTCATGGAGCAGTGGATTCCTTTTTCTTCGTTCACCTTTTATTAACTTTTTTGTCCAGGGTAGCGAGTCGGATCTGCTGCCGTCAGGTACTCTACATGTGGCGGTAAATGTATCCGCCCGACGAACTACACCTTGCCAGCCTCAACTAGTTTCTTATAGTTCTGCGGATACAGGTCTCTGATGTTTTTATGATTGATCGACATGATATTCTCCATCGTATACTTGAGCCACTGCATGGGATTTACTTCATGCTTTTTACAGATAGCCAGAAATGAGTATAGCATACCTGCTCTGGTAGCAGCATCGTGTGATCCGGCAAATAAGTAGTTTTTCCGTCCAAGAGCAATAGGTCTGATGGCATTCTCGACCAGATTGTTGTCAATTAATAAGCTGCCGTCCTGAAGATAAGCGCTGAGTTTATCCCATCGTTCCATCGCATAGCGCATAGCCTTGCCGATCTGACTTTTGGGCAACGTGTTTTTCACTTCATGAAAGATCCATTTACCCAGTTCGTTGATCACGGGCAGCGATTTATCCAGACGAAGTGCTTTGATCTGTTCTGAGCTGAGTTCATGCTCTTTGGCCTTTCGCTCTACTGCGTACAGCTGCTGAATCAGCTCCAGTGCCTTGGAAGCCCTGGCTTTGTCGTTCTCCAGTGCCCGTTCAAACTCCCTGCGGGCATGCGCCCAGCAAGCCAGCGGGGTAACGTCTTTACGCTGACCTACTTTATTGTATACAGCATATCCGTCACTCTGCAGATAGCCTCTGAAGTGTTCAAGCATGTTTTTACTTCCTGAAGAGCCCCGTGTGGGCTGATAGTCCATCAGCACCAGTCCGTCCAAAGGACTATGATAGACCCAGTACCAACCCGAGTGAGCGGCTCCTTTTTTGTCACTTTCAAGCACCTTGATACTGGTTTCATCCACCTGCAGGTAACCTTTGGCTTTGATATCGAACCTGAGCTGCTCATAGAGTGGTTCGAGGCGTTCCAGTGCCTGCTTCACCCAGCCTTCGATGGTTGATGAGGCGATGGAGATGTTCTCCCGGGCGAAGCGTTGCTTCTGACGGTACAGCGGCAGATGATCCGCATACTTGTCTGTCAGGATCATCGCCAGCAGGCCTGCTCCCGGAATGCCTTTATCAATAACTCTTTCGGGCAGCTCGCCGGTTTTAACGCCTTCTCCGTCTTTGGCGGCATACTTGTACCGGATGTAGCGGCGAATAAAGAAGCGGGCAGGTTCACATTCCAGCTCTTCGGTCACTTCCTTTCCGATGCAGATCATATCTGTTAGATCACCTTCAGGGTGGATCTCAATCTCTTCTACTGGTAAGTGGGCAGGCAACGCCGCACGGCCTTTATGCGCCGATTGTTTTTTACGGGTATAGGTGATCTGTTCTTTGATTTCCTCCTGTTGAGTGGCCTCTTGCTGAGGTTCCGCCTCAAAGGGCAGTACGCCTTGTGCAGGATCACCTTCAAAGCGCTCGCGCTTCTGGCCGAACTGCATGCGCTTGAGAAGGTCTACCTGAGACTTCAGATAAGCATTTTCTTCCTGAAGGGAAGAATTGGTCTTTTCGTGCTTTTGTATGGCGGCATTCTGCTTCTGTAAAAGAGCGATCAGATCCTCTTTTGATAAGTTCTCCAGTGCCGTATCCATGGCATGAAATTACGCAAAAAAGCGCGTTTATACAAGAATAAAGCCGCTTTTTATAGCTGATAGCGCCGTAGCTGACGGCTCCTTTGAACCTGTATCCCCTCGATCATCAGCACCAGGTCGGCCCAGCTTAACTGTTCTTTTTTTGGTGTGGCAAAGGTGCCCTGCTCCAGGCGTTTATAATACAGTACGAAGCCTCCGTGTTCCCAGTGCAGGAGCTTAATATGAGTGCGCTGCCGGTTAAGAAAAACGAAGACTTCACCACTGGAGGCCTCCCTGCGGAGTTCGGATGTGACCAGGCCACACAGACCGTCGAAGCTCTTGCGCATATCGCAGTACCCTTGAAAAAGATAGTACCGGTGCGAGGAGTTCAGGCTGAACATTAATACAGATGAATGAGCCGGGAAAGGGTCCCCGGATCGGATGAGCAGACTTTAAGCCGAACACCGTTGGGATAGGTGATTTCTATTTCGCTTGCCGGATCTTTTTGTCCCGGACGCAATGGAACAAATCCAGTTTTGTTTTCTTCTTTACTCCGCGATACCCAATAGGCAAAGGTGGCTACTTTTATCCCCAGCTGCTGACTAAAATCCTTTTGCGTTAGTCCACTCTGACGCCAACGCTCAACTTCTGCTTTCATGCGTGTTCTTTGATCCATTACTCTGTCTTTCCCGCAAAGTAAGTTCATTCAGCAGCTCGCATCAATACGTGGTTGGTCGGCCGGTTACCGGTAAATTATCTTATCGTCATGTACTGTTCTGGATGTGTTATGAAGTTTTACAATTTCTCCGTGTAAGATATTTTCGGGTATGATTTTGCGGATAAGCGTGTTCAGGCTAGTAGGTAATACACTTGCTGGTGCTTCGCTATCTTTGTCCTTCGTGGACTGCGTGAATGTATCGCATGCTAGAATGGCAAGCTACCCTGTATGTTGTTCAGGGACTAAATCTACTATTTTAAAAAAACTAATTTTGATTGGATCGATGCCCAGATCCTGCAAAGCACCTATGATCCTGACCCTATCTTCATCAGTGAAGTAGGAGGCAGACCAGCTGCAACCGGGAGCAGAGGCCGCCACTGCAGCAAAATACTTAGTGTCCACTTCGGATACCGAATGGCCAAGTACTATCACTTGTTCGATATTTGTCAGTGAAGCAAAGAACTGCGCATTGTTCTCGATTATCTCTATAGTATTCTTAAACGAGGCACTGAAATATCCTCTAATCATATCCTTACCTAACTCATAGGAATGATCGTATTGATCAGACTGTTCATCCATCCACTCACTCAGCTCAGGACCACTCAAGCCAGGAGGAGGTACAGGCTCTGACCTTTTTAGCTGCTCTGGATCGATACCATGTCCCAGGATAATCTGATGATCTTGGTCACTTGCGGCATTGTGAATGTAGTTAATCTGGCTATCTTCTATTTGGTAGAGCTCCTGCAAGGTGTTTGTATAGTTGAAATTCAGAAAGGTGGCCGATGGGTCTAGCTTAATTTTCTTCTTGTAAGCATCAGGTGGGATTTTGGCCGATTCAATAAAACTCCGAAATTCTTCAAGCAGCCCGGTAGTCAGCTTTTCAAGATAGCGTTCCATTTCATGCTGAAAGTCATAGCGATCTCTGTCTCGGAAATCTTCGCTGCCGTAATTAGGCATGAAATTTGGAGCAATCGACAGGATTTCGTCTACATCGAGATTGGCTAGATTCTGTTCAAACCGATACCATAAATCTTTATCGCCGTCAGAATAGGCGAAATATTCCGTAAGCATTTCATACAGATCGGAATTATGTTCTTCCAAATAGGTGCCAAATCAGCTGTATTCGGTGTCCAGTCCATGATGGATATCAAAACCATTTCCGATGATGTAAAGAATTCTACTCATTCTTATTTAAACGTAGCAAAATTGATCGCCCGTAATGTTAAATGTGCTGGCTGCAAATCTCTTATATCTTAGAAGTCTCCTAAGGCTCAAAATACTCAGTTAACTATTTCCATTCCTCCGTAGGCCTTAGGTCTAAGCCTTTACATAAAAAATCAACTATTTCGGAATAGTGCACTGAAATGGCCAACGAAATAAGATATATTTCTTCCAACGTAGGTCTCGTTTTGGCTTTGATATACAGATCACTCATTCTGTCCTTTGAGATTCCAGTCATTCTAGAAATTTTTGCCTGACTTAAGGGCTTTTGACTTAAATAATATCCTAAAGGTGTAAGTGTTTCTTTTGCCAATTTAATTTCTTCTCTCTATCCACACTAAATTTACATACCACGAAAATAAAAGAGCAATTGCTTTGAATATGGTGTATAATATACTATATTTATCGGATAATATACGATAAATATAGTCAAATGTTCATTTTTGGTTATTCATTCTCATTAACAAATGAAGCTTTGTCTCTCTTGGATATGTTGAGACTGTTTTTCGCTGATAGCATACGATTAGCAAAAACCTTAGATCTTATAATTTGCCCTCCTAAGTAATTTAAATAATTTTTTCAGAGTAAGGCTATTTGAGTCTTACACAATCTAATCAGACCTTATCCAAAGAAGCCCTCAAAAAGCCTCCCGGGAATCCTATTGCCCAAAATTTCTAATTCCATACCATGACAAAAAAAACAACTCACCTTTCCGTCGACATCCTGGCACCAGAATACGGTCCAGGTACAGAGTTCCTAAACCGATTTCTCATACCTGATAATTTTTGTCCCTCAAACACGATCGACCACTTTTGGTCGAAATACACACTTGCGGAAGCGGGAACGCTGCTATTCGCAGCTGAAGTGATCTGTGAGGCTAGAAAGCAAGAGCGGGATCCTATAAATCTGAGTGCCTTTCTTCAGGATCTCTCGGAGCTACTGACCTCCGTTTATCTTGAACACCGCTATAATCCTCATGAGCGCAAGCTCATCATCGTTGAACCTTCCAAATCTGTAAAATGAAGTCCGAACCCGAACCTAATCCTTCCGATAGAGACGGTGGCAAAGCTATTCTGATTGCCTATCTCTTCCTTATTCTCTTATTTTCCTTAATGCAAATCGTTGGTGCATACAGTCAAGGCACTGCAGTCGTTCAGGGGCAGGTCACTGACGAACAAGGGCAGGCCTTGATCGGTGCCCTGATCCGCATTAAGGGCAGCACTCATGGCACATCCACCGGAAAAGAAGGAGAGTTCTCGCTGCGAAACGCATCTTTATCCGATACGTTGATCGTTTCCTATTTGGGCTACCACAGCAAAGAAGTGGTTCCTAGTAATACAAACCAACCCCTCACCGTAGTGCTCCAAGCCAATACCACCTCCCTGCAGGAAGTCGAGGTAGTCAGCACCGGCTACCAGGACATCCCCAGGGAGCGGGCAACGGGAAGCTTCGTGCAGGTCGATCAGGAGCTTCTTGATCGCAGGGTATCGACCAATATCCTGGACCGTCTCGACGGGGTCACCAGCGGGCTGATCTTCAACACCAACAATAACCGGCAGTACCGGCAAAGCGATATCCAGATCCGCGGGCGGGCTACCCTGTTTGCTAACGCTGACCCGCTGATCGTGGTCGACAACTTTCCCTACGATGGTGACATCAGCAATATCAACCCCGGCGATGTGCAAAGCATTACTGTGCTGAAGGATGCAGCAGCAGCATCCGCCTGGGGAGCGCGTTCGGGCAATGGAGTGATTGTTATTACCACCAAAAAAGGAAGGCTCAACGCTCCGGCCCAGCTCAGCTTCAACTCCAATGTGACCATGGGCGGGAAACCTGATCTGTATTATACGCCCCAGCTTACTTCTGCCCAATATATCGGCATCGAGCAGTTCCTGTTTAACCAGGGCGCATACGACGCAAGGATCAATACGGGCTTTGAGCCATTATCGCCAGCTGTCGAGATCTTCCGCAAGACCCGGAGCGGGGAACTCAGCCCGGCAGACTCCTTACTGGCTATTGGACAACTGGAAGGCTACGATGTGCGCCAGCAGCAGGAGCAGTACCTGTATCAGACCAGCCTGAATCAGCAGTACCAGACCAGCATCAGCGGGGGAGGGCCCAGGCAGAAGTACTTTCTCTCGGCGGGCTATGATGCAAACCGTAGCAGCCAGGTGGGGAACCATTACAAGCGGTTTAACCTGAACGCCAGCAACACCTACTACTTTTTAAAGGATCGGCTGGAACTGTTTACCAATCTTTTCTATACAAATACCCGCTCGCAGAGCGCCCCTCAGTTCAGTGCCGGTCTGCCTTATGACCAGCTGGCAGATGCAGCAGGCCAGCCGCTTGCTGTAGCGCGCAACCTGCGACTGGATTATGCCGGCAGCGCCGGCGATGGCCGCCTGCTGAACTGGATGTATGTGCCGCTGGAGGAGCTTCAGGCGGGGTATAGCAAATCAAGGGGAGAGGTGAACGACTACCGCCTGAACATGTCCCTGGGCTATTCCCTGACCAAAGACCTAAAAGCATCAGCCCTGTACAGCTATGAAAAAGGAACGCAGTCGCGCAATACCTTCCATGCGCTCGAATCGTTCTATGCCCGCAACCTGATCAATACCTATTCCCACCTGGATGCAGCAACGGGCGAGCTCAGCTACGGGGTGCCCATGGGAGCCATACGCAGCGAGTCCTCAGCCGATACGCGCAGCTATAATGCCCGGCTTCAACTCAACTACAGCCATGAGTGGGACGCCCACGCTGTGCATGCCCTGGGAGGGGCCGAGATCAAGGAGTACCGGAACACCTCGGGCAGCCTGAACCTGTATGGGTATAATCCGGAAACGGCCACCAATCAGAATGCGGCTATCAACTACGGAGTAGAATATCCCTGGTTCTATGGGTACAATACCTCCAGAGTTCCTACAGGCATCAGCCAGAGCGGAAATACGGACCGGTTCGTTTCTTACTATGCCAATGCTTCCTATACCTATAAGCGCAGGTATGTGCTGTCATTGAGCGCCAGGCGGGATGAATCGAACCTCTTTGGCGTAAAGTCCAACCAGAAAGGTGTTCCCTTGTGGTCTGCCGGGTTGAGCTGGGATGTGGCAGGAGAGGAATTCTACCACTCGGAGGCGCTGCCGCAACTGCGGGTGCGGGCTACTTACGGGTTTACAGGCAATGTGGACCGATCGCTTTCGGCCTACCTGACCGCGCGGGCAGGAACGCTCTCGCAAACCTACAACAGCTATTACACGGAGATTGTGAACCCGCCCAACCCTTCGCTGCGCTGGGAGAAGGTAGAGAACCTGAATGCGGGTGTGGAGTTCGGCTCGCGCGGTAGCCGGCTGAGCGGCAGCCTGGAATACTGGCGTAAAAAGGGACTTGACCTGATCGGCAACAGTCCCGTTGCGCCGCAGACGGGCTTTGAGATCTTTACAGGCAATTCGTCTAACACCCTCTCGCAGGGAGTAGACCTGGTACTGAATGCCACAGTGCTCAAAGGCAGGCTGGGCTGGTCGGCCAGCCTGCTGTATAACTACAGCCATAACAAAGTAACCAAATACCTGGTCTCCAACGGGACGAACCTGAATGTGGTATCGGCCAATTACGCTAACCCGCTGGAAGGCTATCCTTTTTATGCCCTGTTCTGTTTTCGGTATGCGGGACTGGATGGGGAGGGCGATCCGCAAGGGTACCTGGATGGGGAGCTCAGTAAGGACTACAATGCGATCATGAACAGCGTCGACCGCTCGCAGCTGCACTACCAGGGCTCCGCCGTGCCCAGCTCGTTTGGCAGTCTGCGCAATACGCTGAGCTATAAAGACCTGGAGCTCTCGTTTAACATCAGCTATAAGCTGGGCTACTATTTCCGGCGCAGCTCGCTGAATAACAGCAGCATCTATGCCATAGGCGGTAACGGCTACCAGCAGGCTGATTACGATCAGCGCTGGCAGAAAAGCGGCGATGAGCTGCATACGAATGTGCCGTCTCTGCGCTACCCCGATGATGGTTACCGAACCATGCTGTACACCTATTCGGATGTGCTGGTGGAAAAGGGAGACCATGTGCGGCTCCAGGACCTGCGCCTGGCCTGGAACCTGAAGCATCCGAGGGGCTTGCCCTTCTCGGCTGTTCAGATTTATAGCTACGCCAACAACATCGGCCTGCTGTATAAGGCCAACAAAGCGGACCTGGATCCGGATTATCCCAGCGGACTGCCTGCCATCCGCACCCTGGCCCTGGGTATCCGGGTATCACTTTAATCATCCAAAGATAGAATGAACATGAAACAACTGATGAACTTTTGCGGATGGTTGGGACTGCTGGCTGTATTAGCAGCCTGCAATAAATCCAGCTTTCTGAATGAAAAGCCCAGCACGGCCATTGTCGAGCCGCGGACGCTGAGCGATATGGAGCACCTGCTGGATAATACGGTGGTGTTTAACTTTACCGGATCGCTATCCCAGCTGGCAGCAGATGAGTATGAGCTGAACGATGAGGGCTGGCAGACCGGGGTAGCCACGGAGCGAAATTCCTATATCTGGGCACCCGATATCTACGGGGGCGATCAGTCCATCCAGGACTGGAACCAGCTGTATGAGGGCGTGCTGTATGCCAATAGCGTACTTTCAGCCTTGTCGCGCTCGGATAGCGCACAGACAACAAGGGGCAGGCAGGTCAGAAGCTGGGCACTCTTTGCGCGCTCCTTTGCCTATTTTGATCTGCTGCGCAACTTCGCGGCTCCTTATGAGGAGGAACAGGCGCAGACGCTTCCGGGCATTCCCCTGCGGCTGACGCCCGATATCGATGTGCTGCTGCCAAGGGCCAGCATGCAGGCTGGCTATGAGCAGGTACTAGGCGATCTGAAGGCGGCATTACCGGACCTGCCTTCCGTGCGACCGGCCAATAACCTGAACCGGCCCAGTCAGGGGGCTGCCTATGCGCTTCTGGCCAGGGTATATCTGGATATGCGGCGCTACCGGGAAGCGGGGCTTTATGCCGACAGCGCGCTCAGCGGGTACAGCACGCTGCTAGACTATAAGACCGTCAGCACGAGCTCTACCACGCCCTTTAATAATAAGCACGCCGAGCTGATCTACAATGCCCGGCAGGTCTCTACCTACATGTTTACGGCGAATGTAGCCTTGTCGCCCGCCACGATCAGCCAGGAGCTTCTGGCCCTATACGGCCCGGACGATCTGCGGCTGCAGCTGTATTATACCCGCAATGCCGACGGAACGTACCGGAAGAAAAGAGGGTATAACGGCAGTGGGAACTACCCCTTCAGCGGCCTGGCTACTGATGAGCTGTACCTGATCCGGGCCGAATGCCTGGCACGGCAGGAAGATAGCGCCGCTGCTATGGAGGTTCTCAATGCACTGCTGGTAAAGCGCTACCGCGCGGACAAGTTTGTCCCCCTTCAGGCAGGCTCCGGGTCGGAAGCGTTGGAGCATGTACTGCGCGAGCGGCGCAAGGAACTGGCCTGGCGGGGAACGCGCTGGCATGACCTGAAGCGCCTGAACAAAGAAGGAGCAGGCATCGAACTCAGCAGAACGGTAAAGGGCACGCCCTACAGGCTGCCTGCTGGTGATCCGCGCTACGTGTTCCCGATCCCTGATGATGAAATCGCCCTGAGTGGCATTGAACAAAATAAACGCTAAACGATGATGAAGAACTTATTGAAACCCTTTTGTTTCCTTTTTCCGGCTGTTTTAATAGCCTTGCTGCCTGGCAATAGTACTACTGCGGCAGAAACGACAGACTCGCTATTTGCCGATTGTAAGCTGATCATCGAAGATCCCGCTCTCACGGCAGATGATTACACTAGTTTTTCACTTTGCACCCTGGCGATCAATACCGATTATTACCGGGATTATGCGATTGCTCAGGTACCGGCCTCCGGGAGAACGGTAAATAGAAGGCTGTCTCTTTCCAGTCCAGAAAACTATGGTCGTGTCAACTACGGAAACGGAGATCATACGATGTCACTAAATTTCGGTAACAACCTTTTTCTGTTTGAAGCAGGCGATCAGGTCGATATTCATTTGCAGTCAGACACCGTTGTCTTTGAAGGGAAGAGCAAAGATAAGTTTACCTGTATATACCTGATTCAGCAGGTCAGGATTCAATCTCCGCTGGATGTATCTGCTCTGCTCGCCGCAGGCCAGCTTAGTGAGGCTTTTGCCAGAGTGTGGGCGCAAGAGGATTCGATTTACCGGGTAGGCAGCACTATCCTGGCCAGGTACCGCAATAGTTTAAACCCGCAGGTGAGTGCCCTGATTGATCTGGATATGAAGAGTCGGTGCCTGATGGACTATCACCTGAAGCTGGGTGCGTTGGTAAATAGTAAAATGCGCGCCAGTGTCTTTGCTCCGATTCGGCAGGAGATGGAAAAGCGAGATTTGCTGCAGCTGAGTCCCTTGCAGCAGCAGCTTCAGACGCAGTCCTATTATTACAGCGATATGCTGATGGCTAAGGAAGTACTGGCGGCCCGCATGGATAACAGTACGGTCTCGGATAAGCGTAACAAGAGGTTCAGCTTTGGTGACCTGCACCGGCGTATCCAGGGGCGGTATGATGGAGAGTTGCGCGATAAGCTGATGATGATAGCCTTCTACTTCTACGGGAATATGAAAGCGGATTCCGGCGAGTTTGAGCAGCTGGTAAGCAATGAGAGCCAGAACAATGTATTTCAAGATGCCATCCGCCGTTTTAAGGAGCGCCGCTCTGATGGCGTGATGGTTTATCCTTTTGAGCTGGAGGACGAAGCAGGCAAGACACACCGCCTGGCAGATTATAAGGGTAAAGTGCTGATCCTGGATTTCTGGTTTACGGGCTGCGCCGGCTGCGCATCGCTGGCTAAGAAGCTGAAGCCCATGATCGCCTCGTACCGCGGCAGGGAAGATATCCGGTTTATCACGGTCAATGTAGACGGCCGGAAGGCAAGCTGGCTAAAGGGTCTGGCCAGCGGAAAGTATACCAGCGATGATGAAGTGAACCTGTCTACCGGGGACCTGGGGGTGCAGCACCCGATGATACGGCACTACAATATCATGTCTTATCCGCAGCTGATCATTGTTTCCAAAGAAGGGAAACTGATTACGGTCAATCCGCCAATCCCGACAGCGGAAAAACCGGATACAGCTGAGCTGAACAGGTTTATTGAAAGTTGTCTGGCAGGGAAGGAAGGATAGGGGAGTATGATAAAGATGAAGCCCGGGCACATGCCCGGGCTTTGTTAAAGAAGGATCTTAGTCAACATACAAACCTAAGGATGATGAGGTATTGGGTGTAATCCATCCGTTAGAGGTGTAGGAGTCGATGTCAGAATCGGAGTAGCTTGCCTTCTCGGGGATGTTGGCCTTTCCTGAGGAGGTTACATCAAACAAACAGCGACGGGAAACGGGGGCTGTAGTGCAGTTGTCTACGTCTACTTCTTCCCTTTGCTCGAAATTGTTAGCACCAAGCTGCACCATGTGGTCACTTTCAATGGCCCTGGCTGATTTTGCATTCGTAAATGCACTTACGCTTACTGCTGTAGCTGCTACGAGTAAGCCAAACATGATTTTCTTCATGAGTTTTGATTTAAAAGGTGAATGAATTGATTTATGAATTAACCGAAATGGGTTCAGGGGGATTAGGGTTTGGTTTCAATAAAGCAAGTGCCGCAAGAACGATGCAGGCGATATTGAACCATATATGCTGGGTCCAGGTCATCCGGGAGATGATGCCTCCGCAATGACAGGGGAGGGTGCTGCCCGAGGACACCATGAAGATTAGATAGATCGTGAAAATGGACATCAGGAGTAACGACAATAGTAAACCGGTTTTTTGTGTCTTTGGAACCAGCAAAGTAATACCGATCAGGATTTCGCTTGCCGGTACCAGCCAGGCAATGTATGCCGACGTAGGTCCGATCAGGACTGACCTGGACAGGACGTTTTCGAATGTCTCATGGTTCATGACCTTGTCGGCCGCTGTATAGAGAAAAAGGAAGATAAAGAAGTATACAGCGAAAAAGAAGATGGGGGTACGGTGTTCTTTATTCATTGCTATATGATTTAATATCAATGAAATAAAGGTAAGTCGGAATCCCGGGACATGCGATTGCATATGCCACGGTCTGAACGGTAAATGCGATACTTTGATCGTGCGTTTGCAATATTGATTAGCGCGTTGCTCTATACAACGAGGATGGATCCTTAAGTAGAAAGGATGCTATATCCTTATTTCTGATCCGGTTGAGCGGGTACATAGCAGCAAGATGTTTGAGTGCCTGGCCGGTGTTCATGCCAATCAACCGCAGGTGAAGATCGGCGCGCTCCACATAGACGGTTAAGATAGCTGGTATGAGCTTTAACTCCTGGAGAGTCGTGTCCAAATGAATGATGTCTTTCGCCTGAAACGACATTAACATACTGTCTTCAATCAATTCAATATAATCTCCCGCTTCTTGCCCGGTGAAAAAGCTTTGCGGAAGCAGTATAACATCGTTTTTTTTCCAGAAACCAGTTACCAGGACTTTGCCTTCATCGGTATATCTGTATTGCTTTGCCAGTCCGTTAAGCAGCAGCCAACCCCCGCAATCGTCCCTTCCCCAAGCCTGGAGCAGTACCTGCTTAGGTGCCCTTTTGGGCTTCCGGTTTAAGTGCTGATTTAAGGTACCCGACAGGGTTTCCATGTTGACTAAGTATTGGCGGATGATGAAATTCATATCGTAAAAAGCTAAAATCTTAATATAAAAAGGTTTCTTCCTTTAAATAGGGTACGCCGTAAGAGAAAATAGCTGAATATTTCCTGTAGTCTGATCGTGTGAGGGCTTAATTAGCGCTATTTATCGTGAAAATAGATACGCCGAAGCGTAAAAAGTATAGGTATGCAGCTATTTGCTTAAAAATGTGACCGCCGTCATTAGTCGTTTTCGTTCATAATTCTACTTTGATTGTCATAAAACAAAATGTTTTGTTTAAAACCTCCGAAAATTGATTTAGATGTATAGTCATTGGCCGCTTTTCTGGTTTCCACTCGATGAGGGGAAGAATAAAGTTTCTCAAATTAAAGAACGTATCATTCACCTGATCGAAAAGGGTGAGATCGGTCCTGGTACACAGGTTCCTCCCGTAACACTTCTCCGGGAAAAACTCCAGGCGGCACATGGCACAGTAGAACAAGCGTATGCTTCTTTGAAAAAGCAGATGTATTTGGTAGGCGTCGCTGGCAAAGGGACTTTCGTAGCAGGTGATAAGATGCGAAAGCAACTTCCCGATCCTGGTTGGCCGGCTCATTCGCCATTCTCGTATTGCACCAATCAGGTTGTGTTTACCCCGGCCGAAGCAGCGGGCTACATCCCTTACATGTGCGCCGGTTTCGACGTGCCGGATGTTGCCCAGGTGCCCAGTAAAAAATTCATGAATTACTATGAGTCCGGAATCACCGACTATAGCAAATCGAATCGTTATGATTCCAGGTACGAGGCATCCATGCGAGAAGGAATTCAGTATTTAATGCTCAGGAGGGACATTGCTGCGGAGCCTGATCATGCCTTGATCATTCCCCACCGGCATGCTTTGTATATGGTTGTCATTACCCTGGGTCTAAGAGGCAAATGTGTGGTAATGGCATCGCCTGCGGATACGCGGGTCCAAAGTGTTTTCAGCGCTGCGGGGGCACAGCTGTTATTTACAGGAGTTGACAAGAGGGGTATGATGACTGATCAGCTGGAGAAGTTTTGCATGAGCGGGGAACGCGATATTCAGGTCGTTTTTGTCCGTTCTTCTGGTGAGTTTCCCAATCGTGCCGTGCTTAGTGAAGACCGCAGGCGCAAGCTCCTGGACCTGGCACTTCAATACAATTTTGTAATCGTCGCGGTTGATGAAGACCATGAGTTCTGGTATAAAAAAGCGCTCGCGCCCCTGGTCTACCGTCAGCATAAAGGTCATATCATTCATATCAGTCCTGTTTCCAAACTAACTGCCCAATTCAGGATGAACGAGCTGGTTATTGCCAATCGTGATTTTATAAAGGCCCTTACCTTATCGGTGTATGCTCATAATATCCATTACGATCCTCTTGAACTGACAGCGATCTTCCGCCTGGCGAGAACCGGGGTGCTCGACGATGGAGTAAGAAGAGTCATGTCACACTATCGCCAGAAAGTAAACGCGATAGAGGGTGTATTCCAATTGCATTTGTCTCAGCTTGCCGAAATCACGTTGCCGAAGGCAGGCTTCTCGCTATGGATAACTTTCCGGAAGAGTGTCGAATCAAACGTGCTCTCCGGTCTGCTTGAAAAGAATGGCTTCAGCCGCAGAGCTTTCTGGGGTGATTACAGCAATCAGCTTTTAAACGGACTGCACCTATCTTTTGGGTCCCAGGTCCTGGAATCTTATGATGGCCTTTTTCTCGGGATGAAAGAGGTGTTACGATCTTGATCCAATGAAGGGTCAATTTTAAATGTTTCACTATGAGATATTGTCTCTTTAAAATTTATCTGTTTTTTAAAGCTATCGATCAGGATGACGAGCTTTTTTTCAGGGCATTTGTTTTTTACAAGGAGGGGAAACCGGATTTACTTTATAAACCATTAAACAGATGACCAATTATCTATTAAAGATCAGTAGGAGCGTCTTCAAGCTGCTTACTGGGTTCGACGATCTTCTAAGGTTCGAGGCGATGATTATCGAAGAACTGAGAGGAATTAAGGACTTGCTGTCAGATAAAAACGGAGAGGTGGATGATCAACAGTTCTTAACTGTCGAGGATTTAGCCATAAAGCTTCAGGTGACGAAAAGGACAATTTACAAATGGGAACAGCGTGGTAAGTTGATCTCCGTTCGGCTAGGCAGCAAGCGGTATTATAAGCCAATCGATTTTTAAGCTGTCAAAATGGAAAAGGCCATTCATTACCCGAATGGCCTTTTGCGAATTTTAGGTCTTTTCGCGCTCTATTTGGGAAGATTTGGTCGTTTTCCGCCAAAAAATCGTCATCCCTTAGGTTGCATAATACTTTTGATTCATCAGAACGACATACCGGTATATGAATGAACTGATGTAAATAATCAATGTATTAACAATTTAAAAACTAAAAAAATGGCACAATTTAATCAAGGCGTCAATGGCGCATTTTCGGGAAAAGTAGGAAGTGTTATCGGTAGTAACTGGCGTGATATCGACTACATGAGGGGCTTACCGAAAAGGAGATCAAAAGAATCTACCGGCAAACAGGTGGCAGTACGGGCACGCTTCACATTGTTATCGCAATTTTTACTGCTGGTTAAACGTGCGGTAGACAGAGGTTTCTCCAGCCAATACACCGGACGGGCCACTGCCTTCAATCTGGCGATCGAGGCAAACCAGGGAGCGCTGACCGGAACTGATCTGGACCCGCAGCTGGACTATGCCAAAATCATCATCAGCAAGGGCCTTACGTTGCCAAAACCCTTCGGCTGTAAGATTGCCGCAGGATTGGAGGGACAGGTGGTTGTGAGCTGGCAAACGTTTGAGGAGGATTTAACTGCCCGTATGAAGGACAAGGCAACAATTGTGCTCTGCTGTCCTGAGCAGATGGAAGCTTTTGTCTATATGGATAGATTTATTCGTCAGGACGGGGTTGCTGATCTGAAGATCCCGTCTAACTGGTCGAGCACCACAATCTACGGATACCTTTTTATGACGAGTGAAGATGGTACAAACTCGGCTACGGCATATGCCGGTTCGCTGCCGATACTATAAAGTCACAATAACTTTGCCATAAAGTTGATTGGGGCGGGGGTCTATTCCCCCGCCTTTATTATTTAACATTCAAAGCTGAACAATTAAACTTAAGAAAATGGAATTTTTAGATCTGCGGCCCGTAAGTCCGCGCCGCTACAGCGAACCGCTGAGCATCGTATTATTGCTCCTGTTATTTCTGGCATTTCCCTGGTTGTGCAGGCATGTGGATGTAACCTCCGCACCGCTTGATCCCGGGGCACTCAGTGCAGTCCTTATGTCCATCCTGTCCTTCCTGCTTTTCAAGGCGGTAACCTGGCGGGTAATGAAGGCCATCTGGCCGGTGTTCGCCGTATATTCAGAATGCGATTTCGAGTATGACTTCCAGGGTATGGAAGCCAGAGAGAAAGTCCTGATCTATCTGGGATTTTATTTGCTGCTGCTGATGGGTTTTGTATTCACACTGATGGCCCTGTTATGAAAGCGGGCCTGATGATATTGCTCAGCCTTTGGGGGATCTATACGGCTGAAATTGGCGTCCGCGAACAAAGCGGGAAGAACGACGGGGAGCGGGTGGAAACCTATCTCGCCTATGTAGGGCTGAAGAAGGGTAATCCCTGGTGCGCGGCCTTTGTATGCTGGTCGCTCGGACAGGCGCGGATCAAGAATCCACGTTCAGGATGGAGCCCTGATCTGTTTCCGGCGCGGAAGGTCTGCTGGCAGCGGTCGCGGGTGCTACAAGTGAAGCCGGCAGCCGGCGGAGAAGAGAAAAAGCCTCTTAGAGGAGATGTCTTCGGGATTTATTTTCCCGACAAGAAGCGGATCGCTCATGTGGGATTTGTCGATGCCTGGGAGGATAAGTATGTGATCACGGTAGAAGGAAACACGAATGAGGCCGGCAG
>Ga0160433_100393_pt1 | contig 24435 bp, 19 predicted proteins | sample HID1972K_E0MG_FD_108235 | JGI IMG/M metagenome (GOLD analysis project Ga0160433, IMG submission 108235) | Enriched pill bug-associated microbial communities from UW Madison campus, WI, USA - HID1972K_E0 MG | ecosystem: Host-associated > Arthropoda: Insects > Digestive system > Unclassified ...
GCTGCGTATAATGCCAGCCGATTTGCCGGGAGGAAGCATGGTCAACTGCGTTCGACATTCTGTCTTACCGCGTCTGAAAACAGACGCTGGCCTGCCGTTTTTCTCCCGTTGCATCACCCCATTTGAGAAGCCCCTTTTTAAGGGGCTTTTTTTTTGCCCAGGCGTCAGGAGATAACCATGGCTAATCCGCTATATCAAAAACATATCATTTCCATAAACGATCTCAGCCGCGAAGAACTCGAACTGGTGCTGGCGACTGCCGCTAAACTGAAAGCGCACCCGCAGCCGGAACTGCTGAAGCATAAGGTTATCGCCAGCTGCTTCTTTGAAGCATCTACCCGCACCCGCCTGTCGTTTGAAACCTCGATGCACCGCCTGGGCGCGAGCGTGGTGGGCTTCTCGGACAGCGCCAATACCTCGCTGGGCAAAAAAGGCGAAACCCTCGCCGACACCATTTCCGTTATCAGCACCTACGTCGACGCCATCGTCATGCGCCACCCGCAGGAAGGTGCGGCGCGACTGGCGACCGAGTTTTCCGGCAACGTGCCCATCCTCAATGCCGGTGACGGCGCCAACCAGCATCCGACGCAAACCCTGCTCGACCTGTTTACCATTCAGGAAACCCAGGGCCGTCTGGAAAACGTCAGTATCGCGATGGTCGGCGACCTGAAATATGGCCGCACCGTACACTCCCTGACCCAGGCGCTGGCGAAATTTAACGGCAACCGTTTCTACTTTATCGCCCCGGATGCGTTGGCCATGCCGCAGTACATTCTCGATATGCTCGATGAAAAAGGCATTGCCTGGAGCCTGCACGGCACTATCGAAGAAGTGATGGCGGAAGTGGATATTCTGTATATGACTCGCGTGCAGAAAGAGCGTCTGGACCCGTCCGAATACGCCAACGTGAAGGCGCAGTTTGTCCTGCGGGCGGCCGATCTCGACGGTGCGCGCAGCAACATGAAGGTGCTGCACCCGCTGCCACGCATTGATGAAATCACCACCGATGTCGATAAAACGCCGCACGCCTGGTATTTCCAGCAGGCCGGGAACGGCATCTTCGCGCGCCAGGCGTTACTGGCGCTGGTTCTGAACAGCGACCTGGCTCTGTAAGGGGAATGACAATGACACACGATAATAAACTTCAGGTAGAAGCCATCAAACGTGGCACGGTGATTGACCATATCCCGGCACATATCGGCTTTAAGCTACTGACGCTGTTCAAACTGACTGAAACCGACCAGCGCATCACCATTGGCCTGAACCTGCCATCTGGCGAAATGGGTCGTAAAGATCTGATTAAAATTGAGAATACTTTCCTGACCGACGAGCAGGTCAATCAGTTGTCGCTGTATGCGCCGGACGCCACGGTCAATCGCATCGACGACTACGACGTGGTGGGTAAATCGCGTCCGAGCCTGCCGGAGCGCATCGAAGCGGTGCTCATCTGCCCGAACAGCAACTGCATCAGCCACGCGGAGCCGGTTTCATCCAGCTTTAGCGTCAAAAAGCGCGCCGATGATATCGCCCTGAAGTGCAAATATTGTGAAAAAGAGTTCTCTCATACTGTGGTGTTGGCCAACTAATTGAGGTTGGTATCAGAAGCCGGGCTGCCTATAATGGCCCGGTTACGCTAGAACCTAATCCCGCTGTCACAAATGGAGACAACATGACTAAAGTTATCGCGACGGAAAATGCACCAGCAGCCATCGGCCCGTACGTTCAGGGCGTTGATTTAGGCAGTATGATTATCACTTCCGGTCAGATCCCGGTATGCCCGAAGACGGGCACCGTAGCCGAAGACGTTTCTGCCCAGGCGCGTCAGTCTCTGGAAAACGTGCAGGCTATCGTTGAAGCCGCGGGCCTGAAAGTCGGCGACATCGTGAAGACCACCGTTTTCGTGAAAGATCTCAACGATTTCGCTACCGTTAACGCCACTTACGAAGCGTTCTTCACCGAGCATAACGCAACCTTCCCGGCACGTTCATGTGTGGAAGTTGCGCGTCTGCCGAAAGATGTGAAGATTGAAATCGAAGCGATTGCGGTTCGTCGTTAATCGCCACGCATGCCCGGCGGCATTATGCCACCGGGTTTTGTAGGCCCGGTAAGCAAAGCGCCACCGGGCAACCGTTTTACTCTATCCGCGTTGCGCGCAGCAGCGTTTCCAACGGATACACCGCCGCAATCACCACTTCATCCTGCGTTTTCGCCGCTTCATCCAGCTGCGACTGAATAGACGCATACTCTTTGTCATCCAGCGTGCCCTGTCGCGCCACCAAATCGGTTAATCGCAGCCCTAACGCCGCCAGTTTATCGACCTGCAACGCCACCGGTTTCATACTGGCCAGCTGATGATTGCCATCAGTCAGCACCAGCATATCGGCGGTGTTATTCTGCCAGCGGGTGAAGACGTGACGCAGCGCATCGGCACTCTCGTTATCTTCCGCGTCGCTGATCAAATTATCCGCCCACTCATTGAGATGACGCACGGTATTGCTCTCCGCGGGTAGGGCATCGGCAAAGCGGTTCAGCGGCTCAAAAGCGTGATAATTCCCAGCCTGGAATTTCAGGTGCTGGCGGGTGTAATACTGCGCAGGCTCAATCGCCTGAGCGAGGATCATCAACGGTAGCGTGCTGCCACCGTTTGCCAGTCGCGTGAATTGCACCAGCTGCTGCGTATGCTGTTGCAGCCCTACGGACACCGTCGACCAGCTATCGATCGCCTGTAAGCGCTGATACATGTTGTCGGTATCGGTCACATCCTTCGCCGACCACAGACGTTCTGCCACCACAAACCCGCGCGGCCACAGGCGGATATCCAGCACTGGGGCGACGATGTTTTCCGCCCACAGCGCGGCTTCACCACCGAGCAGATTCTTCTGCTGCGCGTCATCCGGCACCACCGGTTGAATGCCTTTCGGCACATCATCCAGCCGCTCGCCGGTAATCGGATAACGAACGTTGCCCACCAGGAAATAGCCTTTCAGTTGGTCATCGTGAATGCTCAGCACCGGACGGGTTTCGCCCATCCAGGTATCCACCGTGAAGGTCACCTGATCCGGGCTCAGCCATTCGATATCGTCCACCGCACGGCGGGATTTGCCTTTGAAATCAATAAACCCGCGCCACTCCTGGTTGCCTTTGACCAGCGTAAAAGTGCCTTCGACGGCGCTGCCCTTCAGGCGAGGCAGGGTGAAGGTCCAGCTTTGAGCGCTGTCGGCGTCGCTGATTTTGTCGATGCCGTTCAGGCCCTGCGGCACGATTTCATTGCGATAGTGATAGGCGGCATTTTGCGGCTGATCGAGGTAGAACCCGGTCGACAGAATGCCCTTGTAGCCATTTTTCGCCACGTCGCCCAGCGCGTCCTGCCCTTGCCAGGACTGGATCAGAATGCTTTTCGGCAGGTCCGGGTGATAAATTTCATCCCAGCCGACCATTTGGCGATGGTGTTTTTCGAGGATTGTTTCCAGCTTGCGGTTGAAGTACGCCTGTAATGCGTGGCTGTCTGCCAGCGTGTTCTCCTGCATAAACGTCTGAATCGCCGGATTGTTTTTCCACTGGGTGTCGTCCACTTCATCGCCGCCGATGTGCAGATACGGATCCGGGAAGATAGCCGCCAGTTCGCCGACCATCGCGTCTGCAAAGGCATAAGTCGCTTCTTTTGTCGGGTCGAGCACCGGTTTCAGCACACCCCAGTGGCGCTCCATTTCATACGGGCCTGGGGCGCTCATCAGTTCCGGATACGCCACCGCAATCGCCGAAGCGTGTCCCGGCATATCGATTTCCGGTACCACGCGAATGCCGCGATCCGCCGCGTAGCGCACGATGTCTTTCATCTGCGCCTGGGTGTAGAACTTGCCGTCGCTGGCGAGCTGTTGCAGTTTCGGATAACGCGTCGATGCAAAACGCCAGCCCTGATCGTCGGTCAGATGCCAATGGAAGACGTTGAGTTTGGCCGCCGCCATGCCGTCGAGCTGACGTTTAATATCCTCAATCGGCAGGAAGTGACGCGCGGAATCCAGCAGTACACCACGCCATGGGAAGCGCGGGGTATCCTCAATGGTGACATAAGGAAGCGCGGTATTGTCCGGGCCGTTTTGCAGGAGCTGGAGTAGCGTTTCAATGCCGTGTAGCGCACCAAAGCGGGTATTGGCAGTCAGCTTCACGCCGCTTTCGTCCACCACCAGTTTGTAGCTTTCATCGCTTTCCGGGCGCGGAATTACCGGGACTTTATGTGCGATAACGATATCAATCGTCGGTGATTTTGCGGGTGCACTTTGCGGCACCATTTCCCAGCCGGTCTGGCGGCCAATGCGTTCGCGCAGACGGTTTACCGTGCCACCTAAATCGTCACCGGAAACATTGATGGTGAGCTGGTTATTCAGCACCAGCGCCCCCTGCGCCGAAGGACGTTCGACCTGAGCCGGCCACGGCATCAGCGGTAAATCTCCGGCAGGCGTTGCCAGCGCAAAGCCGCTCAATAAGAGTCCGGTCGTCAACAAGCTGTAGCGCACAGTTTTAAGCATGAGGGTTCCTTTATGACGGGCCAAAAAAAGGCAATCCAATGAGGTAACACGGGGGATATTAAGGGTCAAGAGCGAGGCGCGACCTGCGTCACAACTTACTGGTAATTCAGTAAAATGCCATGAAAGTGTTGTGGCCGATGCTCCCCTTCTCCCCTGCCCTCTCCCTGTACAGTCCGGGGACATCGTGAACACTTGTTCGGGGACATGGTAGACACTTACAACTAAGGCATGAGTACTTCTTTCTGGAGCCGCTTATGCCGTGGGATGCGAGAGATACCATGTCATTACGTACCGAGTTTGTTCACTTTGCCTCGCAGGACGGGGCTAACATCCGCGCGCTCTGTCGCGCTTTCATATTGCGCCCGCCACAGCCTACAAGTGGCTCGGCCGCTGGCTGGCCGAAGGCCACGCGGGCCTCTCTGAGCGTCCGCGAACACCCCATCATTCTCCTCACAGAACGCCTGACGATGTCATCGTGCTGTTGCGCCACGCTCATGAGCGTTATCCGGTGTGGGGCGCCCGCAAGATAAAGGCGTTCCTGGAGCATCAGGGCCACACCCTGCCTGCCTTCAGCACCGTTCATAATCTGATGGCCCGCCACGGGCTGTTGCCCGGTCTCCCGCCCGGCATTCCGGCCACCGGACGTTTCGAACATGCCGCCCCCAACCAGCTCTGGCAGATGGATTTTAAAGGCCATTTTCCGTTTGCCGGAGGGCGTTGCCACCCGCTCACCCTGCTCGACGACCACTCCCGCTTCTCCCTGTGCCTGGCCCATTGCACCGACGAGCGTCGGGAGACCGTTCAGGCACAACTGAGACAGGTCTTCGAACGCTACGGTCTGCCGGAGCGCATGACCATGGACAACGGCGCGCCCTGGGGAGACACCACCGGGACGTGGACGGCGCTGGAGTTATGGCTGATGCGCCAGGGTATCCGCGTCGGGCACTCCCGGCCTTATCATCCGCAGACCCAGGGCAAGCTGGAGCGCTTCCACCGCAGTCTAAAGGCAGAACTGCTGCAGGGGCGCTGGTTCAGCGACGGTGAGGAACTCCAGCGGACGTTCGACAGCTGGCGGGACAGGTACAACCTGGAGCGGCCTCACGAGGCTCTGGAGATGCAGGTGCCGGCGGCACGGTATCAGCCCTCATCGCGGGAGTATCAGGCCCGTCCGGCAGCAGCGGAGTACGATGAAGGGGTGACGGTGAGGAAAGTGGATATCAGTGGAAAGCTGAGTATCAGGGGTGTGCAGCTGAAGGCGGGGAAGGCATTTATCGGCGAACGAGTCGGGCTGAAGGAGACCGGCGACGGTGAGTATGAGGTGTGGTGGTACAGCACAAGAGTGGGGATGATCGACCTGAAAAACAGGTCGATCCTGATGGGTAAAGGATGTTAAAACGTGTTCACCATGTGTCCGAACATCTGTCTACCATGTCCCCGGACTGTACATCCCATAGGGAGAGGGAAAACTCCACCTTACTGCCACCCATAACGCCGGGTATAGAACCCTTTCACCAGCTGCGTCAGCGTCATATACCCCACCAGAATCGCCACCAGCCACGGGAAGTAGGACAGCGGCAGCGGTTGCAGCGACAGATACGTCGCCAGCGGTGAGAACGGCAGCGCGATGCCGACCACCATCACCACCAGGGTCATCACAATCAGCGGCCACGCGCTTAGGCTCTGGATGAACGGAATGCGGCGCGTGCGGATCATGTGCACTATCAGGGTCTGCGACAGCAGCCCAACCACGAACCAGCCGGACTGGAACAACGTCTGGTGCTCAGGCGTATTGGCGTGGAACACAAACCACATCAGGCAAAACGTCAGAATGTCGAAAATGGAGCTGATCGGGCCAAAGAAAATCATGAAACGCCCCAAATCTGCCGGGTTCCAGCGCTGCGGCTTTTGAATCTGCTCGTCGTCGACGTTATCAAAAGGAATCGCCACTTGGGAGACATCGTACAGTAGGTTCTGAATCAGTAAGTGCAACGGCAGCATTGGCAGAAACGGCAGGAACGCGCTCGCCACCAGCACGCTGAAGACATTACCGAAGTTAGAACTGGCGGTCATTTTGATGTATTTCAGCATGTTGGCGAAAGTCCGGCGGCCTTCAATCACCCCTTCTTCCAGCACCATCAGGCTTTTTTCCAGCAGAATGATGTCCGCCGCTTCACGCGCAATATCCACCGCACCGTCAACGGAAATCCCGATATCCGCCGCACGCAGCGCGGGCGCATCGTTGATGCCGTCGCCCATAAAGCCGACCACGTGACCTTCGCGTTTCAGCAAGGTGACGATACGTTCTTTCTGCATCGGGGTCAGGCGGGCGAACAGCGTGGTGCGTTTTGCCAGCGCCGCCAGCGCGTCGTCGCTCATCGTATCCAGGCTGCTGCCGACCACCACGTCGCCCACGTCCAGGCCGACTTCGTGGCACACTTTCGCCGCCACTAACTCGCTGTCGCCGGTGAGGATTTTGACGTTGATCCCGCTCGCCTTCAGCGCTTTCAGCGCCGGAGCGGTGGTTTCTTTCGGCGGATCGAGGAACGCGATGTAGCCTTCGAGGATCAGATCCGCTTCATCAACACGCTGATAATCCCCTTCACGCGCAGGCAGATATTTCGTCGCTACCGCCACCACGCGCAGGCCCTGGCGGTTTAGCGTATCGGTCACGCGTTTGATACGGCGCAGCATGGTGTCATCCAGCGGCACGATGTCGCCGTTGTAGCGCACCTGCGTGCACACGTTGAGGATCTCTTGCAACGCGCCTTTGCAAATCAGCTGATGCACGTCGTCCTGCTCGGCCACCACGACGGACATCCGGCGGCGCTCAAAGTCGAACGGGATCTCGTCGATTTTCTGCCAGCGTTCGGACAGCCCACGTGCCGAGTTTTCATCGACGCCTTCCAGCACCGCGGTATCCAGCAGATTTTTCAGCCCGGTCTGATAATGGCTGTTCAGCCAAGCGTTATGCAGCACGCGCTCGCTGGTTTTCCCGGAGATATCGGTGTGATTCTCCAGCACGATTTTATCCTGCGTCAGGGTGCCGGTTTTGTCGGTGCAAAGAATATCCATCGCACCAAAGTTCTGGATGGCGTCGAGGTGTTTAACAATAACTTTCTGTTTAGACAACTTCACCGCCCCGCGCGCCAGCGTCGAGGTGACAATCATCGGCAGCATTTCCGGCGTCAGGCCGACAGCGACAGACAGCGCAAACAGTGCCGCTTCCCACCAGTCGCCTTTGGTATAGCCGTTGATCAGCAGCACCACGGGCGCCATCACCAGCATAAAACGGATCAGCAGCATGCTGACGCGGCTAATGCCTTTCTGGAATGCGTTCGGTTCACTTTCCTGTTCACTCACCCGCCCGGCCAGTTGACCAAACCAGGTGTTGCCGCCGGTCGCGAAGACAATTGCCTGTGCCGTGCCACTCACCACGTTGGTGCCCATAAAGCAGAGGGTGTCGCTTTCAAGCGGGTTGCTTTGCTGCGGCACACGGGTGCGCGCCACTTTCTCTACCGGCAACGATTCTCCGGTGAGTGAGGCTTGCGCCACGAACAGATCGCGGGCCTGAAACACGCGCAGATCCGCCGGGATCATGTCTCCGGCAGACAGTTTTACGATATCGCCCTGCACCAGCCGATCGATGGGGATCTCCAGCCAGCGGCTTTCGCCTTGATCGTTGATCACCCGCAACACCGTCGCGGTGTTGCTGACCATCGCTTTCAGCGCATCCGCCGCTTTGGTGGATCGCGCTTCCTGAACGAAGTTCAATAGGGTGGAAATCACCACCATCAGCGCAATCACCCCGGCCGCGAACACGTCTTCGGTGGAGTATGATATAAGCCCGAGAAGGGTCAGCAGCAGGTTAAATGGGTTGCGATAGCACAGCCACAGATGCACCCACCACGGCGACGGCGTCTGGGCCGGGATCACGTTGCTGCCGTGCTGTTCGCGTGCGTCTTCCACTTCCGATGGATTCAGCCCTTCCGGGTGACTGTTAAAGGCGCGCCAGATTTCATTTTCATCCATCGCCGCGACGTTAAGACACTGTTTGCTTAACGCGTCCGGGAGCGGAGTGGCAGCCAGATTTTTACCGTCAGGCATCGGGTCGCGGCTAACCAGACGATGTGGCAGGTGGCGGCTGAGCTGCGCGAACAGCTGCCGGGTGATGTTTTTCAGCATAATACGTCCCTCTGCGCTCACCGTTCGGCGATCGCGGGTTGCTAACAGGCACAGCAAAGCCGCACCTGAAGGGCACTTTAAGTGTTAAAACAGGGACATCAACGAAGGGACGTCACTGCCTCACGCGTTGTCCGGCAAGGCAGTGCAAGACTGGCTTACCGGAAAAAAATGTTGCTCCATCGGTGATGGGGAGTGGGATCGGGATCCATACAGCCTCCGGTAAGTGAAGAAACGCGGCGCACGAGATGGGCAGAGAATGACAATGCGCAGCGACAATGCCAGTATCCTACGCCTGAATTCCTAAACGAAACGTATACCAGACTTTACCCATTGAACTGTTTCTCGGCGCGTTTACGCTTATAATCACACCGCCTTTACTGACACGGGAAAAAAGGATGCAAAACCGGCTGACTATCAAAGACATTGCGCGCTTAAGCGGCGTAGGGAAATCAACCGTCTCCCGTGTCCTGAACAACGAGAGCGGCGTCAGCCAGCGCACCCGTGAACGGGTGGAAGCGGTGATGAATCAGCATGACTTTTCCCCTTCCCGTTCGGCCCGGGCGATGCGCGGTCAGAGCGATAAAGTGGTGGCGATCATCATGAGCCGTCTGGATTCGCTGTCGGAAAACCTTGCGGTACAGACCATGCTTCCGGCCTTCTACGAGCAGGGTTACGACCCGATCATGATGGAAAGCCAATTCTCCGCGGAAAAGGTGGCGGAGCATCTCGGCATGTTGCGCCGACGTAATATCGACGGCGTAGTGCTGTTTGGTTTTACCGGTATTTCCGACGCAATGCTTACGCCGTGGCGCGAAACCCTGGTGATGCTGGCGCGCGCCGCCAAGGGCATTGCCTCGGTGTGCTACGACGATGAAGGCGCCATCACGCTACTGATGCAGTCACTGTTCGATAAAGGCCACCGTCACATCAGTTATCTCGGTGTACCGCACAGCGATGTGACCACCGGGAAACGCCGTCACCATGCGTATCTCACCTTCTGCAAACAACACAAATTGCACCCGGTTGCCGCCCTGCCCGGTCTGGCGATGAAACAGGGTTACGACGCCGTCGCCAGCGTGACCCACAGCGAAACTACCGCGCTGGTCTGCGCCACCGACACCCTGGCGCTCGGCGCCAGCAAATATCTGCAAGAACAACGCAACGATACCCTGCAACTCGCCAGCGTCGGCAACACGCCGCTGATGAAGTTCCTGCACCCAGAAATCGTGACCGTCGATCCCGGCTACGGCGAAGCCGGACGCCAGGCCGCACACCAGTTGATCGAACAGATCAACGGTCGCGCACAACCACAACAGCTGGTGATCCCCGCCGCCCTGACCTGACTTTTCACCGCTCGCAAAACGATTTATTGTGATCGCCGCCCTGTTTCGGGAACGTTCCCATTTTGCAAAATAAGCGAAACGGATAGGCTTGCGTCCAGGTCATTACTCTCTTCTTGAGGCTTCATGATGAGCAAAGTCAGACAACAGGATATCGATCAGTTGATCGAATTGGTGGGCGGTCGGGACAACATCGCCACGGTCAGCCACTGCATTACTCGCTTACGTTTCGTGCTGAACGATCCGGCGAAGGCCAACCCGAAAGCCATCGAGGAATTACCGATGGTCAAAGGGTGCTTCACCAACGCCGGGCAGTTCCAGGTGGTTATCGGCACCGAAGTGGGCGATTACTACAAAGTGCTGATCACCAGCACCGGCCAGGCGTCAGCCGATAAAGAGCAGGCCAAACTGGCGGCGCGCCAGAACATGAAATGGCACGAGCGGATGATCTCGCACTTCGCAGAGATCTTCTTCCCACTGTTGCCAGCCTTGATCAGCGGGGGCCTGATCCTCGGTTTCCGTAACGTCATCGGTGATGTGCCGATGAGCAACGGCCAGACCCTGGCGCAGATGTATCCGGGCCTGAAAACCCTGTATGACTTCCTGTGGCTGATTGGCGAAGCGATCTTCTTCTATCTGCCGGTCGGCATCTGCTGGTCAGCGGTCAAAAAAATGGGCGGCACACCGATCCTCGGCATCGTACTGGGCGTCACGCTGGTTTCTCCGCAGCTAATGAACGCCTACGAACTCGGGAGCAAAATCCCGGAGGTGTGGAACTTCGGCTTGTTTGCGATTGAGAAAGTCGGCTATCAGGCACAGGTGATCCCGGCCCTACTGGCGGGTCTGGCGCTCGGCATGATTGAAACACGCCTCAAACGCATCGTGCCGGATTACCTGTATCTGGTTGTGGTGCCGGTGTGCTCGCTGATCCTCGCGGTTTTCCTGGCTCACGCGCTTATCGGTCCGTTTGGCCGCATGATTGGCGACGGCGTGGCCTTCGCGGTGCGTCACCTGATGACCGGCAGCTTCGCCCCGATTGGTGCCGCGCTGTTCGGCTTCCTGTATGCCCCGCTGGTGATTACCGGCGTACATCAAACCACGCTCGCCATCGACATGCAGATGATTCAAAGCATGGGCGGGACACCGGTGTGGCCGCTGATTGCGCTGTCTAACATTGCGCAGGCTTCTGCGGTGGTCGGCATCATTATCTGTAGTAAGAAACATAACGAGCGTGAGATTTCCGTGCCCGCCGCCATTTCCGCCTTCCTCGGCGTGACCGAACCGGCGATGTACGGCATCAACCTCAAATACCGCTTCCCGATGTTATGCGCGATGGTCGGTTCTGGCCTCGCGGGCCTGCTGTGTGGTCTGAACGGTGTGATGGCGAACGGTATCGGCGTCGGTGGCCTGCCGGGTATCCTCTCCATTCAGCCAACGTTCTGGCAGGTGTACGCCGTCGCGATGGCGATTGCCGTGATTATCCCGATTGTCCTCACCACCGCGGTGTATCAGCGTAAGTACCGTCAGGGCGCGCTGCAAATTGTATAAATCCTTTTGGGGCGCGCTTGCGCCCCGTTCTGTTTTAACCAGGAAAGCCTTATGAACAACCTCCCTCACTGGTGGCAAAACGGCGTTATCTATCAGGTCTATCCAAAAAGTTTTCAGGACACCACGGGCAGCGGCACCGGTGATTTACGTGGCGTAACCTTGCGCCTGGAATACCTGAAAACCCTCGGCGTGGACGCCCTCTGGCTGACGCCATTTTATGTCTCGCCGCAGGTGGATAACGGCTACGACGTGGCGAATTACACCGCCATCGACCCGGCTTACGGCACGCTGGATGACTTTGACGAACTGGTGGCCGAAGCCAAATCTCGTGGCATTCGCATCGTGCTGGATATGGTGCTCAACCACACCTCCACGCAGCATCCGTGGTTCCAGGCATCGCTCGACCCGGAAAGTCCGCATCGCGAATTCTACATTTGGCGTGACGGTAAATCCGGCGAACTGCCGAACAACTGGCGGTCGAAATTTGGCGGCAATGCGTGGCAATGGCACGCCGAAAGCGAGCAGTATTATTTGCACCTTTTCGCCCCGGAACAGGCGGACCTCAACTGGGAAAACCCGGTGGTACGCGAAGAGCTGAAAAAGGTCTGCGAATTTTGGGCCGATCGCGGCGTCGACGGCCTGCGTCTCGATGTGGTGAATCTGATTTCTAAAGACCCGACGCTCCCGAACGATCCGGTCGGTGACGGGCGCTGTTTCTACACCGACGGCCCGCGCGTTCACGAATTTTTGCAGGAAATGAGCCGCGACGTGTTTATGCCGCGCGACTTAATGACGGTGGGCGAAATGTCCTCCACCACGCTCGATCACTGCCAGCAGTACGCTTCCCTCGCGGGACAAGAGCTGTCGATGACGTTCAATTTCCATCACCTTAAAGTCGACTACCCCGGCGGTGAAAAATGGACGCTCGCCAAACCCGATTATGTGGCGCTGAAAGCGCTGTTCAGCCATTGGCAACAAGGGATGCACAACCGGGCATGGAACGCGCTGTTCTGGTGTAATCATGATCAACCGCGGATTGTGTCGCGCTTTGGCGATGAAGGCGAATACCGCGTCCCGGCGGCGAAAATGCTGGCGATGGTGCTGCACGGTATGCAGGGTACACCGTACATTTACCAGGGCGAAGAAATTGGCATGACGAATCCCCATTTTGCGACGATCGCCGATTATCGCGACGTGGAAAGCCACAATATGTACGCAGAGCTGAACGCACAAGGCCGTGATGCTGATGAATTATTGGCGATTCTGGCCAGTAAATCGCGCGACAACAGCCGCACGCCGATGCAGTGGAACACGGAAAAGTACGGGGGTTTTACCCCCGGTGAACCGTGGATTGGCCTGGCCGACAATGTGCAGGAAATTAACGTTGAGGCGGCGCTGAAGGACCCGGATTCCGTGTTCTACACCTATCAACAGCTGATTGCTCTGCGTAAAGCCGAGCCGCTGCTGACGTGGGGGAATTATCAGGATCTGCTGCCCGAGCATCCGTCGCTGTGGTGCTATCGCCGCGAATGGCAGGGCCAGCAATTGTGGGTGGTGGCGAACCTGAGTTCTGACAGCCAGCCGTGGCAGCCGGAAAATGTGAGCGGTGAATGGGACGTGGTGATGAGCAACTACCCGGACGTTGATGCCCAGCCGGGCGCGATGACGCTGCGCCCGTTTGAAGCGGTGTGGTGGATACAGAAGTAATGTGTTGAATTGCCCGGCGGCGCGTTGCTTGTACGGGCCTACCGATCTCGTAGGCCCGACAAGCTTGCGCCGCCGGGCATGTTTTACGCGTTCGGCACACCTGCTGCGGTCGCCATCGAGGTGTAGGTGACAATCACCAGCAATACTGGCGAAAGCGCAGTGGAAACGCTGAAAATGCGGCTGCAAAGCGCCACGCTACAGGCCAGGATGCAGGGCGCGACTATCTTTGCCCTCACGCCGGATTCCCACGCCTTGAGCAACATGGCTGCCGAAGTGCTGCCGCTGGCCTCTTCCGCTCAGGCTGCACGTTACGCTCTGCTGATGCTGGTCGATTTGTTGAACGACACTCTTATCGCGTGATCTTTCTCACAGCATTGTTTGCACAGTGAACAACTGATTTCGCTGCTTTTTTACCCACCTCAAATTCTCCGTATTTTCGCCTTCAGTCGCGTTGCCCGTCTGCTGCGCTGTCCCATTTTTACATTGTTCTGAATCAAAAAAATCGCAAACATGTTTAATGCATAGCACTACATATAGAACTTAGAATGCACCCCGACCCTATATATTGTATTAATCGATGGAGTGATCATGACACCGCATGTGATGAAACGAGACGGCTGTAAAGCGCCTTTCAACTCAGCACGCATTCAGGAAGCTATCCTGCGTGCGGCCAAAGCAGCGGGAGTCGATGACGTAGACTATTGCGCCACCGTCGCAGACGTCGTGAGTACCCAGATGCAGGGCCGTGACCGCGTTGATATCAACGAAATCCAGACCGCGGTCGAAAACCAGCTAATGGCTGGCCCGCACAAACAGCTGGCACGCGCTTACATTGAATATCGTCACGACCGTGACGTTCAACGCGAAAAGCGTGGCCGCCTGAATCAGGAAATTCGTGGCCTGGTGGAGCAGACCAACTCCGCGCTGCTCAACGAAAACGCCAACAAAGACAGCAAAGTGATCCCAACCCAGCGCGACCTGCTGGCGGGCATCGTGGCCAAACACTACGCACGCCAGCATCTGCTGCCGTACGACGTGGTGCAGGCGCACGAGCGCGGTGAAATTCACTATCACGACCTCGATTACTCGCCGTTCTTCCCGATGTTTAACTGCATGCTTATCGACCTCAACGGCATGCTGACTCAGGGCTTCAAGATGGGTAACGCGGAGATTGAGCCGCCAAAATCTATCTCAACGGCCACCGCCGTCACCGCACAGATTATCGCCCAGGTGGCGAGCCACATTTACGGCGGTACCACCATCAACCGCATTGATGAAGTGCTGGCCCCGTTCGTGAGCGCAAGTTTCGAGAAGCACCGCAAAACCGCCGAAGAGTGGCAGATCCCGGATGCCGACGGATACGCCCATACTCGCACCGAGAAAGAGTGCTACGACGCGTTCCAGTCGCTGGAATATGAAGTCAACACGCTGCACACCGCCAACGGCCAGACGCCGTTCGTGACCTTTGGCTTTGGCCTCGGCACCAGCTGGGAATCGCGGATGATCCAGCAGTCTATCCTGCGTAATCGTATTGCAGGCCTGGGTAAAAACCGCAAAACCGCAGTGTTCCCAAAACTGGTATTTGCGATCCGCGATGGTCTGAACCATAAAGTCGGCGACGCCAACTACGACATTAAGCAGTTGGCGCTGGAGTGTGCGAGCAAGCGTATGTATCCAGACATCCTGAACTACGACCAGGTGGTGAAAGTTACCGGTTCGTTCAAAACGCCAATGGGCTGTCGCAGCTTCCTCGGCGTGTGGGAAAACGAAAATGGCGAGCAAATCCACGAAGGCCGCAACAACATCGGCGTGATCAGCCTGAACCTGCCGCGCATTGCGCTGGAAGCCAAAGGCGACGAAGCCGCGTTCTGGACGTTACTGGATGAACGTTTACAGCTCTCCCGTAAGGCGCTGATGACCCGCATCGCCCGTCTGGAAGGCGTGAAAGCGCGCGTGGCCCCGATCCTGTATATGGAAGGTGCCTGCGGTGTGCGTCTGAACGCTGACGACGACGTGTCGGAAATTTTCAAAGACGGTCGCGCGTCCATTTCCTTGGGCTATATCGGCATTCACGAAACCATTAACGCGCTGTTTGGCGATTCGCACATGTACGACAGCAACGCGCTGCGCGAAAAAGGCGTGGCCATTGTGCAGCGTCTGCGTGACGCCGTGGACCAGTGGAAAGATGAAACCGGCTACGGATTTAGCCTGTACAGCACGCCAAGTGAAAACCTGTGCGACCGCTTCTGCCGTCTCGACACCGCCGAGTTTGGCCTGGTCGACGGTGTGACCGACAAAGGGTATTACACCAACAGCTTCCACCTCGACGTAGAGAAGAAGGTTAACCCGTACGACAAGATTGATTTCGAAGCGGCCTATCCGCCTATCGCTAACGGCGGTTTCATTTGTTACGGCGAATACCCAAACATTCAGCACAACCTGAAAGCGCTGGAAGATGTGTGGGATTACAGCTATCAGCACGTGCCGTATTACGGGACCAACACGCCGATCGACGAATGCTACGAGTGCGGCTTTACCGGTGAATTCGAATGCACCAGCAAAGGCTTCACCTGCCCGAAATGTGGTAACCACGACGCCGCGCGCGTGTCAGTGACTCGCCGCGTGTGTGGTTATCTCGGCAGCCCGGACGCACGTCCGTTCAACGCCGGGAAGCAGGAAGAGGTGAAACGTCGCGTGAAGCATTTGGGGAATGGGCAGCTGGGTTAAGCGGCATTCAGCCACGTTTTCCCCCTCTCCCCAACCCTCTCCCTCAGGGAGAGGGGGAAATCAAAACACGCTCCGATCTTGTTCCCTCTCCCTTTGGGAGAGGGAGTAAAAGCCTTACCTGCGACGCCACATATCGCTCCGCTTTTCGCAAAGCAATGGATGTCAGAACAAGGTGGCAAACGAGAGAGTCCCGGGGAGCTTACTAAAGTAAGTGACCCGGGTGAGCGAGCGAAGCCAACGCGGTTATGGCATTCAGTGAGAAGCGAAAATGAATTACCATCAATACTACCCTGTCGACATCGTCAACGGCCCTGGCACCCGCTGTACGCTATTTGTTTCCGGCTGCGTGCATGAATGTCCTGGCTGCTACAACAAAAGCACCTGGCGGTTAAACTCCGGCCTGCCGTTTACCGATGAAATGGCGGACCGCATCATCGCCGATCTGAACGATACGCGCGTCAAACGTCAGGGAATTTCTCTGTCCGGCGGCGATCCGCTGCATCCGCAAAACGTGGCGGAGATCTTGCGGCTGGTGAAACGCATTCACGCGGAATGCTCGGGGAAAGATATCTGGGTGTGGACGGGCTACACGCTCGCAGAGCTGAACGCGGAACAGTGGGAAGTGGTGAATCTCATCAACGTGCTGGTTGACGGCAAGTTTGTGCAGGATCTCAAAGACCCGGCGCTTATCTGGCGGGGCAGCAGCAATCAGGTGGTTCATCACCTGCGGTAAACAACACGCGGAGCGCTGGCTCCGCTTTTTGGTATCAGAACCGGCTCACGCACTCCATCGCCACGGTTTTAAACTCGCTGAAGTTTTTGCAGACACAGAGCCGCGCCATAGCGCGCTCACGCAGGAAAGTGACGAAAATATCGTAAATCGCCATCGCCTCTTCGTACTCGCTTTTGCTGATGGCGAGCAGGAAAATCACTTGCGCGGTTTCATCGCCCCAGGCAATCCCCTTCGGGGCCAGCACCGTGTAGACCACCGTTTTCTTCGCCATTAACCCGAGGGCGTGCGGCAAGGCAATGCCATCCCCGAGAATGGTGCTGACAATCGCCTCACGTTCAATGACCGAATCGACAAAGTCGTCATCGACAAACCCTTCATCGTTCAGCTGATTGCACAGTTCAGCCAGCAGCGTTTGCTGATCGACCGGCTCATTGATGATGCGAAAATGGCGCGCATCAAAGAACTTCTCCAGCATCCACGGGCGGGTGCGGTCCACCAGCACCAGTTTGCCGATTTGCTCCAGCTGATAGTCGGTTGGGAACGGCGACATCACCACCACCGGCTTGTCCTTCTCGGTGATACGCACCGTCGAGACCACGAAGTCTTCGCTGATACCATTCCGCTGTTCGTAATCGCGCAGGGTGATGGTTTCGGTCATCACCAGCTGTGGGTACTTGCGTTGCAGCACTGCTTCAATCATCCGCACCATCGCATTGCCCGCATCGCACACCAGCAGCACGCGCGGCTGGCGCTGATAACCGATGTTGTAATGGCGCTCCAGCCCCACACCAATGTGCAGCACCAGGAAACCAATTTCATTTTCGCTGATGGTCCACGGCGTGTACTTGCTCCAGCCAGACACCGCCGCCAGGGTCATATCCCAGGCCATCGGATAGTGCTGTTTGATGTTATCGAGCAGCGGATTGGGGAGCATTATCTGGTAGCGCACGCGGGTGATCATGGTCTTGATGTGGGTCAGCAGGTCCGCGTGCAGCTGCTCATCGCTGAGCATGTTGTAGTTATAGTGACTGTTGATGTACTGCAGGATGTAGTTCACCAGCGCTTCATCGTCGTCAGCGTTAATCTGGCTCGGGGCAATGTCCTGCACCTGGCGCGCCGCAATATGCACCCGCAGCCAGTTCTCTTCCGAAGGGGCCAGCGTTTTGCCCGCCAGCTGTTGAATAGCAACGGCGATATCCCGGGCCGCGTTGCGTACCGCATCATCGACATCATCAGCGGTAAATTCCGGCAGCGGATACCCCTCGCTAACGCGACGCACCGCTACCGCGCAATACAGCCGCACGAACAGTTCACCTTCGTCGGTGAGGCGAATGTGCCACCGGTTAAACGCGTCTTGCAACACGGAGGTCAGTTGCTCAGGCACGCCCGCATTGAGCGCTTCCTGGGTCAGCAGCGGATTGGTGCTATCCTGCTGCGCCAGTTGCCATAGCAGGTCCGTCAGGCAGGCGCGGATGGTCATTTCGCTACCGAACAGCTTCACACCGTGGCGCGGGCGCGTCTCCAGCGTCAGCTGATAACGGGCCAGCCATTCACGCACTTCCGCCATGTCGCCCTGCAAGGTCGCGCGACTGACAAACCATTCATCGGCCAAATCTTCCAGCTTCAAAGAAAAGGCCGACGTCAGAAAACGGACCATTAAATAATGCACCCGCTCGCTGCCGGTTCGCGGAATACGCAACAGGCGCGGGCGGGAATCCTGCAAAGACTGGAACAGCGTCGGGTCATCCACGCGCAGCTGATAACCGTTACCCCGGCTCAGCACAAACTGTGCACCGTGTTGAATCAGCAGGGCATTGAGCGCGGTGATGTCTGCCCGAACCGTACGCGTAGAAACGGACAACCGCTGGGCGAGCTCGTCCTGCGGCAGCGTTTCGTTTTGCAACATATCAAACAGTTGCGCTAAGCGTTGGTTCGGGAATCGCACTCGGGTGTCCTCTTATCAAAACGGGCGATGGCGCCCGACGTCCAGCTTAATTTTTGGGTGATATCACCATTTGCGATGGGCTACCTACCGCGGTGTAGCCAGGCTCGAAGGTCAATTTGCCGGTGTGAGGCGCGACCTTAAAGCGGGTGATGTTGTCACTGCGCTGGTTCATGACGTAAAGCCACTGGCCTTTCGGGTCCAGCGTCACGGTGCGCGGGTAATCCCCACGGGTCCACACATCATCCTGATGAATGAGCTCACCGTCGGCGGATACCGTAAAGTGTGCGACGCTGTTATGCAAACGATTGGCGACATATAACTGTTTCCCATCGTGACTGAGCGTCAAACCGGCCGCAAAATTGGTGCCTGTATAGTCTTTTGGCAGCGACGAGACGGTTTTACCTTCGGTCAACGTGCCCTTCGCCGGATCGAGACGGTAGTGGGTTAGCGTCGAGGCTTCTTCGTTGATTAACCATAGTCCATCGCCCTTCGGCGTGAAGACAAAGTGCCTCGGCCCGGCACCTTTGGAAGATGCCGCAATAAACGGCGGCGTGTTCGGCGTCAACTTGCCGGTGGCGTCATCGAGCTGATACTGGTAGATCCGGTCGAGACCCAGATCGGTTGAGAAGACGTATTTCCCCTGCGGATCGGCGGCGATCATGTGCGCGTGCGGTCCGTTATGATCGCTGGCGGCAAAGCTCCCTTCAACAGCGGCTTCTGGTTTGCCCGCGCCCGCCGGGCCTTCATCCTGATGGGTGTCCGTGGCCTCACCGAGGCTGCCATCTTCTTTCACTGACAGTACCGCGATCGTGCCGCTGACATAGTTGGCTACCAGCAAGTGGCGACCGTTCGGCGTCAGGGACAGATACACCGGGCCCGCGCCGCCGGAAGAGACCTGATTCAGCTCGGCCAGACTGCCGTCGTCCGCCACTTTCCAGGCCTGCACCACACCTTTTTCCGCTTCACTGGCGGCGTACAGCGTTTTGCCGTCGTGAGAGAGGGTCAGCTGTGCAGCGTTGGGCAAGGAGCTGACCAGCGTTTTATCGTGCAGGTCGCCGGTGGCTGGATCGATCGCAAAACGGTACAGGCCTTCGCCGTTCGGGTTATAGGTGCCGACCCAGGCGAATTGTGCCTGTGCGTTGGCGGCGGTGGCGAGAAGTGAGAATGAAGCGACAAGCAGATGGCGTGCGGACAGCATGGGAACTCCTTGACGGTTGTGATGAGTGGTGCGGTCTGATGCCCTCTCCCCGGCCCTCTCCCTGTGAGACAGTGAGAAACAAAATCCCCTCTCCCTGTGGGAGAGGGTTAGGGAGAGGGGATAAATTACCCTACCAGCTTTTTCGTCATCTCCAACAGGGTGCGCACATCCGCCGGGCGGGTGTTGCCGCTGTCTTTGTCGATGATCGAACTGTAAATGTGCGGGATCACTTTTTTGACGCCCGCATCGAGAGCTATCTTAAGGATTTCGCTGTAATTTTCCAGATCGATACCCCCGGTCGGCTCCAGCCAGAAATCGTGGCGGGCGCAGGCTTCAGCGACAACCTGATATTCATCTCGGCACTTCAGGCCGCCCATCGGGAAGTATTTGATGGAGCTACAGCCCATGTCTTTCAGCAGCGCAATCGCGGTATCGACTGGCACAATGCCATCCTGCTCTTTGCTGCTCAATGGACCGGTGGAGATTTTGACCATGCCTGGCGTACCGGTTGGCGACACCAGACCGTTAACCACCGTTTCATTCTGCCCCAACAGCGCGCGGCTGGTTGCCACGCCGGTGAATACCTGGTTCACGTGCTGCGGCTGTACTTCACGGGAAATCTGGCTCACCATTTCGGACTGGTTCGGATCACCCGCGCCAAGGCCGACGGAGAGCGCATTATCAATCAGCGCCGCGTATTCACGCATATCGGCAACCGCGGTCGCGACGTCAGGATAATTTTTGGAGAGCACGCCGACCAGCACATGGCCTTCTGCGGCCTCGTACACTTCGCTGGCATTGGCTTTCGACCCGGCCAGAACATTCAGACAGACACGGTCACGGTAAAAATTCGGGGTCAGTTTCATGCGTTTTTCTCCTTGTTCAGCACCTGCGCAATGCGGCGTGCCACGATATCCAGCTGCTGTGCGTTTACGCTGCGCACATCGGCTTCAATGATGCCTTCGTTGGCTTTGTAGCCGCGGAAGTAGATGGCGTATTCGCCTTTTTTCAGCTCGGCAACCAGGTCACCGGTGGCAATCTGGGTCACGGCTTCATCAAATTTAATTTCGCTTCGGGCGATGTCACGACCCGCGGCATCCCACACCACGCGGGCGGTCACGCCGTTCAGCGCGTTAAGTGCGGCGATAAATGGCGTCATTTTTTCCACCATCTGCGCACCGCTCTCTTTCTCCGCCGTCAGGTAATGTTCGATGGCGCAGGTCAGGCCGAGAATGCCTTCTTTACCCACTTTCATCGCGCGGCCAATGCCCGCTGTCTGGCGTTTAACCCACTCGACGTATTGCGTTTTACCGATAACCAGACCGCTGGTCGGCCCCTCAATCGCTTTCGCGCCGCTGTAAATCACGAGGTCTGCGCCCGCACGGTAGTAACACTGCAAATCTTCTTCTGCGGCGGCATCGACAATCAGCGGCAGGTTGTGCTTACGCGCTACCACGACCGCCTGCTCGACGCTGAGCATGCTTTTCTGTACGCAATGGTGAGATTTGATATAGAGGATTGCCGCAGTGCGTGGAGTAATCGCAGCCGCCAGCTGATCGGCGGAACATTCGTTGGCGTAGCCCGCTTCCACCATTTTGCCGCCGCCCAGCGCAATCATCGTGCTGACCGGTGCGCCAAAGTTGACGTTATGGCCGCGCGGCAGAACGATTTCGTTATTCTCCACTGGCGTGTTGTGCAGGTTTTCCAGCAGCCAGTCGCTGTCTTTCACCAGCACGCCAGCGATGGACTGCGCGATGCCGGCGGAGGCGCAGGAAACCACCGTCGCGCCTTCTACGTCCAGTAACTTGGCGATGTACTCGCCGGTTTTGTTCACCAGGTCTTTCATTTCGAAGTAGTGATTCATGCCGGTCAGGACCGCTTCTACCACTTCCGGGCGCGGGGTCGACACACCGAGCGCCGTCATGCGGCCAGAGGCGTTAATAACCTGTTTCAGCTGATATTTTTCATAAATCGAAGACATGTTCTGCACTCCCTTGTTCGGTCAGATAGCCCTTGCCTGCACGGATTGCGGCCAGCGGCACCAGATCCTGGTCCGCTTGCAGGGCATTATTTTCGGCATCCACCAGCGTGACCGGCTGGCGTTTCAGGGTAAATACGGTGAGGTCGGCATCGAAGCCTACCGCCAGCTGGCCTTTATTCTTCAGGCGAATCGCCTCGGCGGCATTGGCGGTTACACAGTCGATCACCTGTGGCAGCGACATCCCGATGGCGAGGAATTTCGCCATCACACGGGCCAGCGAATGCACCGGCCCGTTGATGCGGTTGCGACAGTAAATGTCAGAGCTGATGGTGTGCGGCAGAATGCCCATCGCAATCGCCTGTTTGGCGACGTCAAAACTGAAGCTGGCGGTGCCGTGGCCCACATCCAGCTTGATGCCGCGTTTCAGGGCACCGGAAACCGAAGCACGCAGCTCGCCCGACGGGGTCAGAATGCGGTTCGGTTTGCCGTTGTAGCAGTGGGTAATGATGTCGCCGGAGGTCAGCAGCTCGGTGATTTCATCGAGGTTCGGCGGGTTATTGCCGATATGCACCATCAGCGGCAGGTCGCCGTTCGCTTTCTGAATTTCTTTCGCTTTTTCGAGCGGCGTGATGCCGTTTTCACCGACCACGCTGCTGCTCATGCGCGCCTTCAGGCCAACGATGAAATTCGGGTGGCGCTTGATGGCGGCCGACGCGGCGTCGGCATCAATGTTCGCCATGTTGGCTAATTCGTTCTGCGCGATAAGGCCCACGCGGGAGATGTTCAGCAGCGCATACACGTCAGTGGCACAAGCGCGAGTCAGTTCGTGGAAGGTATCCACATCGTCGGCCCCGGTGCTGCCTGCGTCGATAACGGTGGTGACACCGGTCGCCACGCCTACGCTGTCCGGCTGATCGTTATAAATAGGCGATTTCGGGTAGCAGTGGACGTGTAAATCAATCCAGCCCGCGCTGACGTAGTGCTCGCCGTTGAGAGAGACAACTTTCGTCGCCTCACCGTTAATCTCGCCCAGCGCTGCAATCTTGCCGTCTTTGATGGCGATATCCGTTACCGTATCGTCAACCAATCGTGCGCGCTTTAGCAGTAAATCAAACATCGCTTTCTCCTTGCAGACTTAGCCGATCGCGACCGGGAAGATAGAACCGAGGATCATCGCGCCGAGGATAGCGCCACCGGTAATCGGCTTCTGCCAGATGTAGAACAGTAGCGCGCCGGCCAGTGAGCCAATCCCGATGGGAATCGAGGCGGTCATCGCGCTGAGGATAATCAATGGACCGAGGAAGCGGCCAGAGGCGTTACCCGCGCCCATCATCACGTCGGCCCCGTAGGTGGAGTCGCTCTGATTAATGGTGAACTTACGCGCCAGGATAATCAGGTAGCCAATCGCCACGCCGATAATCAGGCCCGTCGCCAGAGAGGCGGCGAAGTTGGCCACCGGGAAGACGATGCCTGCGCCCAACAGCAGCGCGGGAACACCAAGGCCAACGCCGGTCTGGATGGCACCGCCGATGTCCAGGATCCCAACCAGTGACCCTTCGATGATTCGGGCAAACAGGAAGCTCGCACCAAACGCGGCCACCGCGCCGTATACGCCGGTATCAATACCCGATTTCAACATCGCCACGAAGGCCACTTCGTTGAAAGCCCCGATGCCATACAGGTAGTACATGTGTGTCCCGGCGAACACGCCGGAGGAAAGCAGGCCGACAAAGATCGGGAATGACCAGTCCGCGTACCAAAAACCTTTATTCTGTTCCATGCGTTATCCCCTTATTTCCCGCTCATGGCGTTGTGCAGCAGATCCAGCCAGTTCGGCACCGTCATGTGGAAGGACTCAATCATTTTCATGTCGAAACCACGGAAGAAGGCACTCAGCACGAACAGGGTCACAATCGCGCCCATCATCACTTTAGTGACACGATGCCAGCCGCTCTCTTCAACGCCTTTACCAATCAGGATACCCAGCACCAGGCCAGGGACGGCGTTACCCATAATCAGCTGCGCAGCGCCGCCGAAAATCGTCGCCCAGAAACCCGATTTTTTACCGGCATCAATCGCCGCCAGCCAGAAGATGACCGGCATGATGATGTTCACCAGCAGGTTGGCCGCAGGAACCAGTACTTTCACCGCCGTAACCTGCAAGGCTTCGGGCACCGCAGACGCCGTGGAGTTAAGGAACGCCACGACCACCATGCCGATCAGACCACAGGCGATCGCCATTTTTTTCGGGTCGTGCAGGGTTTCTGCCACATTGCGGTTTTTGACCATCAGCGCGGCGGCACCCCAGTTCGGGATGATGCGGTGATCAACGTCCTGCGTGAAGGCCCCCGCCGCCACTGAGGATGCCCAGGCGTTAAAGAAGAAGCCCAGGCCAAATGAGAAGTGGGAAGCCGGGTCACCTTCGCAGGAGTTCAGCTCGCCCAACGTACGAAAAGCACCCATCCCTTGCGTGGTGGGCGCATGAAACATGCGTGCAGCTCCGGCACCCACACCGACGCCGACCAGGCCGCCAATGATGAGTGATTTA
>Ga0160433_100394_pt1 | contig 24293 bp, 16 predicted proteins | sample HID1972K_E0MG_FD_108235 | JGI IMG/M metagenome (GOLD analysis project Ga0160433, IMG submission 108235) | Enriched pill bug-associated microbial communities from UW Madison campus, WI, USA - HID1972K_E0 MG | ecosystem: Host-associated > Arthropoda: Insects > Digestive system > Unclassified ...
CCACCGTGGCGATGACCGCGGGCATGGTGCCCACCGCGCTTTCGCTCACCGGCGATGGCGCGTGGCGATCGCCCATGGGCATCACGGTGATCGGCGGGCTCGTGCTCTCGACCCTGCTGACGCTGGCGATCGTGCCGGCGGCCTTCAGCCTGGCCGATGGCCTGGAGAAACGCACCGGACCCTGGCTGCGCCGCCGGATTCTCACTTATGACGGGGCCGGTGAAGGCCCAGCGACTCATCCCGCCGAATAACCCGGCGGGAACCGTTGCGGCTTCCCGGGCTTGTCACCATGCGCCATGCCCGGCATGACAGGTTCGCCTGACTGGGCGTGTCGCAGGCAGACGGCGCGATCAGGGCGGGCGGTATCGCCCAGCGGCAAGGGAGATGCATGGTAAGGTTGGCGGTCAATGGTGGCGTGCGGCAAATGCGCATCGTCGCGACCGGTTTGCTGGTGCTGATGGCCGCCTGCTACATCGCCGCGCGCAGCACAGAGGCCATGCATCCAGCGATCGGCTTCGCTCGGGCCTTCGCGGAAGCCGCGATGGTCGGCGGCCTTGCGGACTGGTTCGCCGTGACGGCCCTGTTCCGCCATCCGCTCGGCCTTCCTATTCCGCATACCGCAATCATTCCCCGCAACAAGGACCGGATCGGAGAGACGCTCGCCGCCTTCCTGCGCGACAATTTCCTCACGCCGGCCGTCATCGCGCGGCGCATGGCCCGGCTGGACGTGGCCGGTGCGGCCGGCCGGCTGCTCGCGGCTCCTTCGGCCAGCGACGATCGGGTAAGGCGCGGCGCCTCGCGCCTGCTGGCCGACAGTCTGGAGGCCCTGGACGACGAGCGGCTCGGCGGCATGGTCAAGGGTGCGCTCGTGCAACGTATCGGCCAGCTTCAAGCTGCGCCGCTGCTTGGCCAGCTCCTTGCCGCGGCGATGAAGGACGGGCGGCACCAGCCAGTGATGGATGCCTTCATCCGTTGGGGCGCGCGTACGCTGGAGGCCAATCGGACACTCATCCGGCAGATCGTGCATGAGCGCTCCGGCACCATCATGCGCTTTACCGGCCTCGACGAGACGTTGGCCAATAAGATCATCGACGGGCTCGACAAGCTGCTCCACGAGGCCGCCGAAGATCCGCAGCACCAGTTGCGCGTGAAAGTGGAGGAAGGTCTGGCGACACTGGCTGACGACCTCCAGAACGACCCCGCGATGCAAGCCCGCGTGGACCGCATCCGTGACGAGATGATCGCCAATCCCGCTATGCAGCGCTGGCTGGACGGAATCTGGCAGGCGGCGCGCGAAGGGCTGCTGCGCGCCGCGCGCGATCCGGAGGCGGCGCTCGCCGGGCGTCTTGGCGAGGCCGTGCGCCAGATCGGCGAGACCCTGCGGGACGATCCGGCGCTGCGGCATCTCGTCAACCGTTTCGCTCGGCGTGTCGCGGTCGGCACCGCGGCGCGCTATGGCGGCGGCATCGTGACGCTGGTTTCAGAAACGGTGCGGAGCTGGGACGCGCGCACCATCACCGATCGCCTGGAGAACGCGGTGGGGCGCGATCTTCAATATATCCGCATCAACGGCACGCTGGTCGGCGGGCTGGTCGGGGTAACGCTGCACAGTATCGGGCTGTTGTTCTAGACGGCGTGGACAAATTCAAGCTCGGCTTTATCCAGGAGTGTCTGCGGAAATCTCACTGTTCGCCCTGAGCTTGTCGAAGGGCCGTCCTTCTTCCTTCGACGCCGCTGAAGAAAAGAACAGCCCTTCGACAAGCTCAGGGCGAACGGTGAGGGAATAGGCCGGTCCAGACAGGCCGGGGTTCCAACCGTCATGCGAAGAGTGGCTGTTCGAATTTGTCCACGCCGCCTAAGGCGCAATCGACATCCAGCTCGCCAAACCGGATCGACATTCAGCGGCGGGCTTTGACGCGCGTGGAATGGCGGATTTCCGTGGGTCGTTCTGCGGAACTTCTGGAAGCTCGCACATAACGGGCATGGTGATTTGTCAAAAGTCCGGACGCGGCGAAGCCTCCGGCGCGGTGGGACTGCGTCGGGGCGATAAACGATTCAAAGAGCGGAAGACGCGCTATGTGGCATGAGCGGGCGCCTGTAGGACAGGATGAAGAGCGCCGAGATGGCAGGGGCCGGCGCAGGCCCTGCGAAAATCCGCGCTGATCCTGGCTGCAAGCGCGCGCACTCCCTTGGCATTATGGCCCTGGCCGTGGTCCGCTCGACCGGATCGACATCTGCTCATGCGGGTCTGCACATGGCGCTTCCCCGCTTCCCCGCGTTCCCGTGTCGCTCTGCCTCCGCACCGGCACGCACCGGCACTAGTGCTCCTGGGAGGAGCCCAAGGCGGGCTCATCTGTTCCTTCTCGCAGCGACCATCGCGCCGCATGGCCGCTGCCTACGCAGCCCAGCTCATCCGTGACAAGCCCCGCGCGCAGGGCTAAGAGCGCGGGCGTGTTGCACCTGCGTCGCCTCATCCATTCGCATCGCTGCTGGGCAGCCGTGCTGCTTGGCGTGGCGCTGCTGCTCAAGACGGTTGTTCCGGCCGGCTACATGACCGTCAACAACGGCAAGACCGTTACGGTGGAACTGTGCTCCAGCAGCGGTGCCGGCCCCATGACGCTTCATATCCCGGTGGATGGCGAGAGCAGAAAGGGCGATGACAAGGCATTCGCCGATCAGCCCTGCGCTTTCGCCGGCCTCGGCGCGCACGCCCTGGCCGCGACCGATCCTGTCGTCCTCGCGGCTGCTCTGGCCTTCACCTTCATTCTCGCCCTGCTCGCGGCCGATTTGCGGCTGCCGCGCCATGGCGACCATCTGCGGCCGCCCCTGCGCGGACCTCCAGCTCTCGTCTGACATCCTGAACTGATCTGTCAGACCTGTCGGCGCGCCTCAATGCGCCGGCTTTTCCGGAGTTATTACCATGCATCGTTCAATCCCTCTCCCCGCCGGGGAGCGGCGTGGCCTGTCGGCGCGTCCATCCCTCCGTTTCCTCCTTGCCGCCGCGCTTCTTGCGGTGCCCGGCGCCAGACCATCGCAAGCGCATGATTTCACCAGCGGGACACTGGTCATCGGTCATCCCTGGGCGCGCGAAACGGCGCGGGGCCAGTCGGCCGGCGGTGGCTTCATGACCATCGCCAACAAAGGCAAGGTGGCGGACCGTCTCACCGGCGGCAGTAGCGAGATCGCCGCGCAAGTGCAGATCCACACCATGAGCATGGATGGCGGCGTCATGCGGATGCGCCGGCTCAAGGATGGCGCGGCCATTCCCGCCGGCGGATCGCTCGCGCTCAAGCCCGGTGGCATCCACATCATGTTCATGGGCCTCAAGCGGCCGCTCAAGCAGGGCGAGATGATCCCGGTGACGCTCGACTTCGCGCGTGCCGGCAAGGTGAAGGTGGCTTTCAAGGTCGAGTCCGTCACTTATGGAGGGACGCGCCATGACCGGCACTGATGCCGCGCCGCAGGGCCGCTCGCGGATCGCCCGCGCTCGCCTCTGGCTCTGGGGACTGGCGGGGGTCGCCGCGCTGGGCGGCGGCGCACTGCTCGGCATCGAGACCTTCGGAGAGAAGCCGCCGAAGAGCGCCATTGCCGGCGCGCCTGCCGACCTCGGTAGCAGCTTCTCGCTTGTGGATCGGGACGGCGCGCCGGTGACGCCGGAGACGCTTAGGGGCATACCCTATGCGATCTTCTTCGGCTTCACCCGCTGCCCGGATGTCTGCCCCACCACGCTCGCACGCATGGCGCATCTGCGAAAGACGATGGAGGCTGAGGGCGACAAGTTCCGCATCCTCTTCGTCTCGGTCGACCCAGGCCATGACAGCCCGGCCGATGTGGGCGCTTATGTGGACCTGTTCGGCACGCCCATCATGGGGCTGACCGGCTCCGAGGCGCAGATCGCGGATGCGGCACGATCCTTCCGGGTTTTCTACCAGAAAATCCCGGTCGAGGGTGGCGACTACACCGTGGACCACAGCGCCTTCGTGACCCTGATGGATCGGGAGGGCCGCTTCCGCACACTCCTCAGCGATCAGGACAGCGAGGAGGCGGCCATCGCCGAGCTTCGCCGCCTCATCGCCTGACGTTCCAGCACTTCAATCCCCTGGGGGACATTATGATATCATCTCTTTTCGCGGGCGCCGCCGTGCCACCGATGAAGCCGCCGTTCGTGCCACGCCGGGTCCGCCGCAGCGCCATATTTGACCGTAGCGGCGGAAGCTTTTTCTCACGAGGCGATTGACCTTGCCATTTCTCCCCGGCCCGAACTTATCTGGACCGACCAATAATTTGCCGGGGAGAGATTTCGATGATTCGTCGCCGTACCATGCTGAAGGGCGGACTCGCCGCTCTCGCTGCCGGGGCTTTGCCGATGAAGGCGTTTGGACAGGCCAACCGGGTCAACGCGCCGTTTCCGATCTACGATACGCACGCGCATTTCTATACCCATGAGCCCGAGAAATATCCTTTCCAGGCGCAGGGCGCGCGCTACGGCGCGGAGCGGATGATCGCCAAGGCGAAGGCCAAGCCGATCACGCCGGAAGCGGTGTTCGATTTCTGGTCCCAGGGCAACATCCTCATGGGCACCGGCGTTCAATATAATTCCACCTATTCCACGGATAACAGCTATCTGCTGGACTGCGCCGCCGCGCATCCCAACCGCATCCTCTCGGTGGTGATCCTCAATCCGCTGGACCCCAAGACGCCCGACGAGCTGCGTCGGATGACGAAGGAGAACAAGATCGCCGGCGTCCGCTTCATGGGTATGCCGCGCGATGGCGATTATGTGTTCTTCACCGAGGGCGCCCGCGCCACCTGGGAAGCCGCGAACGAGTTGGGCATCGTCGTGGTCCTCATGCCGTTCGGCGGTGACGCCAATCACGCCATGGGCCGCGTCTACGACTACGCCAATCGCTATCCGAACCTCAACATCGTGCTCGATCATATCGGGTTCCCGAACCCGTCGGACTATCCGAAAACCTATGGCTTCACGCCGATGCATCATGCGCTCGCGGCCTGCAAGAACGTGCACTACAAGTACACGACCTTCCTGATGCTGGAGATCCTCGACAAGACGGGCGTGAAGCTGAACGAGTTCATGGACTATGCGGTGAAGCTCTACGGGCCGGACCAGTTCATGTGGGGCTCGGACATCGGCAACAGTGAGGGCGAGGATTTCGACGATATCGCCTATCTGCAGAAGGTGCTCGATGCGAGCGCGCACATGCCTTACCAGACGCGGCGCGCCATCTTCTTCAGCACCGCCTACCGCATCTTCGTGCCCGGCGGAGGAAGCCCCGTGCAGGAAAGCTGAGGCGCGGGAGGCTCACACCTCGGGAACGTCATTCCGCTGGCGCAGCATGGCTGCTCGCCGGGCGACATCGGGCCGCTTCAGCAGGTTCTCGATGCGGTCGGGCAGCCGCCTGCGCCAGTTTGGATGCTCATCCAGCGTGCCGGGCATGTTGGGTTGGTCCTCAAGGCCCAGATAGTCCTCCATTGGCACGACCTTGAGCTGTGAAGGCGCGGCCGCCACATGAGCGATAGCGGCATCCACGACCTGATCCGAGGCAACCTCCGGGAAAGGTAACGCCTCGCCCGCGAGACGCTTCCAGAGGCGCTTGCGGTCGCGTCGTCGGGATGTGGTGGCGGCCTTCATGTCCTGAGGGGACCGGAAGCCGGCCTGCCATTCCAGGTCGCGCCCCTGCCACCAGCCGGCCACGGTCGGCGTGTCGTGCGTCCCGGTCATCGCCATGCTGAGGTGAGGATAATCGGACGGAGCCGCAAATCCTTCATCCTCCGTGCGCTCGAACCATAGAACCTTCATGCCTATGATCCCGCGCGCGGCCATGCGCTTGCCGAAGCCTTCCGGCGGGGTGCCAAGATTCTCTCCTACGATGACGCTGCCTGCGCGGTGGCTTTCCAGCGTCAGAATGCGCAGGAGGTCGTCCACCGGATAGGATAGATAAGCGCCCCGGCTGCTTTTCGCGCCTTCCGGAATGATCCAGAGGCGTTGCAGCCCGAAGATATGGTCGATCCGCAAGCCGCCGGCATGCCGCAACGCTGCGCGGATGGTGGCGATCCAGGGTGCGAAGCTCTCGCTCCGCAGGCCGGCAGGGGAGAATGTCGTCAGTCCCCAGTTCTGTCCGGTGGGTCCAAGGGGATCGGGCGGCGCGCCGATGGTCAGATGACGGAGGAAGGCCTCCGGATTGCTCCAGACATCGCTGCCGCCGGGGTCCACGCCCACGGCAAGATCGGCGATGAGACCGATCCGCATGCCTTTCACCCGCGCCTGTTCCTGGGCGGCGGCCAGCCTACGCTCGGCATTCACCTGCGCAAAGATGTGAAGGGCGACTTCGTCCGGATTGTCGCGCGCGAAGTCGCGCGCTGCCGAGCCTTCCGGGTCGTGGAAGGCGGGCGGCCAATCCTGCCAAGGCAGGGCGTCATGCCGCAGGTGGAGCGCGTCGAACAGCGCATGCCGCTTCAGGGCAGGGTGCTGGCGCGCATGCTCTTCCAGCGCCTGCCGGTCCCCTTGCGAAAGTGCGTCGAAAGCTTCGCGCAACTGAGCGAGGGCAGCATCGCGGGCGTGTGGCCAGTCTATGAGATCGCCGGAGGCAGCCTCGGCCGGCGCGATGGCGAGCGCGCTATTCAGAAAAAGGCGACTGGAGGGCGCATAGGGGCTGAAATGCGTCTTTCCACCCGGATAAAGGGCATGGACCGGGCTGATCGCCACGAGATCGGCTCCCGCCTGCGCGAAAAGACCGGCGGCTTGGCGCAAGTCATCGAACGTGCCGAATGGACTGTCGCCGCGCAGGGAAGGTATCTGGATTGCCGGGCCCCATGCCGGGCCGCCGCCAAGCGCGTGACATCGCGCCGGGGCTATGGCCAGCGTGATTTCGCGGTCCTGGATGTGGAGGCGGTGATAACCGGGCTCCAACTGGGCCGGAAGGCGTCCCGCCCCAAGATCGACAGTCAGCGTTCCACCGCTCTCGAGCCGGATTGTAGCGGTGCCCATGTTCCGGAGGGATCGGGGCAAGGCAAGGGAGCGGCCGACATCGCCGCTCAGGAAAGTGGGCGCCGCGTCGCGCTCGGCGACGAGGCGATCCCGGCTGCGCTTGCGGTCGGCCGCGGTGCCGGCCGGATAGTCCAATGCCTGCAGAATTGCGGCAAGGTCGTCGGTGGCAACCTCGTGCCACTCTCCCTCGACATCCTGCCAACGGTTGGCGAGGCCGACGGCGCGCGCCAGTGTCCTGATCTGCCGTTCACCTTCAGACATACCGCTTCAATCAGTCCGGCCTTTCATTTTCGTCCACTCTTCTTGGGCGCGATCGCAGCCGGCGCAGGTGAACTTGCGGCCGTCATGACTTCTTCCTCCATCGAGGCCACAGGCGCTCGATCACCGGTGTCCGTTGTCGAGAGGGCCTCCTGTTCCGCCTGCTCCCAGTGCGCCTGCGCCCGATCATGAGGGCGGCCTTCCGCTTCCCAGATCTCATAGGCCCGCGCTTTGGTCTTCTGTTGCTGCTCGTTTTCCATCATTCTCTCCTTTCGTTCTGGATTGTCCAGTATCGTCCTCGTGTGAGAGGGGCGGGGCCGGCTCCGGCCGGGCGATGTCGATCGCTTCATGCCTGCCCTGCCAGGTGCGATGGATGCGCCATGCTCCGGGCACGGGCTCCAGATCATAGCTGCCCATGGCGAAAAGCTCGGGATCCTGCCTGCGTCGGGCAAGCAGGTCGCGCGTGAGGGCGAGTTTGCGCGCGTCCAGGGTGTCGACGGACGCTTCCATCCGGTCCCACGCGATCTCCCGGCGATTGTCCGGGTCGGTGAGCGCGACGGCGCAGGCTTCCGTACCTTGATAGATGTCCGGAATGCCCGGCGCGGTCAGTTGCAGGGCGAGCTGGACGAGGATGAGCTCGTGCCAGATGCGCGCGTAGTCATCGCGCTCGGCTGGCGACCATAGCCCGTCCCCGCGCAGGGAGTGCAAGAGCGACAAGGCGAGGTCGCTCGTTGCTTCCTCGGCGGCATGATCGGGCTGTTCGTGGCTCGATGCGTCCTTCGACTCGCGCATCGCCTTGCTGACATGCTCGGTCAGGCGGGGTTCGGCGTCAGCCTCGGCTTGCAGCATCAGGGCGCACTGGAGCGCATAAACGCCCCAGCGTGCGGCGATGCCGTGGGCCCGCGCCCGTTCCACCGCTTCCCCGTACAAGCGCTCGCCCAATGCGGGTAGCCAGGTGAGGGCCATGATGGCGGCGCGGGCATCGGCGGAGCGCTTCGTGTCGTGGGTGGAAAGTGCGTTCAGGGCGCATGGGCTCGTTTGTGCCCGTGCGCGCATACGCTCGACGAAGGCGGCAGCATCGAGCGGCTCCAGATCGGGCTGCGCGCCGACCTCGCAGAAGGGGAGGAAAGCGACCGCGCGATAGAAGGCGGTATCTTCCTCCGACTTGGCGGTAAGGGCGCCGGTGAGCTGCTCGAAGCGCGTGGCGAATTCGCGGGCAAGTGCATCGTCGGGCGCGGAGAGAAGGCTGAAGACCGGACCCAGCATGTCGCTGGGCAGATGATCGTTCCTCGCGGCTTCGAGCGCTTCGGTGCAGCGCGTGCCGGGCGGAACCCTGTCCGCCGCATAGGAGCGATAGACCGGCCAATGGAGGGCAAGCTGGATGATCGCGGCGCGCACCGCCGCTGCTTCGATGCGGTTCGCGGCAAGCGCGCTCAATGCGGCGTCGGTGACGCGGAGAAGCTCGGGCGTGAAGACGGTGCGCAGCAATGTGCGCCGGATGCGGCGGACTTCGGCGGCATAGTCTTCCGGAACATGGGCTTTTGCGGCGACGCGCAGACGGGCCAGTCCGCCCGGTTGCGTCAGGAGCTGCGTGACCGGCGCCATGAATTCATAGCCGCTCATGCCTTCCACGGCCCAGCCGTGCGGCAGCTCCTCGCCCTCCTTCACGATCTTCTCGACCCAGATCGGCACGAACCCCACGGCCTCGCGCAGCCGGTGCAGATAGGCGCCGGGCCGCGCGAGGCCATCGATATGGTCGACGCGCAAGCCCTGGACGCGCCCGGCGCGCACCTGCTCGATGATCCAGCGATGGGTGAAATCGAAGACCTCGGGATCTTCCTGCCGCACCCCGATAAGATCGGTGACGTTGAAGAAGCGGCGGTGGACGATCCGGTCGGCGCTGCGGTGCCAGTGGCCGATGGTCCAATGCTGGCTGTCCAGCAGGCGAGCCAGCTCCGCTTCGTCCAGCGCCGTGCCCGCGGCAAGCTGATCCGTCGCTTCGCAGCGACGCAGGGGATAGCGCCTGTCGTAAATGCTGAGCGCGGGTTCGTCCGTCGTGCCGCTAAAGGCGATATGGCCCGCACGCAGCAGGTCCTCCGGGTTTGCGTCCAGCACCGGGAAATGGAGTGGCCCACGCTGCCAATCGATATCGAAGAGGGGCGCGAACCGGCTTTCGCGCCCGAAGCGCATGACATCGGCCACATGCGGATTTTCCGGCGTGAACGCCATGTGATTGGGGACGATGTCCAGGATGACTCCCAGCCCGGCCTTGCGCGCGGCGGCGCTGAGCGCGTGGAATGCCTCCGCGCCGCCCAGCACGGGATCGACCCGGTTGGGATCGATCACGTCATAGCCATGAGTGGAACCCGTGGCGGCGCTGAACAATGGCGAGAGGTAGATATGGCTCACGCCCAGGCCGCGCAGCCAGGGAATGCGCGAGCGGACCATGTCGAGGTCCACGCCCGAACGGAGCTGCAGCCTATACGTGGCGACGAGTCCGGGCGCGCTGTGTTGTCTCATGGACGTCCTGCCTTTCGAACGGCGGCGGCGAACGCAAAACGGCCGCCGCGCGGCGCCTCGACGAAAAAAGGGTCGACGGGCAGCGAGAAGTCATCGCCACCCAGAACAAAACGCTGGTGGAGCGATGCCGTTGCAAATTGCCATGTCACATCGAAGGCCGCGCCCCTGCGCTGCACGATGGTGGTGGGGCGGTCGGTCTCCGCGAGGAGTGGGCAGACATGCTCGGCCCGCAACGCGAGCAGATTGCGCACGAATGCCTCATGCTCCCGCTGCTGTTCCGTACTTGCCCGGCCGATGATCGATCGCTCGGCGGTTTCGGGTGCATTGGGATCGGGCACGTCGCTCCCAAAAGCACTGAAGCGAGCGAACTCCTTAGCCCTGCCGTTGCGGACCGAATCGGCAAGCTGGCCCGTAAAATCGGTGAAGAACAGGAACGGCGCGTCGGTCAGAAACTCGTCCCCCATGAACAGCATGGGCGTGAAGGGCCCCAACAATGTCAGCGCAGTAACCACGCGCAGCGCGCCTTCATCGTTCACGAGCTGATGGAGCCGTTCGCCTTGCGCACGATTGCCAGTCTGGTCGTGGTTGCCCAAAAAGTTGATGAAGGCCGTGCGCGGCATGGCATCCGAGGGTTCTCCGCGCCTTTCCGCGCGCGGCGGGCGCGATTGCCCCTGCTCGACATAGCCGTCCCGCAATGCCAACTCGATATCCGCCAGCGGATCGACCGCGAAGGGAGCGTAATAGCCCTCCCGCTCGCCGGTGAGCAGGCAATGGAAGGCGTGATGCCAGTCATCGTTCCAGATGCCGTCGAAGGATGTTCCGCTATGGAAAGGGCAAATCGGATTACGCTCGTCTTCCATGATGAGGTGGATATGGCGGCCCCAGTCGCGCGCCCGCATCGATCGGCATAGTTCGTCGAGAAGATGTTCGGGCGACCCGTCTTCAATGGCATGGACCGCATCCAGCCGCAGTCCGTCGAGCTGATATTCTTCCAGCCAATAGAGCGCATTGTCGATGAAGAAGGCGCGCACCGCCGGTTCCTCATAGGCAATCCCCTGTCCCCAGGGGGAACCGCGCGAATCATGGAAGAAAGTGGGGCACCATTCGGGCAGATAATTACCGGCCGGGCCGAAATGATTATAGACGACATCGAGCAGGACGCCCAGGCCGAGCTTATGCGCTGCCTCCACGAACTGCCTGAGCGCGTCGGGTCCGCCATAAGCATTATGCGGCGCATAAAGGAGTGCGCCGTCATAACCCCAGCCGCGCGTGCCCTCGAACATCGCGACCGGCATCAATTCGACCAGCGTGATGCCCAGCGCCTTGAGGCGAGGCAACTCGCGTTGCGCGGCGGACAGGGTGCCTTCGGACGTGAAGGTGCCGATGTGCAATTCGTAGATCACAGCTTGGTGCCAGGGGATGCCTTGCCAGTCCGCCGACCAGGCAAAGCCCGTGGGGCCGATCAGTCGTGAAGGGCCATGCACATCGTCCAACTGTGCGCGCGCGGCGGGATCGGGATAGAACTTCCCGTCGATCCGGAAGCCGTAAGAGCTGCCCGGCCGGGCAGGGGCCGTGGCGGACAGCCAGCCATCGCCCTTGGGGCTCATCGGGGTGGCGACGTTCTCGATCTCGACGGCCGCCTCGCTGGCTTCTGGCGCCCAGATCGCAAAGCGCCAAAGCCCGCCCTGCAGCGGCTCAGCGCCCCAGCGGCTGGGATAATAACGGCCGGACACGATCAGCCCGGCGTAAAGACGCAGACGCTCTCCGCCGGGATCGCGGCGGTGGCGCTGGAGCATGGCTCCTGTGCGAAAGGATCGTCGCGGGCGGTATCGACGACCCGCATCCACGTCTCGATGCCATTGTGGCTCGGGAGGACGAAATCCAGCGCGTCCCCTGCATTGAGCACGATGAACAGCGCGCCGATATTCTCGTCTTCGAGGAATGCCGCGCGCGCCGAATGGTCGACGAACAGGCCAATGACCCGCAGTTCCGCCTGTCCCCAGAGTTGCTCGTCCATCTCGCGACCGTCCGGCTGATACCAGACAACCTCGATCCGGCCATCCTCTGCGCGGTCCCCGAGCAGGAAGGTTTCCTGGGAAAGCACTGGATGTTCCTGGCGGAAAGCGACCATCCTCGCCACGAAATCGAGAAAGGCGTCATCCCGGTCGGGCCAGCCGACCCACGCCGTCTCATTGTCCTGACAATAGACGTTGTTGTTGCCGTTCTGGGAATTTCCGATTTCGTCGCCGGCGAGAATCATCGGCACGCCCTGACTCAGCAGCATCGTCGCCATGAGGGCGCGCCGGCGCCGGGCGCGCGCGGCGACGATCCCGGCATCGTCCGTAGGGCCTTCCACGCCCATATTGGCCGAGATGTTGTTGCCATGCCCGTCGGCGCCGTCCTCGCAATTCGCGTCATTATGCCGGCCGTTGAAGGAGACCATATCCATCAGCGTGAAGCCGTCATGCGCTGCGAGAAAATTGACGGAGGATGTCGCGCTGCGATCCGAATGATTGAACTGCTCGGAGGAGCCGAGAAGACTCGCCGCCAAGTCCCCGATCAGTGCCTGGTCGCCCCGCCAGAAGCCACGCACCATGTCCCGGAATTTATCGTTCCACTCCCGGAATGGCGGGGGGAAGCCGCCGACCTGATAGCCGCCCTTCCCGATATCCCATGGCTCGGCGATGAGCTTCACGCCTGCCAAAATGGGGTCTTGCCTGATGGCCCCGAAAAACGAGCCCTCCCGTTCAAAGCCCGTCTCTTCCCGGCCGAGCGTCGATGCCAGATCAAAGCGGAAGCCGTCGACATGCATCACCTGCACCCAATAGCGCATGGAATCGAGCACCATCCGCAGCACCATGGGATGCGCGACGGAAAGGGTATTGCCGGTTCCCGTCTGATCGAAGGAGTAACGCGGGTTCTCGGGCGAGAGGACGTAATAGGCCGCATTGTCGAGGCCGCGGAAGCAGAGGGTGGGGCCGCGTTCCGAGCCTTCGGCGGTGTGGTTGTAGACCACGTCCATGATGACCTCGATGCCGGCCTTGTGGAAGCGCTTCACCATCTCCTTGAACTGCCGGATCGCCCACGGCGTGCCTTGGCCATGCTGGAGGAAGCGCGGCTCCGGCGCGAAATAGCCGAGCGTTTGGTATCCCCAATAGTTCGAGAGGTTCCGCTCGATGAGCGTACGGTCGTCGAGGAAGAACTGGCAGGGCAGTAGCTCGATCGCGGTGACGCCAAGCTTGCGCAGGTGATCGAGAATAGGTTCCGTCACCATGCCCGCATAGGTGCCCCGCAACTCGGGTGACACATCGGGATGGATCATGGTGAGGCCGCGCACATGCGCTTCATAGATGATCGTCTCGGTCCACGGCCGGCGGATCGCCGCATCGTCCTCCCAATCGAAGTCCGGGTCCTGCACGACGCTTTTCACCATGAACGGCGCGGAATCCCGCTTGTCGAAGGTCAGATCGTCCTGGGAGTGCAGATCATAGCCCCAGAGCGCATCATCCCAGATCAGCTTGCCGGATACCTCGCGTGCATAAGGGTCGAGCAGCAGCTTGTTGGGATTGAAGCGATGGCCCTTTTCCGGCTCATAAGGCCCATGGGCACGATAGCCATAAAGCTGGCCCGGCCCGACCCGCGGCAGGAAACCAGAGTGGATGGACCCCTCGCGCGTGGGCAACTCCATGCGCTGAATCTCTTCCTTGCCATCGTCGGAGAAAAGACAAAGCTCGATGGCCTCGGCGTGGTCTGAGAAGACCGCAAAGCGCGTGCCCTTGCCGGAATAGTCGGCACCCAGCTCGTGATGCAGCTTGTCGGGCTTCGCGAAAGCATATGGCATGGCCGCTCCTGCATTGGCTTTCACGTTCGATTGTTCATCCTTGTGTTGCCAGCATCGTTATCCCGGTGCTGCCAGCATTTTCATGGACCCATAGCCTGCCGGGGCTGCGGGCTGCTTCTCGTTCCAGCGCTGTGGCGCCGATGGGCATGCCGAAGACTCCAGCCGGCCCAATCTGGCCATGGCTTGCCCCGAAAGCAGATGAATGCCGCCTTCCGACGTGACGCACCAGCCGTTGCCTCGCTCCAGAGCCTTCCGCAGACGAAAGCCATCGGGAATGACCGCATCCCCCGTGACGATCGCGTTCTCGATGACGGCATCCCTGCCGATGCAAGCGCCGGCAAGGACGATGACGTTCCGCAGCACGGTGCGCTCTCCCACGCTCGCGCCTTCACCGATGATATGGGCAGGCCAGGTCAGTCTACCTTCCACCCAGGCCGGACGCAGAGATGGATTGCCGTTCCTCTGGGCGGGGAGGGGCCAGGCGGGATCCAGCGCGATCGCGCCATTGGCAAGATCGGCATGGACGGCGTGATAGGCATCGAGCGTCCCCAGGTCCCGCCATAATGGCGCTGCCTGACCGCGGCCCGGCAGAGCATAAGCGAAGGCGCTGCCCTCGCGCACCAGCAGAGGCAGGATCTGCTTGCCGAAATCGAGTTCCTCGTGGCGGGGCGTCATATCGGTCAGGATCTGGCGCAGGAGAGGCCAGTCGAACACATAGATGCCCATGGAGGCCAGCGTGTAACCCGGTCGATCGGTGGCCTCGCCGGGCCGCGCGGGCTTTTCCGTGAAGTTCAGGATGCGGCCCTGCGTGTCCGCCGTCATCACACCGAACTGATCGGCCTCTTCAACGGGCACGTGAATGGCGCCAACGGTGACGCGAGCGCCGCTGCGCGCATGCTGCGCAATGAATGGCTGGTAGTCCATCTGATAAAGATGGTCGCCGGCCAGGACAATCACATGATCGGGGTCGTCCTGATCGATGCGGTCCATGACCTTCGCGACCGCGTCCGCAGTCCCGGTGTAGGGGCCCACGATGTTCCCGTCGAGGACCTCGAGGGAAAGCCCGTTCGCCGCCTCCCGCCAACTTCTATCGAGGTGGCGGTGCAGTGTTTCAGGCGCATATTGGGTGAGGACCAGCGCCCGGCGCAGGCCGGAGTTGCTGACATTGGCAAGCGTGAAATCGATCAGCCGGCCGACGGTGCCGATGGGAAGCGCCGGCTTGGCATGCCCGTGCGTGAGATCATGAAGACGACTTCCGCGGCCACCGGCCAGAACGACCGCAAGTACATTTGAGGGTGAAGGTCGGTGCATGCTGCCCTCAGATCGTGTGAGCCTGTCGGCTTCGATAACACTCTCGACCCTCACATGTTCCCCAAGACTGATTTATGTAAGGAAGGTTGATGACGATCGATCCCTTTCGCCAGCCGGACAGCGTCATCGGTCGGGGAAAAGCGCAGAAAACCGTCAGGATCGCAGAAGCGTTGCGCACGGGCCAGGCAGGTGCCAGCGCCCGTCATCCATTTCCGGCGAGAGCGCGCCCTGGCCGCCATAGGCCGAGTCTTCACTCGACCAGTAGAGCGACCATCGCTTACTTCCCGGCGGTGCGATCAGCGGTTCGGCGATGGCATCGAATGTCCGGTCCCGCCCGAGGTTGACGATCAACAGGCGATCGCCAGAATCGCCGCCGAAATAGCGCAGGATGAACAGTTCCTCCCCCAGCGTGGCGCCATCCAGCTCTCGCTTCGACAAGACCGATAGCGCGCTGTCTTCCCGTCTCAGTGTCAGCAGATCCCTGTGCAGGGCCCAAGCTTCCGCGTGGCCACCATGCAATCGTTCCGCATGGTCCAGTTTGCATCGATCGAACGTGACCGGATCGGCAGGTGAGGCGAGCAGGGCTTGTACGTCGGGCAAAGTGAGCGAGGGGAATTGCGAAAGAAAGGTCCGCCGCCCTTCTTCCACCAGCCGCGCCAGGTCCGGCTCATGATCGGCGAAATAGAGGAACGGCGCGGACGCCCGAAATTCCTGTCCCTGGAACAACATGGGCGTGCCGGGCATCAGGATCAGCAGGGCCGTCATGGCGCGCCATTGTCCCGGGCTGGACAATGCATGTCCCCGCGCGCCTTTACCGGAATTCGCCACCTGGTCGTGATTCTGCAGGAAGTTGATGAAGGCGGGTGGCGGCAGGTCGAGCGACGCTGTGCCACGGCCCTGCTTCTGCCAGGCATAACGTTGCCCCTGATAAAGAAAGCCCCATTTCGCGCACGCCAGCAGTTCCTGCGCGCTGCCGCGATAGTCGCTGTAATAGGCTTCGGCCCGGCCAGTCAGCGCGACCATGGCGCTGTGATGGAAATCGTCGTTCCACAGAGCGTCGAGGCCATAGCCGCCCTCGTCCACCGCCCGAACCAGACGCGCATCTTGCGGTTCGTTTTCGCTCACGATGAGGATCGTCCGCTCCGGCGCTGCCGATCTTGCCGCCTGGCCGATGGCGGCGAGAATATGCTCATCGGAGCTGTCGAAAATCTGTTGAGTGGCGTCGAGCCGTAGCCCGTCGAGATGGAACTCGTCGATCCAGTAGGCCGCATTGGCGGTGTAGAATTCCCTCACCGGGGCGCTGTCATCCCCATCGAAATTCGGTGGCTTGCCCCATTCGCACTCATAGCGATCCGTAAAATAGGCAGGAGCGAACTGCTTGAGATAATTCCCGTCCGGCCCGAAGTGATTATAGACGACATCGAGAATGACGGCGATGCCGAGCGCATGGGCGCGGTCCACGAAGCGACGCATATCGTCAGGGTCGCCGTAGAGGCGGGTGGGCGCGAACAGGTTCACGCCATCATAGCCCCAGCCGAAGCGACCGGGGAAATCGGCCACGGGCAGAACCTCGATGACGGTCACGCCGAGATCATGCAGGGCTTCGAGCTGCCGGGTGGCCGCTGTCCAGCTTCCCTCCGGCGTGAACGTGCCGATGTGCATCTCATAAATGATGGCACGTTCGAGCGGCACGCCGGTCCAGTCCCGGTCGGTCCAGGCAAAAGCGCGGTGGTTCACCACCATGGAGGCCCCGTGGGGTCCATCCGGTTGGAAGCACGACGTGGGGTCGGGCAGCAGGCCGGCCTCGCCATCGAGCCGGAATCTGTAGCGTAAGCCCGCCGATCCCTCGATCCACCCGGAGAAATAGCCCTCTGGCTCGGCTTTCAGAGGCGCGCTACGTCCGCTCTCTTCATCCACCACGTCCACCGATCGCCTGCCCGGCGCCCACAGTCGAAAATGGGTGCGCTCGCCATCCGGTTCGGCGCCGACCGGACGCTTTCGTCTGAATGAGCGCGGTTGGGCGGCTCCTGATCGATCTGATTCTTTGGCTGGCACGTCCGTGGGGCCTCGATTTGCCCCTGAGCGGGCACCGGCAGAACAAAGCTGCGCCCGCAAACGTTCCCTTTGGCCAACATCGGGAGCCAGGAGCCGCTGATAGCGTTTGATGGGCAGGCATAGCGGAGATGAGCCCCATGAACGACACGCGCTGGTGGCAGCATGGCATTGTCTATCAGATTTATCCCCGCTCCTTTCAGGACAGCAACGGGGATGGTCTGGGCGATATCGAGGGCATCCGCAGGAAGCTCGATTATCTTTCCTGGCTCGGGGTCGACGCGATCTGGATCTCACCCATCTATTGCTCCCCCATGGCGGACTTCGGCTATGATGTGAGCGATTATTGCGGCATTGAGCCGATATTCGGAACGCTGGCGGATTTCGACCGGCTGCTGGAGGATGTCCACGCCCGGGGCATGAAGCTGATCCTCGATTTCGTGCCCAATCACAGTTCGGACCAGCATCCCTGGTTTCTGGAAAGCCGCTCCTCGCGAGATAATCCCCGCCGCGACTGGTATCTCTGGCGCGATCCCGCGTCCGATGGGGGGCCGCCCAACAACTGGCTCGCCAATTTCGGGGGGAGCGGCTGGGAATATGACGAGGCGACCGGCCAATATTATTACCACGCCTTCCTCAAGGAGCAGCCCGATCTCAACTGGCGCAATCCGGAGGTGCGGCAGGCGATGTTCGACGTTCTGCGCTTCTGGCTGGACCGGGGTGTCGATGGATTCCGGGTCGATGTCCTCTGGCTGCTCATCAAGGACGAGCAGTTTCGCGACAACCCGCCCAATCCGGGATGGCAGCCCCATCAGGCCAATATCGACCGGCTCCTGCAGCGTTATTCTGCCGATCGCCCGGAGATCCACGAGGTTCTGGCCGAGATGCGGCAGGTGGTGGACGCCTATCATGACCGGCTGTTGATCGGAGAGATCTACCTGCCCTTGGAGCGGCTGGTCGCTTATTATGGGCGGGACATGAAGGGAGCCCATCTGCCCTTCAATTTCCAACTCATCTTTGCCTCCTGGGATGCTGCGGCCATCGCGCGCGTCGTAGAGGAATATGAGGGCGCCTTGCCTGCGGAAGGCTGGCCCAACTGGGTGCTCTCCAACCACGACCAAAAGCGTATCGCCACCCGCATCGGACCCTTGCAGGCGCCGCTGGCTGCCATGTTGCTGCTCACCCTGCGGGGCACGCCGACCATCTATTATGGGGACGAGCTGGGAATCGAGAATGTGTCAGTTCCGCCTGACCGAGTGCAGGACCCTTGGGAGAAGAACGAACCTGGGCTGGGTTTCGGGCGCGATCCTGCCCGCACGCCCATGCCGTGGGACGATTCTGCCGAGGCGGGCTTCACCAGCGGCACGCCCTGGCTACCCATCAACCCGGATTGGCAGACGCGCAATGTTGCCGCCATGGCGCGGGATTCCCGGTCGATACTGACGCTGTACCGGCGGCTGATCGAGGTGAGGCGTGCCCGGCCGGCCTTGCATCGGGGCAGCTTTCGGCTCGTGTCGAGCACGGGCGGCGTCCTGATGTTCGAGCGGTGCAGCGAATCCGAGCGCCTGCTGATCGCGCTCAATTTCACTTATCAGCCCCGCGCCGTCGCCCTGCCCATACATAACGCGCGAGCGCGGCTCGTGCTTTCGACGACCGACCGAAGCTTGGGGGAGGTGCGCGACAACTTGAATCTGAGCCCGGCGGAGGGAGTCATCCTCGAGACCCTGCGATAGCGGATCGCACGCAATGCGAAGGCAAGGAGAATAGAACGTGCCTGACTGGATGCTGGATGCGTTGCAATATTATGGCGCGGCCGCTGCGACGGTCGCTGCATTGATGGTGTCGCTCAATCTTGGCCGGCTTTGGACAGGTTATGCGATGATCATCTTCGTCTCCAGCTCCATGGCGCTGATCGCCTGGGGCTTTCTCCAGTCAGACAGCGAAGGGATCGGCGTGCAGAATGTCGTTCTGCTCCTCATCAATCTTGTCGGCGTATGGCGCTATCTTCTGCGCCCTGGCCGGAAGGAGCCTGCGACTGCGGGTTAGCGAGGGCGTCAGTTCGCGCTTTCAACTGGGACCGGCGATAGCAATGATTGCCGCGCCGACCGCAACAGGTCCTCACGGCTGAACGGCTTCAGCACGATCGGGTGACGGGAGAGGGTCTGGGGGAGTTGACCCGAGTCATAGCCGCTCACCATGAGGAAGGGAATGCGCCTGTCCCTCAGCCTTTCGGCGATGTCCTCGACACTCTCGCCCTGGAGATTGCCGTCAAGCAACACCAGATCCAGCGACAGCTCCTCTACGCTGCTCAGCGCTTCCTTGCGCGTCGTTACCGGCCCGACGACATTGGCGCCGGCTTCGTTGAGGACCGAGACGATATCCAGCGCCACAAGGGGCTCGTCCTCGATGACGAGAACGGATTTGCCCCTGATCGATTCTGCCCCGCTCCGATCCGCGGCGGCTGGCTGAAAGGACTGCGGCGAGCGCCCCAAGCCCTTTTCGGCGGGTCGTATTGAGGAGGAGCAGGGCAGGGTCAGCGACCAGCGTAACCCATCGGGATCGTAGCTCGCCTCGGCGGTGCCGCCTTCGCTGTGGAGGCTCCGCTCAATGAGCGTGCTGCCGAACCCTGTGCGTTCAGGTGGGGAAACCGGCGGTCCACCACTCTCCACCCAATCGAAGATCAGCGTATTCTCGGCCAGCGACCAGCTAAGCTTGACCTGACCGCTTCCATTGGAAAGGGCGCCATATTTGAGGGCGTTGGTCACAAGCTCGTGGATAACCAGCGAGAGATGGAGTGCAGGCTCCGGCGCCAGCTCGACATCCGGCCCATCTGCGGACAGGCGATCAGGCCCGACAACGCCCATCTCGAACTGGCCCTCGACCAGTTCGCGCAGGCTCGCTGCTTTCCAGGTGGCATCACTGAGCAGGGAATGCGCTTTGCTGAGCGCATGGATTCGTCCGATGAAAGTCGGCGCGAATTCGGCGGGGCTCACTGAATGGCGCAGGGTTTGCGAGGCGATCGCCTGGACGGACGCAAGCGTGTTCTTCACCCGGTGATTGAGCTCGCCGACCAGAAGGCGCTGCGTCTTTTCGGCGCGTTTGCGCTCGGTGACGTCAAGGATCTGGATCTCGATGGAGTGCAGGCCTCTGATGGGTTCATGAAGCGCCGAGCAGTAGCATTCCGCGTCGAAGCTCGTCCCGCTCTCGCCATAAAGCACCAGTTCCAGCACGTCCCGCCGTTTGCTCCCCATTTTCATGTCCTGGACCAGACAGTGCAGGCCTTCTGCGGACGCGGGATCGAACCAGCCGGCAGCCGTCACGTCGCGGCCAACCATTTCCCACTCGCTCCAGCCGAAGAGGCGCTCCGCCCCCTTGGACCATGCGAGGATCTGCTTCCTCGTCGTGTCGATCTCCACGATGGCGAGCGGCGAATTGTCGCGATGGGCCTGCAACCGGCCGAGTGCGGTCGCCAGCTCGTCGCGGTGGCGGGCCAGGTCCTGCCGCTGCTGATGAAGCGCGACGAAGATATCGACCTTGCTGCGCAGGACGAGGGAGTCGAGGGGCTTGAGCAGATAGTCCACCGCGCCCGCTTCATAGCCGCGGAAGCGCCGGGTTTCGTCCGTAGCGACGGCGGTGAGGAAGATGATCGGGATGCTGCGGGTGCGCTCCGTGCCGCGCATGAGTTCGGCCAGCTCGAAGCCGTCCATGACGGGCATCTGCACGTCGAGTAGCGCCAGCGCGAATTCGTCCACGAGCAGAAGCTCGAGCGCTTCGGTGCCGGATCGGGCTCGGACGATCTCCAGCCCATCATGAGCGAGCAATGCCTCAAGCGCGTCGAGATTGTCCTCGATATCATCCACGATGAGGATGCGGGCGGGGCTAGGCGGCATGGCTCAACTCCGGGACGGCCGCCAGATTGCGGCGATAGATCTTTTCCGCAGGCTCGAATTCATCGAAGCAGGCGGACGCGCCGGAAAAACGCAGGGTCTCCCTGGAGCCTAGCCCCAAATAGCCGCCGCGCACCAGCGAATTGCCGAAGAGGCCGATCGCGCGGTCCTGCAATTCCCGGTCGAAATAGATGAGCACGTTGCGGCTGGAGATGAGATGGGCCTCGGCGAAGACCTGATCGGTGGCGAGGCTGTGTTCGGCAAACACCGTCCGCGCGCGCAGCGACTTGTCGAAAACGACCCCGCCATAAGCCGCCGTATAATAATCCGAAAGTGACGTCGGGCTGCCGGACAGGCGATGGTTCTCCGTGAACTTCGCCAACCGGTTCTGATCGTACACGCCGGCCTGGGCATTGCGAAGCGCGCCCGGGCTGATGTCCGTGCAATAGAAGATGGTGCGTTCCTCCAGCCCTTCCTCGCGGAACAGGATGGCGAGCGAATAGAATTCCTCGCCATTGGCGCATCCGGCGATCCAGACCTTGAGCGAAGGATAGGTGCGCAGATGCGGAATCACCTTCTCGCGCAGAGCCCGGAAATAAAGGGGGTCGCGGAACATCTCGCTCACCTGGATGGTGAGATAGCTCATCATCTCGCCAAACGCCGAGGGATTGCGCAGGATGAGGTGCTGGATCTGCGAAAAGCTTTCGCACCCGAGCTGCGCCTGGGCGCGCAGCAGGCGACGGTGCAGGGAACTGCGGGAATAGCCGCGGAAGTCGTAATGATAATGGCGCCAGATTGCATCAATCAGGAGATCGGCTTCCAGTATCTCATGAGGCGCCAGCTCGCGGGTCATCGCGGCATCCATACGCGCACGAGCGAGAGCAGCTTGTCGACATCCAGCGGCTTCGAGAGATAGTCGTTAGCCCCGGCCGCGAGGCACTCCTGCTGATCGCGCGCCATCGCCTTGGCCGTCAGCGCGATGATCGGCAGATTACGCCACTTGCTCTGCTCGCGGATATGCCGGGTGGCGGTCAGGCCATCCATCTCGGGCATCATCACATCCATCAGCACCAGATCGATCATCGGCGCTTCGTCCCGCGCTGCCTGGTCGAGCATGTCCAGCGCTTCCCGCCCGTTGCGCGCGATGCGGATGGCGGTGCCGTGCGGCTCGAAGATGCTGGTGAGCGCGTAGACGTTGCGGATGTCGTCCTCCACGACGAGGATGGTCTTGCCCTCCAGGGCGGAATCCCGGTTGAGTGAGCGGAACACCAGTTCCTTCTGCTCCTCGGGGAGTTCGGACACCACTTGGTGCAGGAACAGCGTCACCTCGTCCAGCAAGCGCTCAGGCGACTTGGCGCCCTTGACGATGATCGATTTGGAATAGCGGCGCAGGCGCAGCTCTTCCTCGGCCGACACGTCCCGGCCCGTATAGACGATGACCGGCGGGAAGCCGATCGTCTCGTCCTCGCTCAGCTTCTCCAGAAGGTCCAGACCGGGCGTGTCCGGCAGGTTGAGGTCCAGCACCATGCAGTCGAAGGTGTTCGTCCCGAGCTGATCGAGGCACTCGGCGGCGCTGTGCGCGACCACCGTCTCGACATCCTGGGAACCGAGCAGCAGGCCGATGCTTTCCGCCTGTCGCGCATCATCCTCGACCACAAGCACGCGCCGCACACGCTGCGTCATGCCCGTTTCAAGCGCCTGCAGCATGTCGACAAGCTGCTCGCGCTGAACGGGCTTGAGGAGATAGCCGGCCGCGCCACTCACGAGCGCGGTTTGCGCATCGTCGTCCACTGAGACGATGTGAACCGGAATATGGCGGGTGCGCACGTCCCGCTTGATCCTGTCCAGCACGGAGAGGCCGGTATGGTCCGGCAGGTTCATGTCGAGAATGATGGCATGGGGCAGATATTGCCGCGCCAGCAGCACGCCCTCGTCCGCCCCGCCGGCGACCAGGCACTGGAAGTCCAGCTCATGCGCAAGGTCCGCCAGGATCTGCGCGAAGGCCGTATCGTCCTCTACGATGAGGATCACGCGCGAACTGCCGGAGAGCGTCTCGCGATCGTCCTGCACGGTCGACCGGCGCGTCACCAGTGCGGGTTCTGGCGCCGCCATCCGTCCGATGTCAGCCCTATGGGCCTTGGCGCCCCTGCGCTTGTGACCGGTCGTCGAGGGCTCAAGCTTCAATGGAAGCAGCAAGGTGAACGTGCTGCCTTCGCCGACTGTGCTCTCAACTTTCACTTCACCGCCCAGCAGCCCGGCCAATTCGCGCGAGATCGACAGGCCAAGGCCCGTGCCGCCATATTTGCGGCTGATGGTTCCATCCGCCTGGCGGAAGGCATCGAAGATGAGGCCGAGCTTCTCCGGCGCGATCCCGATGCCCGTATCCCGCACGCTGAGCGACATGCGTTCGCCAGGCGCGGCCGCCGCATGCAAAGTGATCTCGCCCCGGTCGGTGAACTTGATGGCGTTGGAGATGAAATTCTTGAGCACTTGTTCGACCCGCTGCGGGTCCGTGCTGAGTTCGCCGGGCGTGGTGGGTTCGATCTCGATGCTAAGGTTCAGCCCCTTCGTGCTGGCGGCAGTCGAGAAGGTCGCGCTCATCCGGTCGAACAGGCTGGCCAGTTTTGTCGGCCGGATGTCGAGATCGATCTTGCCGGCCTCGATCTTGGAGATGTCGAGAATGTCGTTGATGAGGGTGAGCAGGTCATTGCCCGCGGACTCGATCGTTCGCGCATGCTTCACCTGATCGCTCGTCAGGTTACGGGCGGGGTTCTCGGCGAGCAGCCGCGCCATGATGAGCAGCGCGTTGAGCGGCGTGCGCAGCTCGTGGGACATGTTCGCCAGGAATTCGGACTTGTAGCGGCTTGCCTTTTCGAGTTCGGCTGCCTGCTCTTCTAGAGACGCCTGCGTGCGTTCCAGCGCGTCGCGCTGCGCCTCCAGTTCGTGCGCCTGATTCTCCAGCGCGGCGTTGCTTTCCTCCAGCTCGGTCTGCTGGATTTCCAGCCGGCTCTGCGATTCGAGAAGCCGCTGGCTCTGCGCTTCCAGCTCTTCATTATTGGCCTGCAGTTCCTCGCCCTGCGCCTGCAATTCCTCGGCCTGTCTCTGGGTCTCCTCAAGCAGGGCCTGCAATTGGGAGCGATATACGGCCGAACGGATCGTAACGCCCAATTGACCAGCGATGCGAGTCATGAACTCCTCTGCCCGCATGGCACGCGTGCCGGAAAAGCCCAGTTCGACGACACCGATGACGTCGTCGTCAGCCCGCGCCGTCGCGATCAGCAATTGCTTGGGGATCGCCTGGCCCAGACCCGAGCCGTAATAAAGATAGTTCTCTGGGACATCGCTCAGCAGAAAATTGCGTCTGTCACGCACAGCCTGACCGAGGAGCCCGTCGCCCGGCACGACCTCGCGCGGCAGC
>Ga0160433_100397_pt1 | contig 24059 bp, 22 predicted proteins | sample HID1972K_E0MG_FD_108235 | JGI IMG/M metagenome (GOLD analysis project Ga0160433, IMG submission 108235) | Enriched pill bug-associated microbial communities from UW Madison campus, WI, USA - HID1972K_E0 MG | ecosystem: Host-associated > Arthropoda: Insects > Digestive system > Unclassified ...
GCTGAGCAGTATGAGGGTGAGCAGCGCCCGCATAGACTTTCAGCTTACGGTACATGTCGCGACCCAGCGGGTTCTTAGGCAGCATGCCTTTTACCGCGGTCTCGATCACGCGCTCAGGGGCCTTGGCGATCAACTTCTCGAAGTTGATTTCCTTGATACCGCCCGGGAAACCGGAGTGGGAGTAGTACATTTTGTCCGTGGTCTTGGCGCCCGTGACACGGATCTGCTCAGCATTGATAACGACGATGTAGTCGCCGGTATCAACGTGAGGGGTGTATTCTGGCTTGTGCTTGCCACGCAGACGGCTAGCGATTTCGGTGGCCAGACGACCCAGGGTCTGACCAGCGGCATCAACTACGTACCAGTCGCGCTTTACTGTTTCCGGTTTAGCAGTAAAAGTTTTCATTCTTTATAGCCTCAGGGGCCGCCCAGCGAAAATAAGACGGCGGATCTTACTGGATAGTGCTTCGCTTGACAAGTTCAAGCGCGCAGCCGCACACGGACGCTATCGGGGGCTCGGGTCAGCGCGTCCAATATTCGGCAGGGTTTCTTCAGAGGGCGGGGCATCACTCCCACCACACGGAGAGGGTCAGAATTATCCAGATTGCGGAAAAAAATTCAACCTGCTTTGATGGCTATTTTCACCTGGGAGAGAAGATACATGGATTATCGCCAGCTGGGTCGCACCGATCTGAGTGTCAGCGCGCTGTGCCTGGGCACCATGACCTGGGGCGAGCAGAACGTCCAGGACGAGGCTTTCGCCCAGATTGCCCGGGCCAAGGACAGCGGTATCAACTTCATCGATACCGCCGAGATGTACCCGGTCCCTCCTCGCCCGGAAACCTACGCCGCCACCGAGCGCATCATCGGCAACTGGTTCAAGTCCACAGGCGATCGCGACCAGTGGATCCTGGCGAGCAAGGTGGCTGGCCCCGGCAACGGCATCAGCCATATCCGTGACGGCCAGCTCAAGCACAATCGCCAGCACATCGTCGCGGCCTTGGAAGACAGCCTGCAGCGCCTGCAAACCGACCGCATCGACCTCTACCAGCTGCACTGGCCCGAACGCAGCACCAATTTTTTCGGCAAGCTGGGTTACCAGCACCTGCCCCAGGATCTCTTTACCCCCCTGGAAGAGACCCTCGAGGTGCTCGACGAGCAGGTGCGTGCCGGCAAGATCCGCCACATCGGCCTGTCCAACGAAACACCCTGGGGCACCATGAAGTTCCTGCAATTGGCCGAAAGCCGCGGCTGGCCGCGCGCGGTGTCGATCCAGAACCCCTACAACCTGCTCAACCGCAGTTTCGAGGTCGGCCTGGCGGAGATCGCCATCCGCGAACAATGCGGTCTGCTGGCCTATTCGCCGCTGGCCTTTGGCATGCTCTCGGGCAAGTATGAAAACGGAGCACGCCCCGAGAACGCCCGCCTGACGCTGTTCAGCCGCTTCGCTCGCTACTCCAGCGCGCAGACCGTGGCGGCCTGCAGCCGTTATGTCGCGCTGGCCCAACAGCATGGTGTGGACCCGGCACAGATGGCGCTGGCCTTCGTCACCCAGCAACCCTTCGTGACCAGCAACATCATCGGTGCCACCAGCCTGGCGCAACTGGACAGCAACTTGGCCAGCCGCGAGCTGGTGCTGGGTGACGAGCTACTGGCTGCCATCGAGGCGATTCACCAGGAGCAACCCAATCCGGCTCCATGATGAACCCAAGGCTGCCTTGCCGTCCGATCGCAAGCCGCGCTCCGGCTTGCCCGACACCCAGGTGGACAGCCGGCGCAAAACCCCAGGGTAGACACAATCGCCAAAAAATAAGACGATCCAGCCGGTGATTGACCACTCTACCTTATAAGAACAATGACAATGATGTTAACCCAACCATCCGCATCCCTGCGGCGCGTCAGCATCCTGGCCATTGACAAGGTGTTCGCTTCGACCTTGATGCAAGCCAAGGATTTCTTCCACCTCGCCAGCCTGCGCTACGGCAAGCAGATGGGGCTAGGTCTGCAGCCGCTGTTCGAGACACGCCTGGTAAGCCCGGACGGGCAGCCGGTGGACAGCTTCAGCGATGTGCAGATCCCGGTCGACGGTGGCTTGGAACAGGCCGATATCATCATCCTCCCGGCGTTCTGGGACGATTTCGACGCTCTATCCAGCCGTTACCCGCAAATCCTGCCGTGGCTGCGCGAACAGCACGCCCGGGGCGCGGTGCTCTGTGGCGAGGCCAGCGGCGTGTTCTGGCTGGCCGAGGCCGGATTGCTCGACGGCAAGGAAGCGACCACCTACTGGCGGTTCTTCAACAGCTTCGCCGAGCGCTTCCCCAAGGTACGGCTGAACCAGGACAAGCACCTGACCGACGCCGACAACCTCTACTGTGCCGGCGGCACCACATCGGCCTGCGACCTCTACATCTACCTCATCGAGCGCTTCTGCGGCGCCAACGTCGCCCAGGCCGTGGCCCGCGACATCCTCTACGAAGTGCAGCGCAGCTATACCCCAGGGCGCATGGGCTTTGGCGGCCAGAAGCTGCACCAGGACCTGATCATCCTGCAGATCCAGCACTGGCTGGAGGAGCACTTTGCCGACAAGTTCCGTTTCGAGGACGTGGCCCGCAACCATGGCATGAGCATTCGCAACTTCATGCGCCGCTTCCAGAGCGCCACTGGCGACAAGCCTCTGCACTACCTGCAGCGCCTGCGTATCGAAACCGCCAAGGGCCTGCTGTCGAGCACCCGCAAGAGCATCAAGACCATCAGCTACGAAGTCGGCTACGACGATGCCAGCTTCTTCGCCCGGCTGTTCCGCCAGCACACCGAGCTGTCACCGAATCAGTATCGGCAGCAGTTCATGCAAGAGGCTGGGTAGGAACGGTCAGGTCAGGGCTTGTGCGCCCGCGACAGGAACTCGTGGGACTGCATTTCCAGCAGACGGCTGAGGGTCCGCTGGAATTCGAAGGTCAGGCGACCGCCGGTGTACAGGTCCTTGAGCTCGACCTCGGCCGAGATGATCAGCTTGACGTTACGGTCGTAGAACTCGTCGACCATGTTGATGAAGCGGCGAGCGATGTCGTCGGTGGCGACATTCATCTGCTCGACGTCACTGATCAGCACGGCATGGAAGATCTTGCCCAACTCGATGTAGTCGTTCTGGCTGCGCGGACCGTCGCACAGGGCGCGGAAGTCGAACCAGGCGACATCTTCACAGGTACGCACGGCGCGGATCTCACGGTTCTCGATCATCAGCACATCGTTTTCGACGGCTTGGGTGCAATCCGGCATCAGCGCCTTGAAGCTTTGGCGCAGGCTTTCCTGGGCCGCGTCGTCGAGCGGGTAATGATACAGCTCGGCCTGCTCCAGGTGACGCAGGCGGTAGTCGACGCCGCTGTCGACGTTGACGATGTCGGTGTTCTGCTTGATCAGGGCAATGGCCGGCAAGAAGCGCGCGCGCTGCAGGCCGTCCTTGTACAGGCCGTCGGGGACGATGTTGGACGTTGCCACCAGGGTCACGCCGTTCTTGAACAGCTCCTCCATCAAGGTGCCGAGGATCATGGCATCGGTGATGTCGGAAACGAAGAACTCGTCGAAGCAGATGACCCGCGCCTCGTCGGAGAAACGCTTGGCGATCAGCGTCAGCGGATTCTTCTCGCCCTTGAGCGTTTTCATCTCGTCGTGCACCCGCTTCATGAAGCGGTGGAAGTGCGTGCGCATCTTCTGCTTGATTGGCAGCGCTTCGAAGAAGGTGTCGACCAGGTAAGTCTTGCCCCGGCCTACCCCACCCCAGAAGTACAAGCCCTTGACCGGTGCCTGCTCTTTCCTTCCGAACAGCTTGCCGAACACACCCGGCTTGCTGTTCTGCGCAGCCAGCAGGTCGTCGTACAGACGCTGCAAGTGACGCACCGCTGTTTCCTGCGCCGCGTCATGGAAGAATTCGGGACGTTTGAGATCTGCTTGATATCGTTCTAGGGGCGTCATAATTCGTTAGCGAGGTAACAAAAGCGGGCCGTCACTGTAACGACGACCCTGGATAATGGCAATCAGACTTGCGGCGAAATGCCTCAGTCCTGCTGCGGCTGCAATGCCACGCGCACGCTTTCGATGGCGCTGTCGCGGGCATCGGCATCGGCGAAGTCCGGACCTTGGGCGATCTGTTCACCTTCCAGCCACAGGCTGAAGCTCAAGCCCTCGGCGCGCAGGTCCAGCTCACCGCCCTGCTGCAGCTGCTTGCTCACGGCACCCGCGCTCTTGCCGTCGGCGAAGCTGCGCGACAGCAACAGTTGCTCGCCATCGGCCGCCAGCAGGCGGAAGCGGAAGCTGCCATCCTCGTCGCGGAAACTGACGAAGCGCGCGCTCTTGGCGGCCTTCTTCTTCACCTCCCCTCCCACCTGCACCGTGCTGCGGAACGAACGCAGGCCAACCGCCTCGCGCAATTGCTCCAGGAACGGGCTGGCGATCTTGCGCGCCTTTTGCGCACCGACCAGAAGGATGTCTTCCAGGTCGGCCGGGCGGGCAATCAACTGGTGGTAACGCTCGCGGGCCTCACCCAGCTGGCCGTCCAGCAGCTGGAACAAGCGCTGCTTAGCTTCGCCCCAGCCCAGGCCCTGCAGCAGCTCTTCACGCAGCGCCGCCGATTGGGACGGGGTGGAGAAGGCCTGGTACAGGGTGAACAGGTGCGAAGTACCCGGATCCTTGGGCTCGCCCGGCGCGCGCGAGTCGGTGACGATGCGCGAGATGGCGTCCTTCATGTCCTTGGCGCTGCTGAACAGCGGGATGGTGTTGTCGTAGCTCTTGGACATCTTGCGACCGTCCAGGCCTGGCAGCGTCGCCACGCTCTCCTCGATCACCGCTTCAGGCAGAGTGAAAAACTCCTTGCCCTGGCCGAACAGGTGGTTGAAGCGCTGGCCGATATCGCGGGCCATTTCCACGTGCTGGATCTGGTCGCGACCGACTGGAACCTTGTGCGCATTGAACATGAGGATGTCGGCGGCCATCAGCACCGGGTAGCTGTACAGGCCCATGGTCACGCCGGCATCCGGGTCTTCGCCGTTCTCGACGTTCTTGTCCACCGAGGTCTTGTAGGCGTGGGCACGGTTGAGCAGGCCCTTGGCGCTGACACAGGTCAGCAGCCAGGTCAGCTCGGGGATCTCGGGGATGTCGGACTGGCGGTAGAAGGTCACTCGCTCATGATCAAGCCCCCCGGCGAGCCAGGTAGCGGCAATTTCCAGGCGCGAGCGCTGGATGCGCAACGGGTCGTCGCACTTGATCAGGGCGTGGTAGTCGGCCAGGAAGTAGAACGAGTCGGCACCGGGCTGCTGGCTGGCGAGGATCGCCGGGCGGATGGCACCGGCATAATTGCCCAGGTGCGGGGTGCCGGTGGTGGTGATACCGGTGAGAATACGCGTAGTCATGGGTTATCGCTTAATCAGGCTTGGCTCAGTTCGAAAGACGCGGCAGTACCAGATCCTTGAGGTCGGTCAGCTTGCCATGAAAGAAGTGTCCGCATTCTGCCACTTTCAGCAGCTCATGGGGGCGCGCCAGTGCCACGGACCAGTCATAGACCCGCTGGGGCTCGACCACCTCGTCGGCATCGGGCTGCACGACGCTCAGCGGGCAACGCTGGGGCAGGCTGTACTCGGCAGTCAGGCGCATCACCGCTGGGGCAATCATGAACAGATGTTGCAGCTCCACCCCCTCGGCCTCCAGGCGACCGCCGAGGCTGGCGGCGACGAAGCCTCCGAAGGAAAAGCCCATCAGCACCAACGGCAGGCTCGGCTGCTGCTCGCGCAGCCAGGCGGCGGCGGCGTGGGCGTCCTCGACCTCGCCACCGCCCATGTCATGGCTGCCGGCACTCTGGCCGACGCCGCGGTAGTTGAAGCGCAGCGTGCTGTAGCCGGCGTCGCGGGCAGTGCGTTGCAGCGTCGAGACCACCTTGTTGAGCATGGTGCCGCCCTGAACCGGGTTCGGATGACAGATCAACACGACGCCGCGGGGATCGGCGACATCCAGGTACAAGGCTTCCAGTTGGCCGCTAGGGCCGTCGATGAATACAGGGGTTTCGCGGATAAGCAAGGCACTACTCCGTGACCTCGGAATGGGTCGACTCGTCTAGCTGATGAATTCTGTTCTGAGATATTTGCGATCGTTCGCGGTATACAGCGCAGGTCCGAGCCGTTAACGTAAAGCAAAGCCGTTTATAGAGGAAGGACTCGTGGAACTCTCGCTCTTAGTTTGGTTGTTGCCGACCCTGGCCCTCGTCGTGGGCGTCGTCGTCGGTTTCGTGGTTGCCCGACTCTTGCCCAACGCCGCCCCCAGCAGCACCCAGCGGCAGCTTGACGAAATCCAGCAGCGCTTCGACAGCTACCAGAACGAAGTGGTCACCCACTTCAACAGCACCGCCTCGCTGGTTCAGCGGCTGACCCAGAGCTACCAGGATGTTCAGGATCACCTGGCCGACGGCGCCAACCGCCTGGCCCTGGATGACCTGACCCGCCAGCGCCTGCTGGCTGCTCTGCACGCCGATGCCGCCCAGGGCCCGCGCGACCGCCTGACCCCGCCGAAGGATACCGAAGTGCCCCGCGACTACGCGCCCAAGTCGCCAAACGCTCCGGGCATGCTCGACGAGCAGTACGGACTCAAGCGTTGAGTCGATGAAAAAGGCCTCTTTACGAGGCCTTTTTTGTCCGTCAAATCACCGAAAACGCCTGCCTGATATCCACGATCAGGTCGTCGATGTCCTCCAGCCCCACCGACAGCCGCACCAGCCCCTCGGAAATCCCATAGAGCGCCCGCTCCTGTGCGCTATAGCTTGAATGCGTCATGCTCGCCGGATGCTGGGCCAGGGATTCGGCATCGCCCAGGCTGACCGCGCGGCTGAACAATTGCAGGGCATTCATGAACCGCCGTCCTGCCTCGATGCCACCCTTGAGTTCGAAGGCGATCATCCCGCCGGGCAAGCGCATCTGGCGCTGTGCCAGCGCGTACTGGGCGAATGTCGGTAGTCCTGGATAGTGGATCAGTTCGACCGTTGGCTGACGCTCGATGAACTCGGCGACCTGCTGGGCGTTGGCGCAATGGCGCTCCATGCGCAGCGCCAGGGTCTTCATGCCGCGCATCAGCAAGGACGCATCGTGGGGCGAGAGCACCGCGCCAGTCATGTCCTTGAGGCCTTCCAGGCGGATGCGCTCGATCAACGCCTTGCGCCCGATCACCAGGCCCGCCGTGATGTCGCCGTGACCGCTCAGGTACTTGGTCGCCGAGTGCACCACCAGGTCCGCACCCAGTTCCAGCGGCCGCTGCAGATAGGGTGTGCAATAGGTGTTATCGACCACGACCTGAATGTCATGCTGATGGGCCAGGCTCGCCACCGCGGTGATATCCACCAACTGCATGTTCGGGTTGGCCGGTGTCTCGAAATAGATCAGGCGCGTCCGCGGGCCAATCGCCGCCGCCAGCGCCTGCAGGTCGTTCAAATCAACGTGGCGCACCTTGACGCCGAACTCGCCGATGCCGTGATGCAGGAAGGCGAAGGTACAGCCGTACAGGGTGCGGCCGACGATCACCTCGTCACCGGGACGCAGCAAGGTCCACATCGTCGAGGTGATGGCGCCCATGCCCGAGGCCAAGGCCAGCCCCGCCTCCCCGCCTTCCAGCGACGCCATGCGTGCTTCGAGCAGGGCCAGGGTCGGGTTGGAGATGCGGCTGTAGAAATGCCCACCGGTTTCGCCGGCAAAGCATGCCGCGCCGTACTCAACCGTCGGGAAGGCATAGGTGGCTGTCTGGTAGACCGGCGGCACCAACGCGCCCTGCTGGCTCTGCGGATCGTAGCCATGGTGGATGGCCCGTGTTGCAAATCCGCCCTTCATGTCGACGTCGCGCATGGCCTCGTGCCTCCCGTGGTTTGATCTAAGCTTATGCCAGCGACGTGCAGATATTTTTCCAAAGTTGCCTACAGGTTCGCTGCCTTATTGGCACAAAGACAACAATAAACGCCATGGGAGGGCAAACCATGCCTTCGAGCCTCGATCGCACCGACCGCGCCCTGCTGGGCGCCCTGCAGGACAACGCCCGACTGACCATCTCAGAGCTTGCCGATCAGGTTGCCCTGACCACCTCGCCCTGCTGGCGCCGGGTCAAGCTGCTGGAAGAGAACGGCTACATCACCGGTTACCAGGCCACGCTCTCGCCCAAGGCCCTGGGCTTCGGCGTGACCGCGTTCGTCAGCATCATGATGGATTCGCACACCAAGGAGATGGCACTGGCCTTCGAGCGGCGGCTGCTGGAGATTCCCGAGATCGTGGCATGCCACAACATTTCCGGGCGGTATGACTTCCTGCTGGAGATCCTGGCGCGGGATCTGGAGTCGTTCGGCGAATTCACCCGCGAAGTGCTACAGCGGCTACCGGGAGTGAAGGAGATCTATTCGAGCTTTTCGTACAAGGCCGTGAAGGAGCGGCGGGTGATTCCGGTGTCCGAGAGGCATATATAGAAAATCCCACCAGAAGTTAAGCACGGTCTCACTATCTTATAGGCTGGATCCGATATATCGATAGGACCGCTTCGGGCACTTTTGCCGTGTAATGATCAGGAGGATCTACATGGCACAAGATACAACGATTTATTTCAACGAAGGGTTGTGGATCACCGCCGAGGCGCCGACGGGTATTGCGCTGACGCCATTGGACGGCGGGGGCGGGCCAGGTTACGGAGGTTGGGGTTTGAGCCAAGGACACCCCCGAGGAACCAGCCCCGCAAAGAGGGATCTTGCAAAGATAATCTCCACCCGAAGGGTATTGGGTGAAGAATATCAAGTCATCATTCAAGATCACGATGAAAAATATGCCTCACACATAAAACAGCTACGCAATCAAATTGCTGCAGAACGAGCTCAAGCAGCAGCAGAGGCCAAGGACGCGGGCGGATCCCTGCTATCGCAGCAAATGAGCGAACAGCAAAATTTGACCTCACGTATCAGACAGATTCGTGAGGGTTACTTGCAGACGCTACCTGATGCCCTGAGTTTTTACGGCGCTCCGGCGTTCTATAAGCGACCTGACTCGATGATGAGCAGAATACTGGAGCCCGGAGTATTCACCTCGAAGGGGGAAGCGTTTGGAAGGGAACTGATTTCCAGACTCAACAGATCATGGGATGGGGCCGTCTACATATCGAAGCGCAGAAGCATCAAGCGCTGGCAGACGACCTTCATGAGCTGGCTCGCCAACTGGATCAAGAAGAACTCAAACAACAGTCCCTTGATCTTCCGAAAGCAATAGAGCGCAGAACAACGCAAATCGCCGCAGAGCGGCAAATTTGTTTCGACTGCCTACCTAGCGTCTTGCAGCATGAAATGCGCAATCATACCAGTATTGGCGACTCCTTGAGCCTTGTACAAAGCCTAGAGGCGTATCACGGGACCGCAGCCAAGCTGGTTCAAATCAAAAAATTACAAATTCCGACATTTGACCAACAAAATCCGCAGATCAGAAGTCCATTGTCCAAGCCCCAGGTCGAAGGACTTTTACACCTCGTTGACGAGCAGAGAACGAGACGCGCTGGCCCGTTATGGAAGGACTATCACCATGCGCTGGCCTTAACTGAGTCTATCCGGTATTTGCAACAATTTACCTCCGCGATAGCCGCGCTGCACCAGCGCGCGCTGGAGGTTGAACAACTGCAAGTCAGGCACCAAGTGGAGGCAGAACTGAAGATTGTGGCCGAGCGGCAAGCCAAGGAAGCAGCACAAAAAGTTGCAGCCGAGGCCGAACGCAAGGCCAAAGAGGCTGCTCAGAAAGCCAAACCGCCACCGGGTGGCCCCGACCTCGCAGCCCTCGCTCTGATATCGGACAGCATCGACGTTCCATACCTCCTAGCCGGGAGTGAGAACGAAAGCGACTTGGGCCTTTATGTAGTATCCGGTGGTAAGCCAGTAGCGGTCCGCCCGGCGACGTTCGACGCTGAGCGGCAGGTTTACAGTCTGATACTTGACAACCCCAACGTATTCTCACCTGGACTCCTGTCAATGCTCCGGGCAGCGAACAGGGTAGTTCCACCAGCTTGCCACCAGCCCCACCTGGCACGGTCGTTTACAGCGGTAGTAGCCTGGATCCGGCCAGCACAGAACAAGAGAGCTATCCGGCTCTAGACCTTGATCAAGAACGGCTGATCATTACCTTCCCGGTTGAATCGGGGTTACCGCCGATATTGGTGGTATTCAAAAGCCCCCGATTCGAACCAGGACTGCCATAGGAACCGGTACACGGGTAATAGGACTTTGGCTGGGAGACGCCAGCCGCGGCGAAGGCGCTCCGATACCGACGCAGGTTGCCAAGCACCTCAGAGGCGAAAAATTCCGGAATTTTGATGCTTTCAGAAGAAAATTCTGGAAAACCGTTGCAAATGATCCTGATCTTTCAACACAGTTCGAAGAGAGGAGCTTGCTTCGAATGAGGAAGCATGGGTATGCGCCTGGGGTTGACGACCTGGATATATATATGAGCCAAATGACATATGTATTGCATCACAGCACACCGATAAACGAGAGCGGCGGTGTTTACGACATGGACAATATTAGAATAGTAACCCCGTTAGCTCATAACAGAATCCATTACGGAGACAAGCAATGATCTTAAAAGAACACCTAAGCGACTACACGGAACAGGAGTTTCTAGACTTTATAAATGAAATCGACAGAGCTAACGAGGACGAGCCTGACGAGGTGCTCGGAATTTTACTGCAACACTTCAGAAAAATCACTGAACACCCTTCTGGAATCAACCTTCTTTACAGGCCAGCCTCTAAAAAAGATGGTGAGCCAAAACAAATCTTGAGAATCATAAAAGAATGGCGAGCAGCAAATGGCAAGGACGGTTTCAAACCCGCCTAATAGATACAGGCCCTGCACACTCAGGGCCTTCCCCACGTTGCCTTAGCGTTAAGCCAATCAATCTAACGCTGTACTCATATTAACTTAATAACCTGTCCTTTCTCCGAGGCAATGGGGATGATCTAACTGACTCCATAGTTGCGAGCGAAACCTAGCGAAATTTCAGCACATAGGCGATACAACTATTGCTTTTAGATAACACAAGCTTTCAAAAAAAATTATTAATTAAACCCAAGACTGCGAAGGGGCGGCGGGTGATTCTGGTGTCAGAGAAGCATATTTGAAAATCATGAAAGGCGAATTTGCATGACAGCTAGCAGATGCATGCTACAGGGCCCTAGACATAACCCTGGCAGCGACCACCCGGACAGCAGCGGGGACGTAAACTGATAACGGCGCTGCTCACGCGGCGCCGTTATCTCAAGCCTACTTAGGAGCTGAAGTCCTAAACAATCTTACTGCGCCTGCGCTTTTTCCAGCACTTCGATGCGTGCGTTCAGCTCACGCACCGACTCGATCAATGGTGCCACCAGCTTTTCGTAGTCGACGGTCAGCAGACCTTCCTTCTCATGAACCAGCTGCGGGTAGACTTCTTGCACATTTTGCGCGATCAGGCCGATGTCTTCGCGGCCGTCCTTCTTCCAGGTGAATTTCGCGCCTTGCAGTTTCAGCACCTGCTCAGTGGAACCGTTCAGCGACTCGACAGAGGTTTTCAGGCTCTGGTCGCTGAAGGGACAGCACTTCTGGCCCACATCCGCATTGGCCTGCGAGGCCGCAACCATCACGCCTGCGACAACCATGGCTTTACAAATCTTGCGCATTTTCCCCACTCCTTTTTCTGATTATGTTCTTGATGCAAGTCATCCACTTGCATGGCACAGAAGTGTAAGTCCGGGATTAACAGGCACTATGCGAAACATCCGAAACACGTGTAGGAAACAGAAACAATGGCGGCCACATACCCTCGCGGCGCCGCGGGTTAACCATAAAAAAACCCGCCAGGCTCATCACCATGGCGGGTTTTTTGTCAGGCCGAGCGCTTAGATCGCGCCGCGCTTGCGCAGCAGCTCCAGCACCTGCTTGACGCCCTCTTCCACGTTCACCGACTGGGTGTCGATCACCAGGTCAGCGTCCAGCGGCACGTCGTACGGGAAGCCTTCACCCGGGATGTTGTCGCCACCGGCGGCATACAGGCCCTGTGGGTCGCGTTCCCGGCAGACCATTGGCGAAGCCTGGACGTAGACGGTCAGCAGGCGCTCCTTGCCGATCAGCGCCTTGGCCTGTTCGCGTCCCTCGGCGTCCGGGGCGACGAACGCGGCCAGGGTCAGCAGGCCAGCTTCGTTGAACTGACGCGCCACGTGAGCGGCGCGACGCCAGTTCTCGGTTCGCCCGGCGCGGTCCTGCGGCAGACCTTTGTTCAGGTCGTGGCGCAGGTTCTGGCCATCAAGGACATACACCGCACGGCCCATGTCGAACAACTTGCGCTCCACGGCATAGGCCAGGGTGCTTTTGCCCGCGCCCGACAGCCCGCTGAACAGCACGGTGGCTGGCTGCTGGCCGAAGCGCAGGGCGCGCTCTTCGGTGCAGACATGGGACAGCTTGCCATGCTGGCTGGCGCTGCCGTGCGGCAGTACCGGTGGCGCGATGATCATACCGGCGCCGACGGTGCCGTTGGTCAGGCGGTCGATGACGATGAAGGCACCGGTGGTGCGGTTGCTGTCATAGCCATCCAGCGCGATCGAGGCGTCAAGGGCGACCTTGACCCGACCAATCTCGTTGAGCTGCAGAGCACTGGCCGCGCCCTTCTCCAGGGTGTTCACATCGACCTTGTGGGTGATGCTGGCGATCGAGCCCGGCACGTAGCTGGTGGCACGCTTGATGTCGTACTTCTTGCCGGGGAGCATCGGCTCCTCGGCCATCCACACCAGCATGGCGTCGAACTGGTCGGTCACCGGCGGGACGTTGTCGGCATGAACCAGCAAGTCGCCACGGGAGATGTCGATTTCGTCTTCCATGGTAAGGGTCACGGCCTGGCCTGGGCCGGCGTGTTCCAGCTCGCCCTCGTAGGTGACGATGGACTTGACCCGGCTGCTCTTGCCCGATGGCAGCACGACGACCTCGTCGCCCTTGTGCACCACGCCGCTGGCCAGGGTGCCGGCAAAACCGCGGAAGTTCAGGTTCGGCCGGTTGACGTACTGCACCGGGAAACGCAGGTCGGTGAAGTTGCGGTCGGCCGCGACTTCGACGGTCTCGAGGATTTCCATCAGCGCCGGGCCGGTGTACCACGGCGAGCGCTCGCTGCGGTTGACCACGTTGTCGCCCTTGAGGGCCGACATCGGCACGAAGTGCAGGCTGCTCGGTGCCAGATTGATGGCCTCGGCGAACGTGAGGTAATCGGCCTTGATCGACTCGAAGACCTGCTCGTCGAAGCCCTTGAGGTCCATCTTGTTGACCGCGACGACGATGTGCTTGATGCCCAGCAACGAGGCAATGTAGCTGTGCCGGCGGGTCTGGGTCTGCACACCGTAGCGGGCGTCGACCAGGATGATCGCCAGGTCGCAGGTCGAGGCGCCGGTGGCCATGTTGCGGGTGTACTGCTCGTGGCCCGGGGTGTCGGCAATGATGAACTTGCGCTTGGCGGTGGAGAAATAGCGGTAGGCGACATCGATGGTGATGCCCTGCTCACGCTCGGCCTGCAGGCCATCGACCAGCAGTGCCAGGTCGATATCCTCGCCGGTGGTGCCGACTTTCTTCGAATCGCGGGTAATGGCCTCGAGGTGGTCCTCGTAGATCATCTTCGAGTCGTGCAGCAGGCGCCCGATGAGGGTGCTCTTGCCGTCATCGACATTGCCGCAGGTCAGGAAGCGCAGCAGTTCCTTGCGTTCGTGCTGGGCCAGGTAGGCGAGGATGTCCTCGCTGATCAGATCAGATTGGTGCGACATGGAGTAACCCTGAAATTAGAAGTAGCCCTGGCGTTTCTTGTCTTCCATGGAACCGGCGCCATCGTGGTCGATGACACGGCCCTGGCGTTCGGACGTTCTGGTCAGGAGCATTTCCTGAATGATGTCCGTCAGGGTCTCGGCCTCGGACTCGACGGCACCCGTCAACGGGTAGCAGCCGAGGGTACGGAAACGCACCTTCTTCTTGACGATGCTTGCCTTCTCTTCCTCGGAAAGGTGCTCGAGGATGCGCTCGTCGTCGATCATGATCAGGGTGCCATTCTTCTCGATGACGTCACGCTCGGCGGCGAAGTACAGCGGCACGATCGGGATGCCTTCGAGGTAGATGTACTGCCAGATGTCCAGCTCGGTCCAGTTCGACAGCGGGAAGACGCGGATCGACTCGCCCTTGTTGACCTTGCCGTTGTACACGTTCCACAGCTCAGGGCGCTGGTTCTTCGGGTCCCAGCGGTGCTTGCTGTCGCGGAACGAGTAGACACGCTCCTTGGCACGCGACTTTTCTTCGTCGCGCCGCGCGCCGCCGAAGGCCGCGTCGAAGCCGTGCTTGTCCAGCGCCTGCTTCAGGCCCTGGGTCTTCATGATGTCGGTGTGCTTGGAGCTACCGTGGGTGAACGGGTTGATGCCCTGCGCGACCCCTTCCGGGTTGACGTGGGTGATCAGTTCCAGCCCCATTTCCTCGACCATCTTGTCGCGGAAGCGGTACATCTCCTGGAATTTCCACTGGGTGTCGACATGCATCACGGGGAACGGCAACTTGCCCGGGAAGAAGGCCTTGCGCGCCAAGTGCAGCATTACGGCGGAATCCTTGCCGATCGAGTAGAGCATCACCGGGTTATCGAACTCGGCGGCCACCTCGCGGATGATGTGGATGCTTTCCGCCTCCAGCTGTTTCAAGTGCGTCAGTTTGTCGACCATGGCTACTCACGAAAAACGATCTTATGGACGGCCAGCGGGCCGTGTTCGAGCGGGCCACTTTATCACAGCGCCTGATTCTATTTAGGAGGGCTGCTAGATCGAAACAATCTAACGATATGACTGAGGGTTTGGGTTGGACTCAATGGCTGTCGCGGCGCTCAGATCGGATTAGGGCAATCGATGAACAGGTGCTCCAGGGCGAAATGCCGTGCCAGGTAATCGCCAAGGGCCTGCACGCCATAGCGCTCGGTGGCGTGATGGCCGGCGGCGATGAAGCTGATGCCGTTCTCGCGGGCGCTGTGGTAGGTCTGCTCGGAGGCCTCGCCGCTGATGAACAGATCGACGCCAGCGGCAATGGCCTGGTCGATGTAGCCTTGCCCGCCGCCGGTGCACCAGCCGACCCGGCGGATCAGCTGGTCACCCTCGATCAGCAGGGGCTCACGGCCCATCACCTCTTGCACCCGGTGGGCAAAGTCGCGGGCCGACATAGGCTCGCCGAGTGAACCGACAAGCCCGACCACCCGCGGGTTATCCGGATCCAGCGGGCCCTCGACGGTGATGTCCAGCTGGCGCGCCAGCTGCACGTTGTTGCCCACCTCCGGGTGCACGTCCAGCGGCAAGTGGAAGGCCAGCAGGCTGACATCGTGCTTGAGCAGGGTCTTGAGGCGGCGTTGCTTCATCCCGGTGACGCACGGGTTCTCGCCCTTCCAGAAGTAGCCATGGTGCACCAGCACCAGATCGGCCTCGGCTTCGACCGCCGCGTCCAGCAACGCCTGGCTGGCAGTGACGCCGCTGACGATGCGGCTGACCTGCGGACGGCCCTCGACCTGCAGGCCATTAGGGCAGTAATCCTGGATCTTCGCGCTCGACAGGTAGCGCTCGGTTTCCTCGACCAGTGTGCTCAGGTCAACGGCCATCAACAGTCTCCTCAAATCATCGGTTCTGCCGGGCCGCAAGGCCCGTATAATGCCGCCATTATGGGCCGTCGCCAGCTTCGGGGAAACGGGCGCGCGTGACCTGGGGCCTGCATCCAGCCATCGCCGACCGGCGGATTTCGCAGTATGATCGCGCGCGCTTGCACCCGGATCGCCCTGATGCGGCCCCCGTCCACCTCCAGGATTCGTTCAATGCTCAAGGCTTTGCGTTACTTTGGCTGGCCACTGCTGACCGGCGTACTGATCGCCCTGCTGGTCATCCAGCGTTTTCCGCAATGGGTGGGCCTGCCTAGCCAGGACGTCAACCTGCAGCAGGCGCCGCAGACCACGCGGATCATGCAGGGCCCGGTGTCCTACGCCGATGCCGTGGCCATCGCCGCGCCGGCCGTGGCCAACCTCTATACCACCAAGGTGGTCAACAACAAGGCAGCGCACCCGCTGTTCGAAGACCCGCAGTTCCGCCGCTTCTTCGGTGACAACCTGCCCAAGCAGCGGCGCTGGGAGTCGAGCCTGGGCTCGGCGGTGATCATGAGCCCGGAAGGCTACCTGCTGACCAACAACCATGTGACCTCTGGCGCCGACCAGATCGTGGTGGCGCTCAAGGACGGCCGCGAGACCCTGGCCCGGGTGATCGGCAGCGACCCGGAAACCGACCTGGCGGTGCTCAAGATCGACCTGAAGAACCTGCCGGCGATCACCATCGGCCGCTCCGACAGCATCCACATCGGTGACGTCGCCCTGGCCATCGGCAACCCTTTCGGCGTCGGCCAGACCGTGACCATGGGCATCATCAGCGCTACCGGGCGCAACCAGCTGGGCCTGAACAACTACGAGGACTTCATCCAGACCGACGCCGCGATCAACCCGGGCAACTCCGGCGGCGCGCTGGTCGACGCCAGCGGCAACCTCACCGGTATCAACACCGCGATCTTCTCCAAGTCCGGCGGATCCCAGGGCATCGGCTTCGCCATCCCGACCAAGCTGGCGCTGGAGGTCATGAAGTCGATCATCGAGCATGGCCAGGTGATACGCGGCTGGCTGGGTATCGAGGTGCAACCGCTGAGCCAGGAGCTGGCCGAGTCCTTCGGCATGGAGGGGCGTCCGGGTATCGTCGTGGCGGGCATCTTCCGCGATGGCCCGGCGCAACGGGCCGGCCTGCAACTGGGTGACGTGATCCTCAGCATCAATGGCGAACCGGCTGGCGATGGCCGCCGCTCGATGAACCAGGTGGCACGGATCAAGCCCAACGAGAAGATAAAGATCGAGGTAATGCGTAACGGTCAGCCGCTCAAGCTGATCGCCGAGGTGGGCCTGCGTCCACCGCCAGCGCCGGTGGCCAGCAAAAAAGAAGAGAAGTGACCGGGATCGGGCTCACGGGCATGCCAGTCACCCGTGAGCCGATGCATGAGGGCACTGGCGCCCCCATGCGCATTCCCTGACTCAGTGCAGGATCTGACTCAGGAACAGCCGGGTCCGCTCATTGCGCGGTCGGTCGAAGAAGTCGTCCGGGGACGCCTGCTCGACGATCTCGCCCTTGTCCATGAAGATCACCCGGTTGGCTACCGTGCGGGCAAAGCCCATCTCGTGGGTCACGCAGAGCATGGTCATGCCGTCCTCGGCGAGGCTGACCATGGTGTCGAGCACTTCCTTGACCATCTCCGGATCGAGCGCTGAGGTGGGCTCGTCGAACAACATGATCTTGGGCTTCATGCACAGCGCCCGGGCGATCGCCACCCGCTGCTGCTGACCACCGGACAACTGCCCCGGGAACTTGTGCGCCTGCTCCGGAATGCGCACGCGCTCCAGGTAGTGCATGGCGATTTCCTCGGCTTTGCGCTTGGGTAGCTTGCGCACCCACATCGGCGCCAGGGTGCAGTTCTGCAGGATGGTCAGGTGCGGAAACAGGTTGAAGTGCTGGAACACCATGCCGACCTCGCGGCGGATCGCCTCGATCTGCTTGAGGTCGTTGGTCAGCTCCACGCCGTCGACGACGATGCGCCCCTGCTGGTGCTCCTCCAGGCGATTGAGGCAGCGGATGGTGGTCGACTTGCCGGAGCCAGACGGCCCGCACAAGACGATGCGCTCACCCTGGCGCACGTTCAGGTTGATGTCCTTGAGCACGTGGAACTGGCCGTACCACTTGTTCACGCCCTGCATCTGGATAATGCCTTCAGGGCCCACAGGCTGTTTGATCGCTTCACTCATCTCGAAAACTCCTAACGCTTGTGGCCTGTGTCCAGCTTGCGCTCCAGGTGCATGGAGTAGCGGGACATACCGAAACAGAAAATCCAGAACACCAGGGCCGCGAACACGTAGCCCTCGGTCGCCATGCCCAACCAGGCCGGGTCGGCCGCGGCCTGCTTGACGCTGTTGAGCAGGTCGAACAGGCCGATGATGATCACCAGGCTGGTGTCCTTGAACAGGGCAATGAAGGTGTTGACGATGCCAGGGATCACCAGCTTCAGCGCTTGCGGCAGGATCACCAGGCCCATCGAGCGCCAGTAGCCCAGGCCCATGGCCGATGCGGCTTCGTACTGGCCCTTGGGGATGGCCTGCAGGCCGCCGCGCACCACCTCGGCGATGTACGCCGACTGGAAGAGGATCACCCCGATCATCGCCCGCAGCAGCTTGTCGAAGCTCATGCCCTCGGGCAGGAACAGCGGCAGCATCACCGAAGACATGAACAGCACGGTGATCAGCGGCACGCCCCGCCAGAACTCGATGAAGGTGACGCAGACGACCTTCACCGCCGGCATGTTCGAGCGTCGCCCCAGGGCCAGCAGGATGCCCAGCGGCAAGGCGCCAACGATGCCCACGGTGGCGATCACCAGCGTGAGCGTCAGGCCACCCCACTGGCTGGTCGGCACCGTCTCCAGGCCCAGGTGCCCACCATGCAGCAAGGTGTAGGCCAGGATCGGGTACAGCACCAGGAAGCACAGGCCGTAGACCGCCTTGCGTGGAAAGCGCGAGATGAACAGCGGTGCGGCGCCGAGCACCGCCAGCCACACGGTCAGATCGACCCGCCAGCGCAGTTCGGTCGGGTAGTAGCCGTACATGAACTGGCCGAAGCGCTGCTGCACGAAGACCCAGCACGCGCCCTCCTTGGTGCAGTCGGCGCGGGTGGTGCCGACCCAGTTGGCGTCGAAGATCGACCACTGCAGCAGCGGCGGCACGATCAGCCAGATCAGGTACAGGGCAAACAAGGTCAGCAAGGTATTGAGCCAGTTGGAGAACAGGTTGGCGCGCATCCACGCCAACACGCCGACGGCTTTCACCGGTGGCGGCATATCGGGTTTGAAAACATGGGCATTCATGCGCGCATCCTCACCGCTCGATCAGCGCAATGCGCTTGTTGTACGCGTTCATCAGCAGCGAAATACTGATGCTGATCGCCAGGTAGACACTCATGGTGATGGCGATCACCTCGATGGCCTGGCCGGTCTGGTTGAGCACGGTCCCGGCGAACAGCGAGACCATTTCCGGGTAGCCGATACCGGCGGCCAGCGAGGAGTTCTTCGCCAGGTTCAGGTACTGGCTGGTCAGTGGCGGAATGATCACCCGCAGCGCCTGGGGGATGATGACCTTGCGCAGCGTCGGTCCCTCGCGCAGTCCCAGGGAACGGGCTGCCTCGGTCTGGCCGTGGCTGACCGAGCGAATGCCCGAGCGCACGATCTCGGCGATGAAGGCAGCGGTGTAGATGGTCAGCGCCAGGGTCAAGGCCAGCAACTCGGGAATCAGCACCCAGCCGCCGACGAAGTTGAAGCCCTTGAGCTGGGGCACGTCCCAGTGCACCGGGCTGCCAAATAGCAGCACACACAGGCCCGGGATACCGAGCAGCAGCAACAGCCCGACCCAGAACTTGTGGAACGGCTCGCCGGTTTCCTCGAAGCGGCGGTTGGCCAATCGCACCATCAGCACAATGGCCAGCCCCGCCAGCACCAGGCTCAGGACAAAGGGCCAGAAGCCTTCGGCCATGGTGGCGCCGGGCATGTTCAGGCCCCGGTTGCTGATGAAGAACGATTCGCCGAAGCTGATGCTGCCCCGCGGTCCCGGTAAGGTCAGGAACACCGCGAAATACCAGAACAGGATCTGCAGCAATGGCGGGATGTTGCGGAAGATCTCGACGTACACCGTCGCCAGCTTGCTGATCATCCAGTTCGGCGACAGGCGCGCGACACCGATGATGAAGCCCAGCAGCGTGGCCAGGACGATGCCGATCAAGGTCACCAGCAGGGTGTTGAGCAGGCCGATGACGAACACCCGCGCATAGCTGTCCGACTCGGTGTAGTCGATCAGGTGCTGGGCGATGCCGAAACCGGCGCTGCGCTCAAGGAAGTCGAAGCCGGAGGTGATACCCCGGTGTTGCAGGTTGGTCTGGGTGTTGTGGAACAGGTACCAGCCCAGACCGACCACGAAGACCACCGTGAGGATCTGGAACAGCCACGCGCGCACACGTGGATCACTCAGGGAAAAACCCTTGGGTGCGCCGATTTGATTTTGCATGAAATGCCCCGGAAAAAAGGGAACCGAAACCCCGCGACGGCCCAACGCCGCCGCAGGGTGCAGCGATCAGCGCACCGGTGGTGCGTACTGGATGCCGCCGTTGTTCCATAGCGCGTTCAGACCGCGATCGATTTCCAGCGGGGTGCCCTTGCCCAGGTTCTTCTCGAACACTTCACCGTAGTTGCCGACCTGCTTGACGATCTGCACGACCCAGTCCTTGGGCAGCTTCAGGTCCTTGCCGTATTCGCCGTCCGCACCCAGCATGCGGGCGACATCGGGGTTCTTGGTGCTCTTGGCCTCGGCCTCGACGTTTTTCGAGGTGATGCCCATTTCCTCGGCATTGAGCATGGCGTAGAGGGTCCACTTGACGATGCTGAACCACTCCTCGTCACCCTTGCGCACGACCGGGCCGAGCGGCTCCTTGGAGATGGTTTCCGGCAGCACGACGTATTCGGTCGGGGCGGCCAGCTTGGAGCGCTGTGCGTAGAGCTGCGACTTGTCGGACGTCAGCACGTCGCAACGGCCGGACTCCAGCGACTTGGCGCTCTCGTCGGAAGTGTCGAAGGTGATCGGCGTGTACTTGAGGCCATTGGCGCGGAAGTAGTCGGAAACGTTCAGCTCGGTGGTGGTGCCGGCCTGGATGCACACGGTGGCGCCATCGAGTTCCTTGGCGCTGGAGACGCCGAGCTTCTTGTTGACCAGGAAGCCGATGCCGTCGTAGTAGGTGACGCCGGCGAACACCAGGCCCATGCCGGCATCGCGCGAGCTGGTCCAGGTGGTGTTGCGCGACAGCACGTCGACTTCGCCCGACTGCAGTGCAGTGAAGCGCTCCTTGGCGTTGAGCTGGCTGAACTTGACCTTGTTCGCATCGCCGAACACGGCGGCGGCCACGGCGCGGCACACATCGGCGTCGATGCCGATGATGGTGCCCTTGGCGTCCGGCACCGAGAAGCCCGGCAGCCCGTCACTCACGCCACACTGGACAAATCCTTTCTTCTTTACCGCATCCAGGGTTGCTCCGGCCTGGGCCAGACCAGTGGCGCCCAGGGCGGTAGCAGCGGCCAGCACTGCCAGGGTGGATTTCAGAAACTTCATTCACAACCTCCAATCGCTCTTGTTGTATGAGCCGGAATTGCACCGCACCCTTATGAGGCGCTTCCGACCCCTTGTTGGCTTATTCTTGGGTCAATTGGCGCAATGGGCTGTTCTGTGACAGCCTTGGTCGAAGCCAGGGGGTGTTACCGTCGCAACCACGACCCAGGGCATCTACGAGTGACTAAGCAAAGCGCGTACCAGAGTTGCAGGCTTAAGCGTTTAAGCGAGCGTCAAGTAGTAAAACTTCCAGAGTTGCGACATCTATGTGTGTGATTCCCCTGCAACGCCATCTTTCCACGCACTTGATACGAACGTGTGCACTATTTCGGAGCAGTCATGACCAACCCGCTGATTCTCGAACCGCAGAAAACCGCAGACGCCTGTGTGATCTGGTTGCACGGACTGGGCGCCGACCGTTACGACTTCCTACCGGTGGCTGAATTTCTGCAGCAACGCCTGCTCAGTACGCGCTTCGTCATGCCCCAGGCGGCTACGCGGGCGGTGACCATCAATGGCGGCTACGAGATGCCCAGCTGGTACGACATCAAGGCCATGACGCCGGCGCGGGCGATCGACGAAGATCAACTGCAAGCGTCGGCTGAGCAGATCACCGGATTGATCGAGGAGCAGCGGTCCAAAGGCATCGACCTGACCCGGATCTTCCTCGCCGGTTTTTCCCAGGGTGGCGCGGTGGCGTTGCACACCGCCTATATAACGTGGCAGGAAGCCTTGGGCGGGGTCATTGCCCTGTCGACCTACGCGCCGACCTTCAGCGAGGAGCATGAGCTGACCGCGTGCCAGCAGCGTACTCCCGCCCTGTGCCTGCATGGCGTGCATGATCCCGTGGTGTACCCGTCCATGGGCCGCACGGCCTTCGAATACCTCAACACCTGGGGCGTCGCCGCCCGTTGGCAGGAGTACCCGATGGAACATGAAGTGATCATCGAAGAACTCGGCGACATCCACGACTGGCTGAGCAAACGCCTGCAGTGATCGACGCTTGCGTGTAGCCGTTGGCGCATTCCGCTACGCCGCGCCCGGTTCTTGCATTACACTGCCCGGCGTACATTCCTTAACCAATTGATGAGATGACCGTGCTCAAGGCACTCAAGAAAATATTCGGCAAGGGGGAGGCCGGGCCACAGCCCTGCGAGCCCGTTGCCAGCGTGACGCCACCTGCAGCCCCCATCCGCCCTGCCGCCCCCCCGGTCCCGAACCCGGCCGAAGCAGCCGCCGCGCCCATTGCTGAACAGCCGGCTCAGGACAAGCCGCGCCGCGAGCGCGAGCGCAAACCCAAGCCCCAGGCCTCCCTGTGGAAGCCCGAAGACTTCGTGGTCGAGCCGCAGGAAGGCAAGACCCGCTTCCACGACTTCAAGCTTTCGCCCCAGGTCATGCATGCCATCCATGACCTGGGCTTCCCTTACTGCACCCCGATCCAGGCCCAGGTGCTGGGTCATACCCTGCGGGGCCAGGATGCGATCGGCCGGGCCCAGACCGGCACGGGCAAGACCGCGGCGTTCCTGATCTCGATCATTTCCCAGCTGCAGCAGACGCCACCGCCCAAGGAACGCTTCATGGGCGAACCACGGGCCTTGATCATCGCGCCGACCCGCGAACTGGTGGTGCAGATCGCCAAGGACGCCGCGGCCCTGACCAAGTACACCGGGCTGAACGTCATGACCTTCGTCGGCGGCATGGATTTCGACAAGCAGCTCAAGTCCCTGGAGGCGCGTCATTGCGACATCCTGGTGGCGACACCGGGCCGCCTGCTGGACTTCAACCAGCGCGGCGAGGTGCACCTGGACATGGTCGAGGTGATGGTGCTGGACGAGGCTGACCGCATGCTCGACATGGGCTTCATCCCCCAGGTCCGGCAGATCATCCGCCAGACCCCGCCCAAGAGCGAACGCCAGACCCTGCTGTTCTCCGCGACCTTCACCGAAGACGTGATGAACCTGGCCAAGCAGTGGACCACCGACCCTGCCATCGTCGAGATCGAGCCGGAGAACGTCGCCAGCGAAACCGTTGAGCAACATGTCTATGCCGTGGCCGGTGCCAAGAAGTACAACTTGCTGTACAACCTGGTCACCCGCAACAAGTGGGAGCGGGTGATGGTCTTTGCCAACCGCAAGGACGAAGTGCGGCGCATCGAGGAGCGCCTGGTGCGCGACGGCGTCAACGCCGCCCAGTTGTCCGGCGACGTGCCGCAGCACAAGCGCATACGCACCCTGGAAGCCTTCCGTGAAGGCCGCATCACCGTGCTCGTCGCCACCGACGTGGCCGGCCGCGGCATCCACATCGACGGCATCAGCCACGTGATCAACTTCACCCTGCCGGAAGACCCGGACGACTACGTGCACCGCATCGGCCGTACCGGGCGCGCGGGTACCAGCGGTGTTTCGATCAGCTTTGCCGGTGAGGATGACGCCTACCAGCTGCCCGGGATCGAAACACTGCTAGGGCGCAAGATCAGCTGCGAGATGCCGCCTGACGAGCTACTTGCGTCGGTGCCACGCAAGCACGGCTGATTCCAGTACGGCGCAAAGCAAACACCTGCCTTGGGCCCGGCTCATCACCCCGTGGAGCAGCTTGCCCGCTCATAGAACACACGCTAACTCATTGATTTAGCTAATGGGCCTGTAGGAGTCCACCCGCCGCGCTGTCGCGCAGAGAACAAGGCCTGCAAGCGCGGCTCACCACCCTGTAGGAGCTGGCTTGTCCTGCGATCGGCTGCGAAGCGGCCGTAAAGCCAGCCATCTCGATCTGTCTGGTGCA